>VAPF01042703.1_pt1 | contig 11494 bp, 9 predicted proteins | sample 3393931 | NCBI WGS metagenome assembly VAPF01 (sample SAMN08290437, study PRJNA428436) | hydrothermal vent metagenome | isolation source: Deep-sea hydrothermal vent chimney | place: Atlantic Ocean: South-mid Altantic Ridge | depth 2773 m m | reverse complement strand
TCGAATAACCCCCCACTCGCTTACATTACTTTACACATTAATTCGCCAATTTTTTGGCAAGCCCGATAAACTGCACCTACAATTTTATGACGCAAACGAACACTGTTTGATGTCATTTTTCTGACGATACAGCGTTTTGTTGATCAATCAAAATGCCGGGATGGAAACGGGAAAACGATGATGAATGAGAAACACAGTAATAATCAACAACCTGAAATGCAACGTAAAATTCTATTCCGCAGCCTGGTTGGTAAAAGCCCGGCGATGCAGGCGGTTCACCAGGACATTAAACAGGTCGCCCAAAGTGATGCAAATGTATTGATCCTCGGTGATTCAGGTACCGGCAAGGAAGTCGTTGCACGCAATGTACATTATTATTCTGCAAGACGGGACAACGCCTTTGTACCGGTTAATTGCGGCGCTATCCCAGCCGAATTACTGGAGTCTGAGCTATTTGGCCATGAAAAAGGCGCTTTTACCGGTGCCATATCAGCCAGACAGGGACGTTTTTCTATGGCGGAAAGTGGTACTTTATTTCTTGATGAAATAGGTGAAATGACCATGGCCATGCAGGTAAAGCTACTGCGTGTACTGGAAGAACGAACATTTGAACGGGTCGGAGGCACCAAAACCATCGAAGCGGATATACGTATTATTGCTGCCACCAATCGCAACCTGAAACAGATGGTAGCAGAGGGAGAGTTCAGGGAAGACCTGTATTTCAGGCTCGATGTCTTTCCTATTCATTTACCGGCATTACGTGAACGAATTGAAGATTTACCCTTACTGGTTAATGAGCTAATTTCTCGACTGGAACACAAAAAAGGTAGCTCGGTACGTTTCTCCACCGATGCCATTATGGCCCTGTGTCGTTATGACTGGCCGGGTAATGTCCGTGAACTGGCAAACCAGATTGAGCGCATGGCAATCAAGCACCCCGGTGGGCTGGTTCAGTCTCAGCACCTACCGGATAAATTCCATAATTCCAGTATACCTCTGCCGCAACAGCTGACGATTGCCGATATGGATGCCGCAATGGTCAGAGAAATACCCGCCACTACCCTGCCGGGTAATACGCTAGTCGATTTTCCTACCGATAATTTCGACCTTAAATCTTATATCGCAAACATAGAGGTCAGTATTATTCAAACTGCGCTGGATAAATCGCACGGCGTTATTGCACACGCGGCAAAAAGTCTGGGAATGCAACGTACAACGCTGGCAGAAAAAATGCGTAAATATCACATTAACCGTCCGGTAGAAACATCAGCCGCCTGACCCGGGGCAACCTTCATTCAGCTGTTTCTATCGTTTTCTATTGGCTATAACACAAAGGCGACGCCCTCAGGGAATATGCCTCGGATAGACAGTCATTTATCCTGAACGTTCGTTACCTCTTTGATTTCACGTGTAATCACGTGGCGGCTAATCAGATCCCGAACATTCTCTTCCATATCAATAAACTCTACTGAAATTCTGTAATGGTTATCATCCGTCGTCGATGACTCATCTTTTACGCAGGTAACCACCCTTGCCGCACTAAAGATGGCTGTATTTTCTGGTAGCAGGACAATTTCCAGTTCCAGCATGCTACCGGACATAATGGGACTCTTATTATCGAAAGAAATACCACCCGCACCAAGATTAACGGGCACCAGACAATTATTTTCCGTATTTAACTCATTATATACCAGACAATCGCTAATCATTTCCAGCTTGCGGTCGATCATTGCAAGATATTTTGCTACTTTAGCGTTACCCGATGCAATCATTTTATGTATCGGCTGCATTTCTCGCGTCAAACTATCCAGTTTCGCTTTTAAGGTCAGTCTTTTTTTACGCTGCTGATAGAGAATATCACTTTCGTGCGGATGAATACTATTTTCTATTATTGCGTACCTAATAATAGACAGATCATCAATTCTAAAATAATCCCGTCGATCACCTGCCCTGCTAAATCTTTTTTGTATCATTGTCTTTTCTCGATACCGGTCGCATTATAAATTATTCATGTTTACTGCCAACACTATTGTGTGACTATTTTTTTATTGGTTACAGGATTCTTTTTCACCACCTGTACTGATGTGTCATTTGCCGATGCGGGCATTGATACAGGCGTGGTTAGCAACTTTTTATGTTCTATTTTTTCTACCGGCTTTTCAATCGACTGTTCGATCGACCTGTCTATCGACTTGTCTAGTAATGTTTTTTTAACCACCGATTTTAATCCTGGTTTTATTTTTTCAGACACATTGCTTTTCACCGGAAGATCTTCATAGGAAAGTTTTATCTCTACCCGGCGGTTCATCGCCCGCCCCTTCCGGGTACGATTAGATACAAGTGGCCTGGTATCTGCAAAGGCCTCTACCATGTAATGTTTATTACGTAATTCCGGCTCTTTTTTTAGTTCCTCTATCACACTGACTGCCCGTGCTGCAGATAGCTCCCAGTTGGAATGGAATCGACCGGTATGAATGGGAACATTATCAGTATGCCCGGAAACAATAATAACACCATTAAAATTAGCAAACACATTGGCAACTTTATCGGCAATCACTCTAAAGGACTTGATAATCCTGTCACTACCGGAAGGAAATGAACCTTTTTCCCGAATACGTAATATTATTTTCTTATTTTTTACCACCAGATTAATCAGTCCTTTTTTAATCTCTTTATGTAATTTTTTTCTGATTGATTCACTATCATGCTTAATTCGTTTAACCCGCGCCATATCCTCACGGCTAATTGTATTATTTAGCACACCGTGTTGACTGGGTATCGGCGCAGGAAAATAAGCATGACCTTTCTGACCTTTCTGAGCAGCACCCGGCACCACTAGAAATTTATGGTAATTATCCGTTGTCATTTGCCGGATTACTTTCTCAGGCGTTGGTGTCGGTCGACCCGGACTAAACTCCCGTGCGATAATATTGGTTCCTCTAGGAGCTTCTTTTAAATTAATTTCCCTTTGCACACCAAAGGCATTTTTCATTGAACCCGCCATTTGCTTATAGGCATGTTTGTCAATTTCTGAAAAAGAAAACATCAGCACAAAAAACGCCAGCAACAACGACATTAAATCAGCAAAGGTCATCACCCAGGCGGGAACACCTTCAGGACAGCGCCTTTCTTCGGATTCGAAGCCCAGATTCATAATGACCTATTTCTCGATGTATTGGCGTTCATTAGCACCCCCTACGCCGCTTTATTATTGGAACTATATTTATCTTTGTCCGACAGGTAAGCATTTAGCAGACCTTCGATCATGCGTGGATTCAATCCTTCCTGAATAGCACTAATACTTTCCAGTATCATAGATTTATTCAGCCGCTCCTCATTACTTCGATGCGCCAATTTATCAGCAATGGGTAATGCGAAGGTATTTGCAAAAATTGCGCCATAAAAAGTAGTTAGCAGGGCGACTGCCATTGCCGGACCAATTGATGATGGATCACTCATATTTGACATCATCTGTACCAGCCCAATCAAGGTTCCGATCATGCCCATCGCCGGTGCCACATCACCCATTGCCTTAAAGATACTAACACCAATCTCATTGCGTTCTATTGACAGGCTGATCTCTTTTGACAGCATTTTCTGTATTAATACCGGATCATTACCATCAACGACCAGCTGAATACCATTACTCAAAAATTCATTTTTAACTTCCACGCCTTCCAGCCCGAGCAAGCCTTCCTTACGTGCTACATTAGCCAGTTTAATACTCTGCTCAATGATCTCACTGGGTTTCTGCGATTTATATACAAAGGCCTTGGCTGCTACACCGAATGAACTCAGCATGATATTAAGTGGAAACTTCATTAACACGACCATTATCGTACCGCCGAATACAATCATAATGCTGGGTGCATTGTAGAACATGCCAATATCACCACCCATCAATATGGATGTAAAGACCATACCAAGTGCACCGACAAGACCGATCAGTGTCGCTAGATCCATTAATTCATCCTCATTTTATTCTTTGTGTTTTATCTCTCAGGAATAGGAACGAAGACCGTACACCGTGATTATATTGCATACCGCTTTGCTGATATAAATCCTGCCTGACTCTATTAACGGCACAGATAGCCGGAACTTTAGTGATACCCTGCTGCATAGGGCAAAATTCAGCTCGGGAAACTGTTTATCGTTACCGGAATAAAACACCCGATTAGCTTAAGGGTACCAGGTGCCCTTAATTTAGCCTGCCGACTTATCTGTTTAATCCGCACTAACCAGAAACTTACCGGCTTTTTTTGACTTATCTGTCGATTTAGGCTAAAAACACTCCTGCACAGTTATTTGCGGCAGTGTTGTCACCCGCCAATCATAAAATCAGGGTATGCAAACTACCATCAAGAAGAGAGGCCATGTCTAATAAAAAAATATTATATGTTGATGATGACCAGCGGTTATGCCGCTTAATTAGACGATATCTGGAACGTGCGGGTTTTCTGCTAAGCTGTGCCGCCAACGGTGAAGCAATGCATCAGCTACTTGAAACTGAACGATTTGACCTGATTCTACTGGATATTATGCTACCAGATAAAGATGGACTGTCACTGGCACGCGAAGTAAGAAATACTTCCAGCATACCGATCATTTTCCTGACGGCACGCGCTGATATCGATGATAAAGTAAATGGATTTGAAACGGGGGCAGATGACTATATTACCAAACCATTTGAAGAAAAAGAACTCCTTATGCGGATTCAGTCTGTATTACGTCGATCACAACCAGCATCCGGCAATCAGAAACATAAGGAAAAAGCTCATTTTGCTGGCTGGACATTAAATTATATCAATCAAACGCTAATCTCTCCCCGCAGGCAGAACGTTGACATTACCAGCTGTGAATTTCAGATGCTCTCTGCTCTCGTTAACCACCCGGACGAGGCTATCAGCCGTATCGAAATTCTAAAAATCATATCCGGTCGGGAGTGGTCACCACTGGACCGGTCGGCAGATATGGCTATTTCAAAATTACGCAAAAAAATTGAAGACAATCCCAAAAAACCGGCAATTATTCGTACCATTCGCAACAAGGGCTACCAGCTAACCACCGCGGTAAATTACGAGGAAATAAAGACCTGATAGACATCCCCATGGTCTGCCAGAGGGGTCGCTGGGTAAGCCCCCCTGACACAAAGATTTATTTACGAGCGTACCAGCGGCCCCTGAACCTGCTGTACCCAGCCATTAAAACCATATTTCTGTTTTATTATCGACGCATAGCGGCTGGCCTCATCGCGTGTAGAAAAACCGTCAAGACTCAGACGATACAATTTTCTACCATCTATGCGTATCGCATCCAGAGCCGGAAGCAGGCCGGCAGCTTTTAGCTGATTGAGCTGCTGGTGCGCCTTTTTCTCATCACTAAAAGCAACAAGGTTAATCGCATACATCACTGGCTTTTGCTGCACGGGTATCCTGGAAGCGATGGTTCTGACCGATGACCTTTTCGTCGTAAGCTTACTTACCGGCCGCCGCGTTAAGGTAGCCAACTGCCTGGAAGCTATTTTTTTATCGCTGTGGTTATCTATACCTGACAGCTTATTATGTGCCTGCACTTTTATACGCTGCCTGATATTATCTTTATAACTAGCCTTTATGTGAATCAACTCATCACTCAAGTGTGTTAATTTCTGATTCACCGCTATCATATTAATTTTTACTAATCTCGCAACATCAAGGTTTTTCTGTTTATCTGTCACATCTTTTTTATACGATGCCAGTGTGCGCCTTATAACACGCGTTTGCTGCTGGATCTGATAGAACATAAAACCCGAACCAGATACCAGCAACAAAGCCAGAATAATGGCACTATATAAGATAACCCTGTTATTTTTTACATTCTGCTGAGCAATACTCTCCACGGGAATACGTTCCTGCAACCTGACTTCTGGCTGATTTCTTATCCTGGCAACCTTTCGTCTGCATTCCTTTTTCTTCTCGATACGCGGACTGAGCTTTTTAATATTATTCGTTTTAATCTTCCGCTTCCCTGTTTTTATTTCCTCACCAAAAGCTGCGCCTTCATCTCTTATTTTTGAGACAATACTACTAATATTTCGGTTTTCTCTATGGTTTCTATCTTCATTAGCGCGGGACTTGCCACAACGATTCTGGTGCAATAATACGACCTCATCACTAACCTTATCCAGCTCGGACATAAACCCCGGTGCAGATTCATAATTGACCCCATCAGTAAAAAGCCCTTCCGCCTGCTGATTATTATATACGGTCATTGTTCACTCCCTCTATCAGACAATAATAGATTAAGTAAAACAACCCTGTAAAGAATTCATGAATGCACATATCTGCGCCCCTATGTTGATATACACAGTCAGGATTGCAACATCTGTGCCATTTTTGAAATGCGCGTTAAATCAATATGTTAGATAATCAGCTATATTATACGTGACAGTATTTTGACCCCATGGAACCATCACGCCACTATTTTTTGTCTCGACCTGCCTGCGCGGAGGATAATGGCTCTCGTGGAATAATAAAATAAAAACTTGCGCCTCCATTTTTATTATTTTCTGCTCTGATAATGCCGTTATGTTTGTGGATAATTTCATAACAGATAGATAGCCCAAGACCCGTTCCACTCCCTTCCTTATTTCTAGCTGACTGCACAAACTTGTCAAAAACACTTTTCAGCTCATCGTCAGGTACTCCCCTGCCCTGATCGCTGACACGGAAAGCCACTCCATCGACCCGCCGATTACCCTCTTCTACCAGCAGGCTAGCATCATCAATATACAACTCAATCTGGCTATCTGTTGGTGAGAACTTAATAGCATTAGATAATAAATTACGTATTACACGGGTAATTTTTCCTGCATCATATACTGCCAGCGTATTACCCGAAACAGTCAATTTTATATTTTGTGATCGATTCACAAAAAGAGGACTAAGCTCTTCAGAGACAATATCAACGGCCTCACGTAAATCCTGCTGATTCATTTCCAGTTTCATACGCCCCGCTTCAAACTTGGAAATATCCAGCAAATCATTTAACAGCTCGAGTAAGCGCTGCCCGCTTTCCTGAATACGAGAAAAATAGGTATGTAATTTTTCTGTTTGTAACGTATTAATTTTATTAATGCCAAGTTCAGAAAAACCAAGTATGGCATGCATGGGGGTACGTAGTTCATGTGAAATATTTGCCAGAAAAGCTGATTTTGCCACATTCGCCTGCACCGCCTTCTTCCGTTGTAATGTCAACTCCTTTTCACGCTGTCGAGATTCAAATTCCAGTTTGAGTACCTTCTCATTATTAGCATAAAAAATAGAAATATTTTTCAGTAAAAACAACATATAAACCGCCATAATAATACTTAATATCATGACATCATGGCTGGCTAATATTATACTAATAATAAAGGAGAAAATAACCAGTATAATGAACATCCGGGCAATGTTTTTTTTATACGCCAGGGTTGTGGTTGCGCCAGTAGAAACACCAACAATGATTAGTATAAAAACAATCTGCTGCACATTCCCCAGATAAGGGAATAACAGCAAACTACATGCCCCCCAACCTATGCCAGACAGAGCAGTGCCAATAACGACGAACCTCAGTGCGGTCCTGTCATTAATATGGGTATTTTGTTTTTTATGATAAAAATAGACAACCGCTGTAATAATCCGATAGACATCCACCGCAACCATATAGGCCAACCAGTAAAACAGTGGGTAAACACTCTGACCAGCCATTAAATAGTAAACTATAAGTACACCGGCAAACATGGTAACAATGGCATATATACGAGTACTGTATAGCTGCTCGAGCTGTGCATGTTTTATATCAAATTTTAGTTGGCTATCCATATCTGGTTATATTATATAGTTATTAAGGAGAACGGATGAAAAGGATACTTATTCCTTGAAAACCGAACATTGATTTCTACCAGAATTTTTACTGGTATATAGCGCTTTATCGGCACGTCTTAATACTTCTTCCGCTTCCAGTTCATCTTTAAATTCTGCTATACCCGCCGATGCCGTTACCGGGACGATTTCACCGTTATATTGAAACCGATAAAGCTGTAGCGCCTTACGCAGCTTATTATTCAGCTTAAGTGCGGTATCAATTGAGGTATCAGGCATTACCAGAACAAACTCTTCCCCTCCCATTCTGGCAAATAAATCCATTCCTCGTACTCGGCCAACAATAATTTTTGCAAATAACTTTAATACTCTATCACCGGCATCATGGCCAAAAGTATCGTTAATATTTTTGAAATTATCAATATCCCACATAGCGACACACAGAGGTTCTTTATTTCTCTTCCATCGGTTAGCTTCTATTAATATACGCTCATTATAGGCGGACCGGTTTGCCAGTCCGGTTAGCTCATCACGTAATAATTGTGTGCGACTATTTTCTAACTGCTGCTTAAGTTCCTCTGTCTGCTTTTTTGAAAGAGCAAGTTCGCCGGTCATTTTTTCATATCGTTCTCTTGCAACCCGCTCTTCTTTTTCTTCATATTTTTTATAGTTTTCAATATTTTCCCTAATGGTATCTAGTTGATCCTGTACATCCCGTTTTAACTTACCGATGTCATCGGCTACTCTGACTTTATTTTGTATTTTCCCTACACTGTCATCCAGTGAATTGCGCAAAAGCGCAGATTGACTGGCTGTGTCTTTATATTGCAGCCGAGTCTGCTCTACATATTTTTCTATATCGGCAAGCTGACTGGTTATAGCGACAATAAAGTTACTTAAATCTTTTTTATCATTCTGTAACACAGAAATATTGTTATTAATAAATTCTGAAATCTTTTCGATGTTTTTTATCCAGGCACCACCATTATCATTTCCTTCCGGGAGCGCCGCTATCATTGCCTGTTTTTCATTTTTATCAAATTCAGGGATATTCAGGCTCTCAATCAGGACAGAAAAAATATCTATAATCTGTCCTGATATGTTGGCCTGTGTATAAAAATTACTTTCAAGATTATTGGAACTGTCACTACCCCTTCCTTTTCCAATTTCACTAACATGATGCATGATATCTTTAGCAAGTTCATCCAGGATAGTTCCCGTATCACTTTTTTCTTCGATATCAGAAGCATTAAACAGGGTCTGTCTTATATTGTGATCAAAACCACATAGCTGCTGCATGTGTTCATCATTACGTAATGATGTATCGTTCAGCTCCACACTCAACTCATTAATCAGATCTAAAATAGCATGAGCTATTTTCTTATCCGATTGTTTCTGATCAAGTAACTGTTGTATTTTTTTCTTATAAGTAATTGACAGGGAAGAAAAGTTATACCGTGTTAATTCCTGCTTTAAACTTCTTTGAAAGCACTGCTCATCTGTTTCTATCTTTTCCGTTGATGCCTTTTTTTCTGATAAATCATTAATATCTGACTGCTGTTTAAGTACAGAAAATAACTCGTCAAGCCTTGCATCAAGCGCAATAATGTCAATACGATCAGAAACACAGGATTTTATTTTTACCAGCATGGTATTAATATGGCTATTCTCTCCTTTTGCCACCACAACCAGCCTGTTAACTGTTTTCTTTAACGCTTTTCTTATTTCGCTCAGATCATGCTCTGTTTTATCCAGCAACTTGAGAGATTGCTGAAATTTTTTTTTCATTTTTTCCGCTGATTTTGTATCAAATTCTTTTCCTGATTTTTTTGTATTCCCGATCATGTTTCCACCTAACTTAATACCGTTACATAAACTTCATTCCCTTTACCACGATATTCAACACTGTCAAAACTAATGGCTTTTGCCATTACAATCCCTCTTCCATGGCTATTTAATGCTCGCTCTGGGCTTATTTCCATGTATTGCTTCCAGCTAAATCCATCACCCTGGTCGATAATCGTAAATGTCTGCTGTTTTTTTGTTCGATTAAACTCAACTGAAACATTACGACCCCTGTACGGGTCGATAGATAAACGGTGTTTTATTTCAGCTTCCCAATTCCCCGTCTCTGTTAACTTTGTTTTATCTTTATAACTGATGCCCAAATTACCATGCTCAATGGCGTTAATAAATAACTCAGACAGACCCAGCACTACATTATCAGCATGATTACATGCTCTTGCCAGTAACACTGCAAGGGACCTTGCCTGTTCAATCGTTTTAAAGTTAAATTTACCCTGCTGCATCATCTGTAATGAATACGTTGTTTCTTTTAAGCTATGCTGTAGACTTATAACTTGCTGATAATTGGTTACAGCGGCTTTCACAATAGCCAGTAATGTTCTGGCATTATAGGGTTTGGTTAGATAATAGTAAGCGCCAGCCTCCATCCCTTCCTGTAAAAAATCACTTCCCGTCAGTGCGGTTTGCATAATAATCGGAAGCCGACTGTAATGACTGTCTGTTTTAATAATCTTCAGGACTTCAATGCCATTCATCTCCGGCATCATTCTATCTAGCAGAACACAGCTATACTTACTACGATTCTTCCGCAGTCGTTCAATCGCCTCCTGACCACGGGTAACACATTCATATTTATATCCTTCTGTTAAAAGATACTCCCCAATCAGCTCGAGGTTAAGCTCTTCATCATCAACAACAAGGATTGTATCTATATTGTTACTCATCTACTCCTCTAAGATAACCGGTTTTTATTCGACAGACTTCTTATTCACTATTGATACATTATTCTCTATAAATTTCATAACCTTATCAAAACATATATTTATTAATGTAATATCATCACGCGGTTTACACTGGCCATAAAAATTATCAACCTCACTAATAATTCTATTAAACAGATTCCTTTCTGATGTATGATTCTCCAAAATGTCCTCCAGTCTCTGCTGACCAAACATATCCCCACAGAGATTAGCAATATCAGTCAATCCATCAGACAACATATATAACTGATGACTGGAATGAAACCTGAGCTTTTCAAACTGGATATTACTCTGCTCGAGTACTGCAATACCCATAGGAATACAGGATGATTCAATATGCCTGGTTATATTTTTTAAATGACTATCCAGTATATAGATATCTGGCATACCGGCATTCCACAAAAATAATATTTTATTTCTTATATCAATTTTTAATATACAACAGGCCATAAACATACCTGTCGGGAAAATGCCCATTAGTGTGTTATTTATCTTTTCCAGAATATTTTCTATGCTATCGCCTTTTTCAAGCCCATTAAAAAATATTTCAGATACTGGTAAAACTGCTATTGCTGCAGTTAGTCCATGACCGGACAGGTCAGCAAAAAAAACGTAGATATTACCGTCAGGGTGCCTGCCTGTTAATATCATGTCTCCATTAAAAACATCAACAGCACGGGTATAAACCTTCATCCCGTCAAGCAGAAAGTTTCTGTTACTGATAGCGCTATCAAATATTTTCTTTGCTACCTTCTGCTCAGACAGAACTTCACCATATATTCGGTGCATCTTCAGCATCTGTCCTACAGCCGTTATCTGCGAAACAAGAATATTTCTGTTAAGTGGTTTTACAATAAAATCATCTGC
>VAPF01010269.1_pt1 | contig 11500 bp, 10 predicted proteins | sample 3393931 | NCBI WGS metagenome assembly VAPF01 (sample SAMN08290437, study PRJNA428436) | hydrothermal vent metagenome | isolation source: Deep-sea hydrothermal vent chimney | place: Atlantic Ocean: South-mid Altantic Ridge | depth 2773 m m | reverse complement strand
CTTCCTAACGTTTTAGAGTGTTTATTACTGACAGGACAGAGTGCCGATTACCAACTTAAAATAGTGGTAAAGGATTTGGAAGCATATCAAGATTTACTGTTGAACCACATTACTCAAATACAAGGGGTTAGCGGTGTGCATACCAGTTTTGTATTGCGTAAAGTGGTGGATAAAACGGCTATTTACATTGAATAAAAATTATCTTTATTCAAAATCAAAATCATCTAAATCCGCTTCAGGTAGGTTGCCGTTATAAAGTAAATTGGTTCTATATTGTAAATAACTCTCTCTGGCAAAAATGTAAGGGTCGGGTTGATTGTGTAGATCATCAATGACTTTCATAATATTCACATAAGAGACAAATGTTCCGCCTAAATAGAGCCAAAAACGACCACTGGTATCGGTATCAATAATATTGGGGTAAATAGGATTGATGTAACCATCCACTGAAGAACCCACCAAACCACGTGTGGTATACGGCCCTAAAAAAGGCAAAACAACGTAATTTGCTTCTTCCCAAACACCCCATGTATAAAGCGTTTGGCCAAAATCTTCATTAATTTTATCTAACCCTGCTGGGGTCGCAATGTCTAATAACCCAAAAAGTCCAAATGTACTGTTTATTGTAAAACGCATAAAGCTAGATAAACCATCTTCTACATTTCCTTGTAAAAAACTATTTACCATCGATAAAGGTTCGGTAAGGTTACTAAAAAAATTACTTACCCCTGTTTTAACAGGTTGTGGAAAAATAAATTCATACGCATTCACCACTGGTTTTCCAACAGAATCATTAAACGCCATATTAAAATCAAACATGGTTCGATTAAATGATTCGTAAGGATCTTCATCCGTTATGGGGTGTTGATCTATTTCTACATAATTTTCATGATCGGTTTCATTTGAAAATGCATTATTTATTGATGTAAAAAAAATTAAGCTTATTATTAATATTTTTATTTTATATTTCATAACGTTATTATTTATTTTGATTTATTTGAGATAGACATTGTACAAGGAATATTGACTTCTAATGCGGCTTGTTTAAATAATTCTAAAACCTTTACTCTAGGAAAGCTCTTACGCCATGCTAACGCAACGGTTCTTGTTGATTTAGGGGTTGGTAACTCTTTTATGTTTAAAAGGCTCTCATCACGTTCTGAGAGTGTACTACACGGAAAAATAGACACCCCTACGCCTGATGCCACCATGTATCGAATGGTTTCTAAAGAACTGCCTTCAAATGTTTTTTGCAATTGATTACTTTGTTGATTTGAATTTAATAAATGCGGAAAGGATGCGATAACTTGATCTCTAAAGCAGTGCCCTGCCCCTAATAATAAAACCGTTTCATGCTGAATTTGATCAATTGATTTTAAAGAATTTTCTTTTGTTATTTCTTTTTCTTTTGGAATAATTAATTTAAAAGGCTCTTCGTATAGTGCAAATGTTTCTATATTGGATTCATCAAAAGGTAACGATAAAATGGCAATATCTAGTTTACCCGTTTTTAATTTTTCTGCTAATACATGCGTATAGTTTTCTTCAATTATGAGTGGAACATTAGGGGCTAATTTATGGAAATTAGGAATCAGTTTAGGAAATAAATAAGGCGCAATGGTATAAATTGCCCCTATTTTTAATTCCGCTGATAAATCACCTTGTTGTTCTTTGGCTAATTCTTTAATATTTTTACTGAGCTTTAGAATATCTTCTGATAATTCGATTATTTTTTTTCCAATAGGCGTAATTAAAATATCGTGTTTATGACGTTCAAATAAACAAACGCCTAACTCCTTTTCTAATTTTTTAATGGCAATGCTTAAGGTTGGTTGGCTAACAAAACATTTTTCTGCTGCTTTTCTGAAGTGTTTTTCTTGATTTAAGGCTGTGATGTATCTAAGTTCATTAAGCGTCATAAAAGTTGTTTTTAAGTTTTAGTAAAAGGGCTTTTTTTTAAAAAAGTTATGTTAAGTAAAGTATATATATATTATATATAAACTTCTTTATTATTACTCTTAGTAATTAAATTTCTGTATATAAGTACAATATTTAATTATTTTTCAAAGAGTTAACCTGTGTTAAAGGTGTGTACAGGCCATTAGATAAGCCATGTTGATAGAAGTGCGTTATTTGTGGATAAAATCTTAAAATTATAAAAAAACTCTATTTATCCACAAAATAGCACACGTTATCCCAAGGGTTTAAATATTGTTTTTTATCGGAATATTAGGGCTAAATTTATCTATTTTAAAGTGATAATAGCCTCTTAATAAAAATTTATGAGCTTAATCTAAATGAATCTTAACGACTTACTGCCTTTTATTCAATCAAGAAGAACCTGTTATCAATTTTTAGAAAAAATAGAAAGTCCTGTTCATCTAACTTCTATTAAAGCGTGTTTAAAAGCGGCTATTTATGCGCCCAACCATAAGCTAACCCAACCTTGGCGATTTTGGTTGGCTGGTGAGGACACTCAGCGCCAATTAGCACATATTTATGCAGATAATAGAGCCTTAAAAAATAGCCAAACATTGACAAAAACGTTATTGGATAAACAAAGAGATGGCTTATGACCGTTTTTATCAAAAAGCGTTTGATAAATTTATGGATATTCCTGCGGTGGTTTTAGTAGGGCAAAATTTGTCAGATAATGAGGTTGTTTGTAAAGAGGATTATGCGGCGTGTTCCTGTGCAATTCAAAATTTTCAGCTAATGGCTTGGTCACTAAAAATAGGTGTACAGTGGAGTACGGGGCCTATTATTTTAGATACACGAAGCTATGATGTATTGGGAATTAAAAAATCAAATATTGAATTAATTGGTGCGTTGTATTTAGGTCATATTGATGATGATTGTTTACCAAATAAAACGCTTAAACGAAAGTTAGTTGATGAAGTGACCTGTTATCTAAGTTGAAAATAGGTATTCACAAATTAATCAGTTCTTCTTCTTGAAGCAGTGTTTTTTCATTGGAAAGTGTACGAATTTTTCGTTTAAAGAGCATTTTTTCTTGAACAGGAAGCGGTAAATCGGTAAAACGAATTAAATCGCGGTCGATCATAATGTCCAGTAAATCTTCAATGACTCGCACCATGTCTAAATCAAGACGGTGCAAAATAAGGTTGGTTAACTCGTCACAGCTTGGCGATTGTTTAATAAATTCAATTAATTCGGTATCCCCAACGGAGATCTCTTCGCGGTTAGCCCCTGATGTTAATTCAACATTTATTATATTGCCTGCTTGATTACGTTCAACGTAAATCATACGCATTCCTTAGGGGGTTAAACATTTGAATAACCCCGATACTTATTAGAGTTTAAACGATTTAACAACTTGATCAAGCTCTTGTGCTTTTGCCACTATTTCATTAATTTGATTGGCGGTATTTTGAACCATTTTTAAGTTTTGTTGGCTAAGACTGTCTGCTTGAGAGACCGAGTGTGTAATATTTTCAGCACCGTCTGCTTGTTCAATACTGGATTGATTAATAGCATGAACAGAGTCTTGCAGTACTTCTACTTTTTGTTTAATACTTTCTAAAGAGGTATTCACTTCATTAACCAAAGCAGATCCTGTTTTTACTTTATCATTGGAGTCTTTGATTAATTTAGAGATGTCTTTAGCCGCATCGGCTGATTTACCCGCTAGGTTTCGTACTTCACCCGCTACCACGGCAAATCCTCTTCCCTGCTCCCCTGCTCTGGCGGCCTCTACGGCTGCATTTAAGGCCAGTAGATTGGTCTGGAAAGCGATACTGTCAATCAGGCTAATAATGTCTGCAATTTTCTCTGAAGACCCTCTTATGTCATCCATGGCTTGGATCATTTGTGACATCACCAACATGCCCTCATTTAATACATCGGCTTGCTCAGTGGTAATGAGCGTGGCTTTTTGGGTATTTCGGGTATTGGATTGAATTTGTTTGGTGGTGTCATCGACAATACTAATCGTTGCCAATAAGGTTTCGGATTGTTGAGCCGAACTTTCAGCCACTTTTTGAGCATCCAAACGAACTTGTTCAATTTCATTTTGAATGTTAATGGAGACGGAAGATATTTTTGAAATTAATTCAGAAAGATTTTCAATCGAACCATTAATAGCGTGTTTAACATCATCAAGTTCGCCACCATATTCACCTGTTATTTTACTGCTCAAATCGCCTTCTGCAAGTTTTGATGAGACATTTGAAATCTCTTTCATACTGGCTTGTAGGTTGTCTAAGGCTTTATGAATACTGGTTCTTAGGGGGGATAAATTTCCTTGAAACAGCTCTGCATCTAAGCGTTCTGAAAAATTTCCTTGTGAAATTTGTTCCATGAGTTGATTGGTTGTTTCAATGGCTAAGGTCAGTTTTTTATTATTTTTATCGGCTTCTTTTTGATGTTTGGATACTTCAACTTGCGCTTGATTGACCTCTTCAACTTGAAGATCCGCTAACTGTTTTTGTTTATCCAGTTCACTGAGTTTAACGGCTAAATTTTCATTGGCTATTTCAGATTCTTTTGAACTTTTTCGAATTAACAGCATGGTAATGGCAATTAAAATCAATAAAGTAAGCACCAGTCCAATTAAAATATTGGTTAATAAGGCGGAAAATATTTTATATTCATGGTAATAATCTAAATATTTATTTAAAGTTTTGGTGACTATTTGATCAAAATCGCCATCACTAATTTCGGATTGTAACGCTTTCACAACAGGTTTGTATTTTAAAGCGATGTCAATATGGGTTCTTAAATTGGTTAAATCGTCTGAACTGATATGGAGGTTCATTTGAACGATTTCATCGTAGGACTTTAAAATAATGTCTGTGGTAATGTATTCATTTTCATTTTTAAAATGCATTAATTGCATTTCTAATAAAGCAAGCAGTTGTTTCATCTCAAATGTAAGCGCACTGTTTTGATACTCTTTAATCAATACGGTTAAGTAGTTATTAGAGTTATTTAAAACGGAGTTTTTGCGCATAAAATGAATACTGAGTTCATCAATTTTTTTGGATTCTTGCGAAATTTTTTCTACTTTTTTTAATAAGGTTGCTTTAGCGGTTTCATCTAAAAAATCAGGCATGTAAAAAAGTGCGTCAGAATCGCGTAATAACTTTAAAACATTTTGTTGAACATAATCGTAGTGGCCTATGTAGCCTTGTGTGGTTTTATAGGTGTTTTCACTGGCCAATAAACGGTGTTTTATTAGGTTATTAAAGGTATCTTGATAGGCTTCGTGATGCGCCATGTTCAAGGAAGGTTTTATGGCAATAACCGTAATGACAGCAATCATAATGAATGCAATTAACGCTGATAATATATTTTGAGATGTATTTTTCATAATAATTCCTCCTTAAGGTTGGCTATTAGTCGTTGAAGTGGCAGCTGGTGGTGAAATGGGTTTGACAGTAACGATGCCAGTTAAGGAGGTTAAAAAGTCGGCTATTTTGGTTCGATCTTCTTTCGGTATTTTTCGACCTAATTGGTTTAATCCCATAACGGTAATGGCTTCATCCAGTGTCTTGGCGCCTGCTGTATGAAAATAAGGCGCTGTGAGCTCAATATTACGTAAAGAGGGTACTTTAAACACGTGTTTATCCTCCTTGTTTTTGGTTAAATTATAGCGACCATTATTGATTAAGTTATCATCTTTTTCGGCAAAGAAGGCCGCAATGGCACCAAATTTTTGCATCATGTTGCCACCAAAATTAGCCCCTTGATGGCAAGAGACACAACCGTAACTTTGAAACAATGCATACCCTGCTATTTGATTGGCGGTTAACGCATTGTCATCGCCTCTTAAATAGGCATCAATGGGGGCAGGGGTAATTAAGCTGCGTTCAAATTCTGCAATGGCATCGGTAATGGTGTACTTGGTAATGCCTTGTTTTGGATAAATAGCTTTAAATAAATTTTGATATTGATCCACCGCTTGAATTCTTATCACGGCATTAGGCCATTTAGCGCCCATCTCTCCAGGATTATCGACTGGGCCTTCGGCTTGGTGACGTAAGCTGGGTGCTCTACCGTCCCAGAATTGTTTAAAATTAAAGCCACTGTTAAGGCTGGTGGGTGAGTTAATAGGCCCTAATTGACCATTAATACCGGTTGCAACGGCGGCATTATCATCCCCCCCCTCTGAAATAACATGACAACTGGCGCAAGAGAGTGTGCCATCGCCCGATAAACGAGTATCGTGATAGAGCATATTGCCTAAATCGACTTTTTGCTCGTTTAAATTCAGGTCTTCAATATTAGGCAGAGGTTGATGATACTTGACTCGTGAAGGTTCGGTAGAGAGTCCAACTAAAATAGGCTCTTCAATTGTTTTGGTAAAATTAAGGTGGCTTTCACTGTCTTCTTGGCAACCCATTAATAATAAGGATGTTAGAAAAAGACTAACAATTCCCAATGGTTTTAGTACGAGTTGTTTCATTGAAAACCCCTAAATATAGATTTAAAATTGAGTCATTACAAAATTGAATGTTATTTTTCATTTTCTAATTCTCAAATATCTTATCTAAGAATTAGAGCTATCCTTCAATTTCAGAGAGTACATTGCCTAATAATGCCGTTAATCGATCGTTTTGAGAGTAATCAACAGGACAATCAATGACTGTTACGGTATTAGATTTTAATGCTTTTTTTAATTCTGGCAATAAGCAGTTTGCGGACTCAATACGCACACCTTCGGCACCAAATGATTTTGCATACTGCACAAAGTCTGGATTTTTAAAATCAATGTAAGCAGAACGACCAAAACGGCGTTGCTGTTTCCATTCAATGAGACCGTATTGGCTGTCATTCCAAATTAAAATCACAATTGGTGTTTTACAGCGTATAGCGGTTTCGATCTCTTGTGAATTCATCATAAAACCGGCATCGCCAGTAACGGCCACTACACCTTTATTAGGATAGGCTAGCTTTGCAGCAACCGCTCCTGGTACAGCAATCCCCATGCCAGCAAATCCGTTTGAAATAATGCAGGTGTTGGGTTCGTCGCAACGAAACATACGCGCCATCCACATTTTATGAGAACCTACATCACTAATAGCAATGTCAGAGGAGTCCATTGCGGTTCTGAGATCCCAAATTATTTTTTGAGGCAGCATCGGCCAAGCTTCGCTGTTTTGGCAACGTTCCATCTCTTCAACCATGGCATTTCGTAATAAAAAACTGATATTGGTTTTATCAATAGGGCCAGAACAAACCTCGGTTAAAGCCTCCCCTAATAAGGCAAAGTTTTTTCCAATATTTCCAATTAACTCAATATCAGGAATATAACAGCTGTCTACTTCGGCTTTTTTGGTGTCAATGTGAATTAAAGTATGGCCTTTATTTGGGTTCCAAAGATGGGGGTGGTATTCCACCATATCAAACCCAACACAAATAATAAGATCGGCTGTAGCAAACCCCCCATTTTCATAGTCGCCCTTTTGTAAGCCAGCGGTTCCCATCGCCATTTCATGTGAAAAAGGAATGATTCCTTTGGCCATAAAAGAGTTTACAACGGGTATTTTGTGGGTATCAATAAATTGTTTAATGTCCTCACTGGCACGGGATCGAACCGCACCATTCCCCACTAAAATTAAAGGGTTTTTGGCTTTTTTAACCAATTGTGCCGCTTCGGTGACTAATTCTTTGTCTGCAAACGTTAATCGATTAATGCTAACGGGTAAGGGTGTTTCGAGAGAATCCATTTCCACCACATTTTCGGGCAGATCAATAAAGGTGGCGCCTGGTTTTTCTGCTTCGGCTAACTTAAAGGCTTTACGAACAATTTCAGGAATGGTATCGGGTTCAAGTACTTGTGCTGCGTATTTGGTGATGGGTTTGAACATACTCACCAAATCCACCACTTGATGAGACTCTTTATGCAAACGAGAGGTGGCAGCTTGCCCTGAAATGGCGACCAAAGGGGCATTGTCCATATTGGCATCTGCTACGCCAGTAACAAGGTTGGTTGCACCAGGCCCTAAGGTAGAGAGGCAAACACCGGGTTTGCCCGTTAAACGACCATACACATCGGCCATATAGGCCGCACCTTGTTCGTGTCGAGTGGTGATAAATTGAATGTCTGAATCCAGTAGGGCATCCATGACATCTAAGTTTTCTTCACCAGGGATACCAAAAATAAATTCGACGTTTTCATTTTCTAGGCATTTTACAAATAATTTAGCGGCTTTCATGAGATTCTCTGTTTTGATCAGTTTTCCATAATAATGGATTAAATTGGATTGAGGGTATTTTTTTTCAGTAACGAAAGATGGGATAAAATTTTCTATCTGGGAATTAGGGAGATAAGGGGGGATAAAAATAAAAAAGGCTTGCCTAGGGCTTTAGAAAAGCACTGGACAAGCCTTTTAGGTAAATGGCTTTAGGTTTATTGAGACCTTTGCATGAAAGGATTCACGGATAAAAAAGGCTAAAATATGCCTGATTTTCGTTGAAAATCTTGCGAATAGCTGGCTATTCCCTGCGATTTCCGCCTCAATCAGTCAAATTTTATCTCTTTTTTCTCTCGCGCCCCTTTCGTGCAAAGGTCTCTTAATTGTTTTTTAATGTTTATGTTCTGGGTAATATGGCAATAGCGCCTGAATACTTTTTTCTAATGCATCAGCATATTTAACATCTGAATTTTGTTTTGCTTTCATGGCCGCAACCATAACGGAGTGATGTTTTTTAAGACGATCGGCGTAATCTTTGTGCGCTTCTTTTACTCGTTGCGTTAAAAAATAGTCGGCGATGGTGGTAATGATTTGTTGAGCATGTTCTTCTTTGTTCATAATCCAACGTATGGTTTGATGTTGTGATTGAGCGTCTGTTTTTTTAGATAAATCAGTAATAAAAGTTGTGGCTCTTTTAATCGTTTTAGCTTCTTGCAACATCTCTTGGACTTTAGCATGGTCATCGTAAATACCACATGGAATTTGACAATGTGCATAGGCCATTTTAGGGAGCATGAAAAGAGAGCTTACTAAAAGCAAACAAGTAAATAGGTGTTTATGTGTTTTTTGCATGGTTATTTTTCCTGATTAAATGATGGGAGACCTTTGCACGAAAGGATGCACGGATAAAAAAAGGTTAAAATACGTCTGATTTCATCACTTTTTTCTCTCGCGCTCCTCTCGTGCAAAGGTCTCGATGGAATAAAAATAAAGCTAAGCTCAAATAATAAAGTATTCAAAACTTTTTTTTAATAAACTTGCATGAATATGTGATTTTTTTTAAAAAAAAGAGGCAAAAAACCTCTTTTTTAAATAAAATTACTTAGCCTGTAGTTATTTTTTAATAAGCTTATCAACGACTTCCCAAAGCTCTTCAGGTGACCCTGCCATAGGCACATCGGTTTTATATTTACCATTTACAATAATCGAAGGAACCCCTTCAACCCCGTATTCGTTTGTTAATTGACGTGCTTTTCGAACCAGTTGATCGACTTTAAAGCTGTTAAAGGTGGCGATAAAATCGGATTCTTTAACCCCAAATTGAGAGAAAAATTTAGCCAATTCTTCAACGGTGTGCATGTGCTTATTATCACGGTGAATGACTTCAAAATAGGCTTTATGTGCTTTGTCTAAGATGCCAAGTTCTTTTAAGGTATAGAATGCTTTACCTAAGAATACAAATTTAGGTTTATCAAAAATGGCAGGCATCAATTCAAACTCAACATTTTTGGGTTTAGTATCAAGCCATTTTTCTAGGCTGGGTTCTAGGTGATAGCAAGCAGGGCAGGTGTATAAAAAGACTTCAACCACTTTCATTTTAAAAGGAGCGATTGATTGCTCTTTATTGACTTTTTTGTATTCAACGCCTGCTAATAAACTGGAATTATCGGCGAGTGTGCTTGTGCTTAATGTTGCAACAATAAATAAACCTGCAAAAGAAGAGAGTAGTTTTCTACGTAACATTGTTTTTAACCTCATGATAATGGATAGATTCGTTAAAAAATAGCATAGAGTATATACTTATACACATTATTGATAAAGTATTAACGTTTGGAAAAATTAAAATTATGCAACATCCTCTATACCAACAAGCTACCTACCTTAAAAGTGTGCCTACGCTGGCATTATGCCCTGATGATTTAACGCATGAAGTGGCGTTTGCAGGGCGCTCTAATTCGGGTAAATCGAGTGCGTTAAATGTAATCACTTCACAAAAAGGATTGGCTCGTATTAGTAAAACACCGGGACGAACGCAATTGATTAACTTTTTTCCAGTTGATGAAACACGTGCTTTAGTTGATCTACCTGGTTATGGTTTTGCGAAAGTGAATTTAAAAATAAAACAAGCTTGGGAGGCGGGACTTTCTGAATACATCGAAAAAAGTAAAGCTCTTAAAGGATTAATTTTATTAATGGATTGCCGTCTTCCTCCAACTAAGATTGATTTACAAATGTTGGGTTGGTCGGAGTCATTGGGGCTTCCTATTCACATTCTACTTACCAAATCAGACAAACTTAAAAAAGGCCCTGCAAAAGCAAGTCTTTTAACTTTACAGGCGTTATTAAAAGCGGAATATCCGATGGCAACCGCACAGTTATTTTCATCTTTAAAGCGGGAGGGTTTGGAGCAAGTTTGGAATAAATTAGATGAGTGGATGGAGTATGAACGGGTAACTAAAGAAAAGAAACCGACTCAACCCGCTGTAAAGAAAGTGCAAAAAAAGGTAAAAAAGAAAAATTTTAGGACATTTAATTGATTTTAGAACAAGGGGGGAAATTTTACCCCCCCCCTCTATAATTATTTATAAACCCTGATTTTCTCGTAAACAATTCAAAAATTCAAACCCAAATCGTTCTAATTTAATTTGACCCACGCCTGTTATTTTAAGAAACCCTTCATCATCTTGCGGGCGTTGCTGTGCCATTTCGACTAAGCTCACATCACTAAATACTTGATAGGCAGGAATGTCTTCACTGTCGGCGATCTCTTTGCGTAGGGTTCGTAGCTCTTCGAACAGTTCGAGATCTTTATCGAGCAAACTGTCTTTTGAGGATTTTTTGTTGGAGGGTGTTCGGTTTGATTTTCCTTTACTTTCTTTTTTAGGAAAAGCCAGTTGTAACTCAACGTTTCCTTTCAACAGTTCACCTGATCGTTCGGTTAATTTAAGCACCGAGTAGTTTTGAATGTCTTGAAACAAATAACCCAAGTGAATGAGTTGGCGCAAAATGCTGTTCCATTCGTGTGCCGAGTACTCTTTGCCAATGCCGTAGGTGCTTAATTCGGTATTATTTAGATTACGAATGCGTTCATTGTCCATGCCTCGTAAGACATCAATCACGTGCTTGGCACCAAACGATTGGTTGAGTCGATACACACAAGAGAGGGCTTTTTGAGCGGCTTGTTTGCCATCAAATAGGGTAGGGGGGTTAAGACACACATCGCAATTGTCACAGGGCTTGTGGCTGGGTTCGCCAAAGTAATTGAGCAGTACATTACGGCGACAGTTTTGGGCTTCGGCAAAATTCACCATGCTGGAGAGCTTAAAGCTTTCAATACGGCG
>VAPF01012643.1_pt1 | contig 11522 bp, 8 predicted proteins | sample 3393931 | NCBI WGS metagenome assembly VAPF01 (sample SAMN08290437, study PRJNA428436) | hydrothermal vent metagenome | isolation source: Deep-sea hydrothermal vent chimney | place: Atlantic Ocean: South-mid Altantic Ridge | depth 2773 m m | reverse complement strand
CTGATCGCCGGCTTATTTGCCGCTTGCAGTGACGATGCCAGGTTGCAACCACTCGCTGCCGGGGCAACGATACTCGCATTTGGCGATAGTTTAACGTATGGCACCGGCACCAGTCGTGATAAAGCATACCCTGCTGTGCTGGAGCGGCTCATCAAACACAAAGTAATCAACGCTGGCATTCCTGGTGAAGTCAGCAAAAACGGTCTGGCGCGTCTGCCCGGCCTGATAACCGCACACCGGCCCGACCTCATCATCATCTGCCACGGTGCGAATGATATCCTGCGAAAACTCAATCTGCAAAATACCCGCCGTAACATCCAGCAGATGATCACCCTGGCCAGACAAAATAACAGCGATGTTGTGTTGATCGCGGTGCCAGAATTCAGCCTGTTTTTAAGCCCTGAACCGATGTACCAGGCACTGGCCGACAAAAATCACGTGCCGATTACAAATGATATCCTCAGCGAGATCATCGGCAACAATGCCCTCAAATCCGATCACATTCACCCAAACACTGAAGGATATCAAGTGCTTGCGAAGAACATTGCTTCGTTACTGAAAAACTCGGGCGCGGTTCCGTAGCCATTCTGTTTGTTTGACAACTGTCCAAAAAATAAACGCATTGACATTTTTTGACGCTTCGTCATAATCACCACCCATGACGATCACCCTGACCCGAAAACAGCGCGATATAATGCAGCGAGAAGAACTTATTCTTTCTGCTGCACAGGCTTTGTTACACCAGCACGGATATAATCACCTGACCATGGATCGCGTCGCTGAAACCGTCGAGTATTCAAAAGGCACCATTTACAACCATTTTGCCAGTAAAGAAGACATGGTTTGCTCGCTCTGCTGTCGCACTATCAGCAACCTGATTGATGTTTTCGAGCGCGCCTACCAGTACCCCGGCTCAACGCGTGAACGTTATGCCGCCATCGGCATTGGCTACACGCTTTATCACCAGCTTCACCCGATGGACACACAAAACATTCAAACCGTAAGAAACAACTCTGTCAGGGAAAAAGTAAGTGAATACAGACTAAAAGAAATGGAAACACTGGAGCAGAAAATCACCAAGATTGCCGGCAGCATCGTGCAGGAAGCCATCGACTGTGGCGACCTGGACAAAAAACATCAGGCCCATGTAAACACCATCGTGTTCGGCGGCTGGTCCATGCATTACGGCGCGTTATTACTGAGTCAATCAGACATACCGCTACAGGATATGGGATTCAACCCGGTGGTCGATATGGTCTGGAAAAACGCCAATATTTACCTTGATGGTTACCAGTGGTTGCCATTAAGTACAACAACTGATACCAAAAATTTATTTGAAAAAATATCATCAGCCCTATTTGATGATGAAGTAAACCTGTTAAAGCAGGCCGTATAAAAAACATCACTGTTTTTATCAAATGATAAAAACAGACTAACAATAAAAACCGGGGAAAAACTATGATCGAGTCATATACGCGTTGGATAATACGCTGGAAATATCTTATTGTACTCGTCACTCTTGCACTGACTTTCGCTGCAGCATCGGGCGGACGATTTCTTAGTTTCAGCAATGATTACCGCATGTTCTTCGGTGAAGATAATCCACAGTTACTGGCATTTGAAAAAATGCAGGCGACCTTTAACAAGAATGACAATGTGTTATTTGTCATCACTCCAAAGTCTGGCAAAGTTTTTACCCGTGAAACCCTGACCGTCATCAAGGACATTACCCACGAAGCCTGGCAAATGCCATTCTCGACTCGTGTTGATTCCATCACCAACCACCAGCACACTTCTGCTGAAGAAGATGACCTCATGGTCGACGATCTGGTTGTTGACCCTGACAGCCTGTCGAAAAATGACCTGCTAAAAATTCAGTCCATCGCCATCAATGAACCCATGCTGGTACGCCGACTGGTATCACCGGACAGTAAATTTGCCGGCGTCAACGTCACCGTACAACTTCCCGGCAAAGCCCTGGACGAAGTGCCAAAAACCGTGGCATTCGCCCGCGACCTGAAACAGAAAATGCTGGCAAAATACCCGGAGGTCGAAATCCGCCTGGTCGGCATGGCAGTGATGAACAACGCTTTTCCGGAAGCCAGCAAAGATGATGTGATAAATCTGTATCCGCTGGCACTGGGTTTCATCGCCCTCACCCTGCTGATTTTGTTACGTGGTTTGAGCGGCACGATCGCGACTTTCATCATGATCATCATGTCCATCATGACCGCGATGGGACTCGCCGGCTGGTCGGGCATCCTGTTAACACCACCGGTTATGTCAGCACCGATCATGATATTGACCATGGCGATTGCAGATGCAGTGCATCTACTGGTCACCATGCGCCACGAACTCGCCATCGGTCTGGATAAAAATAAAGCCATCGTCGAAAGCATGCGCATCAATTTCCGCCCGATATTCGTTACTTCACTGACCACCGTGCTCGGTTTTTTAAGCCTGAACTTCAGTGACGCGCCACCATTCCGTGACCTGGGTAACATCGCATCAATGGGTGTTGCAGTGGCTTTCTTCTTCTCGATTACTTTCCTGCCTGCGTTGGTCAGTATCTTGCCCGCAACCGGTAAAAAAGAAGTGGCCGGTAAAAAGATGATGGTAAAATTTGGCGAGTTCGTTATCGCCAAACGTAAGCCACTTTTAATCGGTAACACACTGGTTATCCTGGCGCTTTCCGCCTTCGTACCGATGAATGAATTAAACGATCAGTTCGTCAATTATTTTGATAAAAGCATCGAGTTTCGCCGCGATTCCGATTACGCTGCGGAACACCTGACCGGCGTTTATTACATCGATTACGCGCTGGGCACCGAAGAATCCGGTGGCATCAGTGATCCGCATTACCTGGCCGAGGTGGCAAAGTTTGTCCAATATCTACGCTCACAACCAGAAGTTATCCATGTACAGAGCATCACTGACACCTTCAAACGCCTGAACAAAAATATGCACGGTGACGATCCGGCGTGGCAGCGCCTGCCGGAAGAACGCAACATGGCGGCGCAATACTTATTGTTGTATGAGATGTCGCTGCCCTACGGCCTGGATTTGAATAACCAGATTGATGTCGACAAATCGGCGACAAAAATTGCGGTCACCTTAAAAACACTGACCTCGAATGAAGTCATCGCGTTTGATGATGCCACCATGAAATGGCTGCACGACAATACGCCGGACATTAAACCATACAGCAGTGGCCCGACCGTGATGTTCGCCCACCTCGGAAAACGCAACATCCATAGCATGCTCATCGGCACCACGGTGGCACTGGTATTGATCTCTGCGGTGTTGATCTTTTTCCTCGGCTCGCTTAAATACGGTTTTATCAGTCTGCTGCCCAATCTGACACCGGCACTTGCCGCTTTCGGCATCTGGGGACTCACCGTCGGCCAGGTCGGCATCGGCCTTTCCATCGTTACCGGCATGACGCTGGGTATCGTGGTCGATGACACCGTGCATTTTCTCAGCAAGTATTTACGCGCGCGGCGAGAGAAAGGTTTGAGCGCCGAAGATGCGGTGCGTTACGCATTTAACAATGTCGGCCTCGCACTGGTGGTGACCTCACTGGTGCTGATCACCGGTTTTATGATACTGGCACAGTCACACTTTTATCTAAATTCAAGCATGGGCTTGCTGACCAGCGTGGTCATCGCCCTCGCCCTTATTATTGACCTGACATTCCTGCCGCCGCTGTTAATAAAATTTGCCGGCAACACCAAAGGAGTAAAATAATGTCTTCAACAAAACTTAAAACCGCTGCCTTCCTGTTATTTACCGCAACGCTAGCCTCATCTTTCAGCTACGCAAACACCGACGACGATGAAAATATTGTAAAAGGTTTAGCCATCGCTGTTGAATCCGACAAAAGGGACACCGGCTTTCTCGATCAAACCGCCAACATGGTGATGGAACTTCGCAACAGACAGGGCGATGTCAGCACCCGCACCATCCGCATCAAAACACTGGAAGTGAACGGCGACGGTGATAAATCACTGTCTATCTTTGACAAACCGCACGATGTTAAAGGCACCGCCTTTCTCACTTATTCACATGCCATCAAACCTGACGAGCAATGGTTGTATCTACCAGCATTAAAACGCGTCAAACGCATCAACTCCAAAAACAAATCCGGCCCCTTCATGGGCAGTGAATTCGCCTACGAAGACCTGGCTTCACAGGAAATCGAAAAATACACCTATAAATATATCCGCGATGAAAAACTCAAAACAAAAGAATTTCCTGAAGGCATCGACACATTTGTCATCGAACGTTACCCGGCATATGAACATTCCGGTTATACACGCCAGCTTGCATGGGTAAATAAAGACCGTTACGTGGCAGAAAAAATTGAGTTCTATGACCGAAAAAATTCGCTACTGAAAACGCTGATCAACAACGGTTACAAACAGTACCTCGGACAATACTGGCGTCCTGATGAAATGCTGATGAAAAATCATCAGACCGGCAAAAGCACTATATTAAAGTGGGAAAATTACAAATTCAAAACTGGTTTGAGCAACAAGGATTTCAGCAGGAACAGCCTTAAACGCGCTCGGTAACGCTTCGCGTTAAGTGAATGGTGAATGGTGAATAATGAATAGTGAGCAGTGCGCTGGAATCGTCAGGAACGATTCCAGCATAACCTTCACCCCTGGAGGTAACAAGTATCTCTCCTTCCTGGCACCGCTTATTGTTGCTGGTAGTTTTTCGTTTGTAGCATCAGCTCACGCTGCTGAGTTTTCCGGTTATGTTGGCGCGCAGGCGCGTTATTTTTTTGAGCAACCGCCAGCCACAGAACAACACAGCGAGTATCTGTCACTGATCACCGAGCCGGAGTTTTACCAGGAGTGGGACGATGCTGACCAGAACATTGAAGTAAAACTGTTTTACCGTAAAGACCAGTACGACGAACAACGCACGCACGGTGACATCCGTGAACTTTCGTGGACCAGCGTTTTTGAAAACTGGGAACTACGCCTCGGCATCAGCAAAGTTTTCTGGGGTGTCGCCGAAACCCAACACCTGGTCGACATCATCAATCAAACCGATCTGGTGGAAAACGTCGACGCAGAAGACAAACTCGGCCAGCAGATGATTATGGCCAGCAGCGAACAGGACTGGGGCACCATCGATTTGTTTATCCTGCCTGGCTTTCGTGAACGCACTTTCGCCGGCAGCGAGGGCCGACCACGAAGCTCTGTAATTATCGATACATCACGCAACGCCATCTATGATTCCAGTGACGGTAAAAATCACACCGACCTGGCGGCACGTTATTCACACTATATCGGTGACTGGGAATTTGGTCTGTCGGTATTCAGCGGCACCGGACGCGAACCAACCGACTTTTCACCCGTTGCGGTCAGTCCTTCCGGCGAACCCATCGTGGTTCCGGTTTATTCACTGATCAATCAAATCGGCTTTGATGGCCAGGCATTTTTTGACGAGTGGACCTGGAAGCTGGAAGCGGCCAACATTGAAGTGCAAAGTGGTGCGAAAAAAGGCATCAACAGTTTTAAAACCGTCGGTGGTTTTGAGTACACCTGGGTCGGCATCGCTGACAGCATCATGGACCTTGGTTTTCTGGTGGAGTATCACTACAGCGACCAGCGCATCATCCCCACCATCTTTGATAACGATCTGGCGACCGCTTTCCGTTTTGTTTTCAATGATGCGCAATCCAGCGAAATACTGGCGGGAATATTTACCGATGCGGACACGCAAACCACCTCCAGTTTTATCGAAGCATCACGTCGCCTGGGTGATAGCTGGACCATGGAGTTTCAGGTCAGAACTTTCCACGGCGCAAAACAGGGTCGCCCGCTGTATAGTTTCAGGTTTGATGATTTCGCGCAGCTAGATCTAAATTATCATTTTTAGCTTCCTTAGTTCTCTAGTTCTCTAGTTCTCTTGCCGCAAGCTGACGGAGTATTAAACTCTCAGAGATTAATTCCTCTTACTTAAGGGCACCTCTATTAATTGTTTATGTCCTCTGCGTGACCTGAAGGGTTTAGGAGGAATGTTCGTAGGGCGGGCACCGCCAGCTCACATGGCATCGCTCGGATAAACGGTGGGCAGTGCCCACCCTACGCGACTTAAGGAGACTATGGTGAAAGTTTATGCCGAATTATCCGAGGGACTCTCAATGGCAAAAGAACAACTTATTTTTCTTAAAGCGACATTACTCCTCAGAGATTAAAAGTGAATTCCCAGTGCCATTTGCATACCTTTTAACTGAACATTGTGCAGAACATCTTCTTCTTTAAAATCGATATCCAGATACCGATAACCAACAGCAAATGAAATGTGTTGATTGATAATGTATTGCACATTAGCCGTCGCATTCATACTTCGCTGCGTAGCAACACCAAAACCGCCAACATCACCACGCAACCACAACTGCCAGTTTTCAGAAATTAAATAATTGTAGCGCAAACCAATTACCGGATCAGCCCAGCTTGATTCATTTTGTGTATCTATGGAAGGAATCAGACCAATGCTGCCGGGCACCAGATCAATATTAATATCAAGAAAAGTTCGGCGCACACCAGCAATAAAATCCAGCCTGTATTGCTCAGACAACTGATAAGCAATCGCCAGTTCAATAAAACCCAGTTCAGTACTAACATTTAGATTGGTCAATCTACCGGCTCTATCATCCTGATAACGTGCCCGTAAACTGTCAAACAACAAAGCAAACCTGCCACGTTTTGCTTCAAATTGCAGCGACATATAATTGTCCAGATTATCCAGCGTGAAAAAATGATAATCAGGATTAACCGGCTGATCACCACCGCCACCACTATCATTCAAACTGGCTTTCACCGAAGCATTCCACAGCACAGGCGTGAGAGAAAACTGCCACTGATCAGCTGTTTCAGCACCAACATAAGTCGAGAATAACAAACTGAAACACACTAAAAACCATCTATGGAACTGCATAATTTTGTCCTGTTAATTTTTCCAATTCATAATGAGTTTTAAAAAATGATGATTAATACCGCCAGTAAGAATTCTGTAGGGCGGGCACTGCCCGCCGTTAAGCAGACATTTGTGCAATATCATGTCGGGCAGTGCCCGACCTACCAAACTTATAACTTATAACTTATAACTTATAACTTTTCATTTTTCATTGGCTTTCAGCCAATCATCGCCAGCTGCTTAATCCGTTCAATATCATCTCGAACCCTCGCCGCTTCTTCAAACTCCAGATCACGTGAATGCTGATACATCTTTTTTTCCATTTTTTCTAATGTCTTGCTGAACTGCTTCGGCGTCATCGCCTGGTACACTGCTTTTTCTTCAGCAACTTTTTGCAGTTCAACGGTCTTTCTTGAATGTTTGTCACCGTAACCGGCTTCCAGTACATCACGCACATTTTTAATGATGCCTTTGGGAGTGATGCCATGTTTTTTGTTATAGGCAATTTGTACCTCACGGCGCTGTTCGGTGACATCGATGGCTTTCTGCATCGAGTTGGTAATCCTGTCTGCATATAAAATCGCCCTGCCGTTGACGTTACGTGCGGCGCGACCGATGCTCTGAATCATGGAGCGTTCGGATCGCAAAAAACCTTCCTTGTCAGCATCGAGGATGGCAATCAATGATACTTCCGGCATGTCCAGTCCTTCGCGCAGCAGGTTGATGCCGACCAGCACATCAAACTCACCGAGGCGTAGATCACGGATGATCTCGACGCGTTCGACGGTGTCAATGTCCGAGTGCAGATAACGCACACGCACATCGTGCTCACTGAGGTAATCGGTCAGATCTTCCGACATGCGTTTGGTCAGGGTAAGAATCAACACCCGTTCATTTTTCAGCACACGCTTGTTTATCTCCGACAGCACATCATCAACCTGGGTGGTCACAGGTCGAACTTCGATCACCGGATCGAGCAGCCCGGTCGGTCGCACCAGCTGCTGCGCAATGGCATCGGCGTGTTCATCTTCGTAAGGTCCCGGCGTTGCTGAAACAAATAATGTCTGCGGCGACATGGTTTCAAATTCGTCGAAACGCAGTGGTCGGTTATCCAGCGCCGAGGGCAGACGAAAACCGAAGTTCACCAGATTCTCCTTGCGCGAGCGATCACCTTTATACATGGCACCGATCTGCGGCACCGAGACGTGACTCTCGTCAATAATTAACAGCGCTTCGTTAGGCAGGTAGTCGAACAGACACGGTGGCGGCTCGCCGGGGGCACGACTGGATAGATAGCGCGAATAATTTTCGATGCCGCTGCAATAGCCCAGCTCGCGCATCATCTCGATATCAAACTGGGTGCGCTGTTCCAGACGTTGTGCTTCCACCAATTTTTGCTGATCACGTAATTCGTCAAGACGTTCGCGCAGTTCGACCTTGATGTGATCGATAGCACCGAGAATGACTTCACGCGGCGTGGCGTAATGGGTTTTGGGATAAACCGTAAAACGCGCCACTTTTTTGATGACCTCGCCGGTGAGCGGATCGAAGATGCTGAGGTTTTCAATTTCATCATCGAACAATTCAATGCGGATGGCTTCGCGTTCGGAGTCAGCAGGATGGATATCGATCACTTCACCGCGCACCCGGTAGGTGCCACGGCGCAGTTCGACATCGTTGCGCAGATATTGCAGCTCGGCCAGCCGTCTTAATATGTGGCGCTGATCCACCATGTCGCCGCGCACCAGATGCAGGATCATGGAAAAATAGGATTCAGGATCACCCAGCCCGTAGATCGCCGAGACGGTGGCAACGATGATGGTGTCTTCGCGTTCCATCAGCGCCTTGGTGGCAGACAAGCGCATCTGCTCGATGTGCTCATTCACCGAAGCATCTTTTTCGATAAAGGTATCACTGGCCGGCACATAGGCTTCGGGCTGATAGTAATCATAATACGAGACAAAATATTCCACCGCATTTTGCGGGAAGAATTCTTTCATCTCACCATAAAGCTGTGCTGCCAGGGTTTTGTTAGGCGCCATGATGATGGTCGGGCGCTGCAACTTTTCGATGACGTTAGCAACAGTAAAAGTCTTGCCCGATCCGGTCACGCCTAACAATGTCTGCCGCGCCAGACCATTTTCAAAACCTTCGATCAGGGTTTTAATGGCTTCAGGCTGATCACCGGTGGGTTGATAGTCGGTTACAAGTTCAAATTTTTTCAACATAGTCACTCTGGCTACTACATTCCGAGGCGAAAATAAATTAAACTCGGAGGACAAATAATTACTTATAATAATGCCGGATTATTATAGCTGGCAGCTTAACGGACACTATATTGAAAATATCACTTTCAAATCGTATACAAAGAGTCAAACCTTCACCTACTCTGGCGGTAACCGCTTTAGCCAACCAGCTTAAAGCCGAAGGCCGTGATGTTATCGGCCTGGCCGCTGGCGAACCAGATTTTGACACGCCGGATTACATCAAGCAGGCGGCTATCGACGCGATCAATAAAGGTTACACCAAATACACCGCTGTCGATGGTACTGCCGGTCTCAAACAGGCCATTATAAACAAGTTCAAACAGGAAAACGGTTTTGATTTTAGCTTGGATCAGATACTGGTTTCTGTCGGCGGCAAGCAGGCGTTTTACAACCTGTGTCAGACATTATTAAATGAAGGCGACGAAGTCATCATTCCCGCGCCTTACTGGGTGTCATACCCGGACATCGTCAAACTGGCGGATGCTACACCGGTAATCGTCGAAGGCGATATCTCGCAATCGTTCAAGATTACCGCACAGCAGTTACAGCGGGCGATCACCGACAAGACCAAAATGGTCCTCATCAACAGTCCATCCAACCCTTCCGGCAAGGCTTACAGCAAAGCCGAACTGAAAGCACTGGGTGATGTGCTGGTAAAACATCCCAACATTGTAGTGATGACCGATGACATCTACGAGCACATCGTGTGGACCGATGAAGGTTTTAACAACATATTAAATGTCTGCCCCGAGCTGAAAGACCAGACCGTGGTGATCAACGGTGTTTCCAAAGCCTACTCCATGACCGGCTGGCGCATCGGCTACAGCGGCGGCCCGGCTGACATTATTAAAGGCATGAAAAAAATCCAGTCGCAGAGCACCTCCAACCCGACCTCCATCGCACAATACGCGGCGCAGGCGGCACTGGAAGGCGACCAGAGTTTTCTCAAAGATATGTGTGACGTATTCAAACAACGCCACGATTATGTTTATGAAACGCTGAAGGCGATGAACGGTGTCGAGGTTCTGCCCAGCGACGGCACTTTCTACAGCTTCCCGTCGTTCCACGCAGTAATCAAGCGTATGGACAGCATCGAGGATGATGTGCAACTGGCACAGCTGCTGCTGGAAAAAGCCGAAGTCGCGCTGGTGCCCGGTTCAGCATTTGGCCTGGCCGGTCATATCAGGCTGTCATTTGCCACCGATATGGACAGTCTTGAAAAAGCGCTGACAAGAATTAAGCAAATTATTGAATAATCGCCTTTTTATCCAGCAGAACGCTGTTTTAAGGCGCATTTAGTATTGACCGATGCAGGTCAAATCGGTAGCATACCGCCTTCCAATCAGGACGCCCTAACAAGGCATCAAGTCCCGGAACTATTCCTCGATAGCTCAGTTGGTAGAGCAACGGACTGTTAATCCGTTTGTCGCTGGTTCGAGCCCAGCTCGAGGAGCCAAATTCCTCAACCGTTCAGGTTGATTTCTCTGACCAAAATTGCCCAGAATGATTATTTTGGGCAATTTTTGGACCATCAGATTTCCTTTTTTTGCCTCTAGTTTCACAACATCAAGCACCCTTTTCCTTTTGTGCATTATCCAGCCACGCTTTCTGACAAATTTTTTTATGGCGTTCCTGTAAAAGATTTTTTATCTGTGCTTTCGCACGCGACAAAGGCATGGTGGTTGACTGGTTAATCTTCTCGCAATATATAACATGAAAGCCCATCTCTGTTTCGATAACGTTGCTTATATCTCCTGCTTTCATATTAAACAATTCAGCGTCGAGTTCAGGATACAGTGTACCTTGAACAACTTCACCTAATAGCCCGCCTTCAATAGCGGTTGGACATTCAGAATATTTTTTTGCCAGCGCATTAAAGCGGGAAGCCTTTTTGTTTAATTCTTCAGCGATGGAGGTTACTCTGCTGTAGGCAGCTTCACTATTATTTTCAGCAAAGTCCTCATTGACGGTGATAAGAATATGTCGAACCTTGCGTTTTTCAGGCTTAATGAATCGCTCTTTATGCAATTGATAAAAAATATTTATATCGACATCACTCACCTCGGCAAGCGACTCTGTCACAGAGTCCATCACCGCGTTAAATAATAGCTCGCGATGAAGCGCACTACGCAGCACATCCTCATCCAGTCCATTGTTTTTTAAATCTTGTATATAAAATTCTCTATTATCGTAGCGATTGACGACTTCCTCTACTGCTGAAATGATTGCTGACTCGGTCACGATAATGTCGTGGGCTTCGGGCGTAGACAGTACAACCGATTCAAGGGCATAAGTTTTATCAGCCATTAACTTTGCCTG
>VAPF01053229.1_pt1 | contig 11523 bp, 12 predicted proteins | sample 3393931 | NCBI WGS metagenome assembly VAPF01 (sample SAMN08290437, study PRJNA428436) | hydrothermal vent metagenome | isolation source: Deep-sea hydrothermal vent chimney | place: Atlantic Ocean: South-mid Altantic Ridge | depth 2773 m m | reverse complement strand
TTTACCCCTTCCCTAAAGGGAGCACTGATTTTCAGCCACTTCCCCTTTAGGGGATCAAGGGGTAAAAGTGGCTGAAATCAAAATCGTACCTTTTTAGACCGGACTCATTAAATTTATAAATATTTTCATAACGAAGTACGAACCCGGCTATGGTATATAAAGTGCTGTTATGCTACGTGATTTATCTGTCATAGTGGTATTTGCAACTATAAATCAATATTTCCTGATCAAAAACTTGATAAACAAGTCTATGCTCTCTGCCAATTCGCCTTGACCAAAAACCGGATAAATCATATTTCAACGGTTCCGGATTGCCAATTCCATGAAAAGGAGTCCGTTGAATGTCCTTAATCAGTTGATTAATTCTTTTTAATATCTTTTTGTCTTCTTTTTGCCATGAGATATAATCTTCCCATGAATTTTTTGAAAAAGTAATTTTCATCAATCTTCAATTAAATCATGGTTAACAGTTTCTCCCTGTTTCATTTGCTGAATCGACTCATAAAGTCTGTCCGCATTTGCCTTAGAACTCAACAAATGAACTGTTTCCATAATTGAGTTGTATTCGTCCAACGAAATCATAACTGTCCCTTTTCCGGATTTCCTTTTTATTATTAACGTTTCATGATTGTTCTCAACGTTATCAAGGAACTTTCTTAATTCCGTCCTGAATTCTGTGAAATTTGCAGCAATCATTACCTTTATATTATTAAGTTCTTATTTGAGTACAAATATAAGTACTTTATTTGGTTTTCGCAAATATTTTATCAAAATAAATAATAGATTATCGCTTTTCATTATTTTACAGCATAACTACTAATCTAAATTTATACCCATGTCTTTTTGCTTCGTTCAATCATCTCAACGTTAATCATTCCTTTTTCTGAAAGCCCTAAACACCAGTCCTGCCTACCCACAGGGCTGTGCCGTCGCTGCCCCCCTTTTTAGATTCTTTAGTAAACAGAAGCCGGAAAATTCCGTAATTTTACACCATAATAACAATTCTAAAAATTTTAAAACTATGTTTGATAAATCAGTTTATACCGGCAGGCGCAACCGTCTGAAAAATGAACTCAGATCAGGTATTGCCCTGTTTTTGGGAAATGTGGATGCCGCTTTTAACTATCCGGCCAACCAATATCACTTTCGTCAGGACAGCAACTTTTCCTATTTCTTCGGGCTGGATAACCCCGGATTTGCCGGCGTGATAGATGTGGACAATGACAAAGATTATATTTTCGGAAATGATGTGGATATTGATGATATTATCTGGATGGGAGTCCAGCCGCTGGTCAAAGACCTTGCTGCTCAGGTGAGTATTGAAAATAGTTTTCCTTATAACGATCTTGCTGTTTTCATAGAAAATGCTACCGGTGAAGGCCGGAAAGTTCATTTTCTGCCTCCTTATCGCGGGGAAACTGTCATTGAACTTTCGGCATTGCTCAATCTTCCTAATACTGAAGTAAAACCGGCTGCCTCTGTGGATTTGATTAAAGCGGTAGTGAAATTGCGGGAAATCAAAGATGAAAATGAAATTGCTGAGATAGAAAAAGCACTTCTGACAGCTTATTACATGCATACCACTTCCATGAAAATGGCCAAACCCGGCGTGGTAGAGCAGGATATTGCCGGTACCATCGAAGGTATTTCGCTGGCACTGACAGGTCCCATTTCGTTTCCCGTTATTTTGAGTGTTGACGGGCAAACGCTACACAACCACAGCCATCACAACGTGCTGAAAGAGGGCAGGATGATGGTGACCGATGCCGGCTCGGAAACGGCACTGCATTATGCCAGCGACATCACCCGGACAGTTCCTGTGGGGGGTAAATTCAATGCCCGCCAAGCGGAGATTTATCAGATTGTGCTGGACGCCAATATGAATGCTATCAAGGCCATTAAGCCGGGTGTTCCTTATAAAGATATTCATTTTCTTGCTGCCCGTACCATTGTTGATGGCCTGAAAGCTGCCGGGCTGATGAAAGGTGATACTGAAGCTGCCGTACAGGCCGGCGCTCATACTTTGTTTTTGCCTCACGGACTGGGCCACATGATGGGACTGGATGTGCACGACATGGAAGGCCTTGGTGAAGATTACGTGGGTTACGACGAAACCGTCAGCCGTTCCACAGAGTTCGGAACTGCTTATCTGCGTCTTGCCAAAGTATTGAAACCGGGATTTGTGCTTACCGTTGAGCCCGGTATCTATTTTATCCCCGACCTGATCGACAAATTCAGAGGCGAAGGGAAATTCCTCGATTTTGTGAATTACGATAAATTGGAAACCTACAAAAATTTTGGAGGCATCCGCATTGAAGACGATATCCTCGTTACTGCCGGTGGCTGCCGTGTTCTCGGAAAATCCATCCCGAAAACCATCGCCGAGGTGGAAAAAACAATGGCCGAGCCGCGGGAGTGGTTGAAAAAAGAAGGGTTTATATAATGTTTGCCCATAATGTCCGATCGGGAATAAATTCCCAATCTGTTTATTGAGTCGTCCCTACGGGACTTGTTTTCAGGGAGGGACTTTCTGGCACTTCCAAGAGGAGAGCATATGTTGTGTGCCTTGGGGACTTCTAATAAATCCTTTTGTGCAAAGATTGGTATTTGAACCGGAAAAGTTATCGTTTCGCAATTGATGATAGCGGTGGAAACGGATTCCTAAAAATAGAAATGACGGAATGATTTGGGTAATCATGATTTTATGAAAGAAAAATGGTATAACAATAAGGTTTTAATGTGTCAGCTTATCATTGTCCCTCCAATATTTTGGTATGGGTTATATTATTCGAAAGTATTTAAACCTTTACATAAAATGATATTTTATGCTGCATATTTAATTGTAATAGTAGTACTTCTGATAGTAATATTTTGAATATTTGCTAACGAACGGCACTTTCCCGCTTCAGGCCTCCACCTTTAAATTTGCAAAGTCAACAGAAAAGGAAGAAATCTTACGCTGGTCGGGATTTGCAATGCCGACCTTTGGGTTGGGAGATTTATAATCTCCTTTTTTGGAAACATTCGGATTGTCCCTCCTGTCTTAGTAATACGGCGATTATTTTGATGAGGATTTTATTGATTTGTGGCTACAATTAGTAATTGTTGAGAGCGCCCGGATTGATGTGTCAATCTATGACGTAGTTCGGGATACATATGTTAAAAGAAATTAAAAAACGGAAAATAATTTGGGTTTTTCTGTTTTTTTTTTTCTTTGCAAAGGATTCAATAAGGTACTGACCCTCCCTGCTGATAACAATCAAAACCAAATGACGAATACGAGTTGTTGAAAACCTTAATAAACCACAATATGAAAGATGAATTTATTGTACTGAAAACCGGAAGAAACGAACTGACCAAAGTTGCCGTGAACGAAATTCTCTATTTTAAAGCGGATGGGGATTACACACAGATAAGATTAGAATCAGGAGAAACATTTGTAATCTCCAAAAATCTCAAAAATACATTGACAGACTTTGAATCTGACTTATTTGTAAAAATTAACAGAAGCATTGTCATCAACCGACAGTTTGTTACTCAGCTAAAAACAGGGAAAACGCCGATGGTAAAATTAGACGATAATGAAGAGTTCCGGCCGTCCAAAACACATATAAATAACCTGAAACATATTTTCGTTCATACACCCAACGGGCCATTTCACACAATGAAAGGGGGTGTTTCACACATTTACAGTAACAATTCACACAATAAGCAAAAGTCGGATGAAATGTAAAAGAAATACATTATACATTTGTCCTGAATAAATGTTCGAACAGCTATTCAAAAAAAGAAACGGACAACCGGAACCCGTTGCACAACAAGAACCGGATGCCCGTTACAGTAGTCGGCTTAACAGCCGGCGCGAATTTAAACATTTTATTAATTTTAAAAAATTTTGCGTTATGAAAAAATTAGATTTGAACGCCTTGGGCGTTGAGGAAATGAATGCTGGCGAAGCAAATGAAATAAACGGTGGGCTTTCCCCTTACCAGAATAGCTGGGGGAATGAGTCTAATTTTGGTGGAGCAGGCGAGTTTTTACTAAATTGTGTAGAAGATTTAGCAACAGTTAAATCTATTTGGGAATTGTTTGCATAATAACCCGTTTAAGTGGGAGTAAATAGCTGTTTCATATCTAATCTTATTAACTAAATATGAAACAGTTTTTTCAATTATTAGAATAAATGAAGAGTCCGGTATAAAAAGGTCAAAATTCACAAATAAGACTGTCTTAGTCAGGGCTTGAATTTTTAACAGACTGATTATCAGGATTAATATTTGTAACGATTTGTAAATATATTCAAACCCTGACTTATTAGACCGGACTCATGAAAAATTTGTTAAACTATTTAAGGAATCCAGTTTATTGTTCAAATAAGAAACCTAAATTTACTTATTTTTTACACTTATATCTGTATTTTATTCTAATAGTTATTCCAATTAATTTAGGAGTACTTTTTATTACTAAAGAATTTCATATTAAACAACTCGAAATAGTGGGATTGTCAGCCCGCCAGAAAATATTACTTACGGTATTATTTAGTCCTGTTTATGAGGAAATCCTATTTAGGTCTTTGTTGAAGTTTAAAAAAAATAACATTATTTTATTTATTGTTACTAATCTGATTATTATAATAGCTGCTGTAATTTACTCAAAAATTACAGGTGTCATAATTCTTGGAATATTATTGTTTGGACTACTCTCTTTTTTACTTTTTTTTGGAAGAAATAAAATTGAACAATATATGTCTTCTAATTTCAAATATTTTTTTTATGTTACAGCAATAGTGTTTGGCCTGTTGCATTCAACAAATTTTACCGGAAACATATACATTATAATGGCATTTTCTCCCATTCTTGGGGGTCCCCAAATAGTAACGGGTGCCATTTTGGGTTACATCAGAATGAAAAACGGACTTGTCTATAGTATTCTCTTCCATATTCTTTTTAACTCTGTATTCATATTTCATTTTTTATAATTGGATCCTTCCCTTTTGTCATCACTAAAATAAATGCGCCAAATATTCCCCTCTTCCATAACCCAATTCTCTGCCGAGAGCCTGATAAAAAAGCACTCGTCCAAAAGCAAAGCCATTTACTGGCTTTTACTTTTTATGATGGTGGCATTGGGCGTTTCGCTGTTTTGGGTTAAAGTGGATGTAAATGTAAACAGTCCGGGTATTATTACCTCCAAAGAGCTGGCTACACAAATCGTTGCCCCGGTTTACGGGCGCATTGCCGTGCTGCATCTGAAAGAAAACGATTTCGTAAAAAAAGGGGATACGCTGTTGGTTGTGGATACTACGGATATCGCCAAAAGAATGGCTATCATTACCGAAAAAACCCGGCTGTTAAGAGAACAAAATACCGATTTGTTGTATCTCAACAGACTAACCAAAAACAGCCGGCTGCATCTGTATGAAGTGTCCACATCGCTGTACCGGCGTGAGCTGCAAAAATTCATTTCCGATTTGCGCTTTCAGAAATCGGAAATAGCCATTCTGCGTAAAAATTACCTGCGGCAACTTACTTTATACAAGAAAGATGTAATACCCATAGCGGAATTTCAGCAGGCCTCGTTTAAATATGAAAATGCAAAATTAAAATATGACAAAATATTTGAAAACCAGCTTGCCCTCTGGCAAAACCGCCTCGACCAAAACCAAAACCAGATTTTTAGCCTGAACGGGGAGTTGGCCAATTTGCAAAAAGAATTGAACAAATACTTTGTTGCAGCGCCCATAAGTGGTTACATTCAAAACCTTTCGGGCATTAAAAAGGGAGGAAATATTTACCCCAATGAAAAGATATGTGTCATTACTCCTACTACCGATTTAATAGTGGAAACCTATGTTTCGGCAACGAATATCGGGTTTATCCATCCGCATCAAAAAGTAAAATTCCGGGTAGCTGCCTTTGACTATAACCAATGGGGTATGCTCAAAGGTTTTGTGCGTGAAATAGCCAAAGATGTACACTTGTCGAAAGGCAGTGTGCCTGTATTTATCGTTCGTTGCAAACTCGATAAAACAACGCTAAACTATCACAATAAAACCGTACGGGTGAGAAAAGGCATGACGGTAAATGCCAACTTTTTCCTCATGCGAAGAACCCTGGCGCAGCTTTTATATGATAAAGTTTCCAATTGGCTCAATCCTAACGATATGCAAAAGGCAAACCCTGACGCGCAGCTTAATTAATTTGCAGCAGCGTTAGTAAAACGGAAGTAATATGACCAAAAGAAAAATAAGAGTTAAGCAGCGGGATATTACGGATTGCGGAGCGGCCTGCCTGATGTCGGTGTCGGCTTATTATGACCTGCTGATACCCGTATCCAAAATACGCCAGTATGCCAATACGGATAAAAAAGGAACCAATGTACTCGGCATGGTGGAAGCCGCCGAAAAGCTGGGATTTGTTGCCAAAGGGGTCAGGGGTAATTATGACGCACTATTAAAAATTCCCAAACCTGCCATTGCCCATTTGCACCTGAAAGAAAAGAATTTGTTGCATTACGTTGTAATTCTTAAAGTTACCGAAAAACAAATTGATATTATGGATCCGGGTACGGGGGAAATAAAGAAGCTGAAAAAAGAAGAATTTTTAAAGGATTGGACGGGTATTCTTATTATTTTGGTTCCGGGCGATGGTTTTGAAATCAGGAATGAAAAAGTTTCCAACCTTTCCCGCCTGTTTTTTCTGTTAAAACCTCACAAGGCAGTGATGATACAGGCACTTATCGGTGCTGTTTTCTATTCTGTTATCGGACTTTCCACTTCAATCTATATCCAGAAACTTACCGATTTTGTTTTTGTCAACGGTAATAAAAACCTGTTGAACCTAATGAGTGTAGCCATGATTGTTTTAATTGTGGCACAGGTTCTGCTGGGCGTTTTTCAGACCATTTTCACAATAAAAACCGGCCAGTTAATTGATGCCCGGCTCATTCTGGGATACTATAAGCATCTGCTCAAACTGCCGCAACGGTTTTTTGACAGTATGCGTACCGGGGAAATTATATCCCGGATAAACGATGCCGTTAAAATACGGGCATTCATCAGTAGTACCTTAATCCACCTGATTGTAAGCGTATTAATTGTGGTTTTTTCTTTCGGTTTAATGTTTATTTATTCCTGGAAAATGACGCTTGTGGTGCTGATTATTATTCCTCTGTATGTAATTTTATACCTCATTACAAACAAACTGAACAAAAAAACCGAACGTAAAGTAATGGAACAATCGGCCGAGCTGGAAAGCCATCTGGTGGAATCTATTAACACGGTCGGTACGATTAAACGTTTTGGCGTTGAGGATTATTTTAACATAGGTACGGAAAACAAATTTGTCAGACTGTTAAATACAGGATATGTTTCAGGTTTAAATTCTGTTTTTAGTTCCTATTCAAGTTCTTTCCTGTCCAATGTTTTTACCATAATCGTTTTATGGACAGGCTCGTATTTTGTTTTATCAAAAGTGTTGACCCCCGGTGAGCTAATGTCGTTTTATGCCCTGCTCGGCTATTTTACCGGACCGTTAAATTCATTGATCGGGGTAAACAAAACCATACAAAACGCCCTGATAGCTTCTGATCGTCTTTTTGAGATTATGGACATTGAAGGGGAAAAAGAGAGTAAAATTGTTTTGACGAAAGAGATGTTGGGAGATATTTCTTTTTCTCATGTTTCGTTTCGCTATGGCTCAAGGGTGGATGTTTTTGATGATTTTAACCTTGATATTAAAAAAGGTATCATAACCGCTATCGTCGGGGAAAGTGGTTCCGGAAAATCTACGCTCATTCATTTATTACAAAATATTTATCCCATAACGAAAGGGAACATTTTTATCAATAATATTGATATTACACAGGTTGATAACGCTTCATTACGAAAAATTGTGGGCGTTGCCCCACAAAATGTGGATTTGTTTAAAGGGACAATTGCCGGAAATATTGCTCTTGGTGATTTTGAACCCGACATGAACCGGATTATACAAATTTCCATGAAAGTTGGTATTCAAAAGATTATTGATAAATTGCCGCAGGGCATTTATACGGATGTGGGCGAAAACGGGCTGGCACTTTCGGGCGGTGAACGGCAAAAAATTGCTTTTGCAAGGGTTTTGTACCGCAATCCTGAAATAGTTATTTTGGACGAGGCCACCGCTTCCATGGATTCGGAAAGTGAAGAGCAAATTATGCAAGTGATCAGAGACCTAAAATCGGAAGGCAAAACCGTTGTTATGATTGCCCACCGGTTGAGTACGGTTCTGAACGCCGACAGGATAGTGGTTATGGACAATGGCCAGGTGGTGGAGAGTGGTACCCATGACGAATTATTTCAACTGAAACAAAAATATTATAGTTTGTGGCAAAAGCAAATGCCCGCTGTTGCTTGTCAATAAGTAAGAAGGCTTTCATAAATTTTAACAGCAGTTACTTGTGTCCGGGTCAAATGATTGTTGAGTCTTTTAAAAAATGCCAAAATGATCAAAACAAGATTTCATTCACACATCCACCGGGCCATTTCACACAATGAAAGGGGGTGTTTCACACATTTACAGTAACAATTCACACAATAAGCAAAAATCGGATAAAATGTAAAAGAAATAGCTTATACATTTGCAGAGAATAAATGTTCGAACAGCTATTCAAAAAAAACGGACAACCGGAACCCGTTGCGCAACAAGAACCGGATGCCCGTTACAGTAGTCGGCTTAACAGCCGGCGCGAATTTAAACATTTTATTAATTTTAAAAAATTTTGCGTTATGAAAAAATTGGAATTAGAACTGTATGGCGTACAGGAAATGGGTGGGATGGAAATTACCAATACTAATGGAGGTTCAAAAGGGGTGTGGCTTATTTTTATTTATGATGCTGTATCAGATTATTTTAAGGGAGTGGGCGAAGGTTATAAATGGGCTAGTAAACATTTAAATTAATTTAAAAAGCATAATACATAAAAAAATATAGCTATGAAAAAATTGAAATTAGAACAGTATGGCGTACAGGAAATGGACGCAACTGAAGTTATCAAGGTTAATGGAGGTGGGGTTTTTGAAGATTTTGGCATTTTTATGGGAGTTCTTCTCTATGAAAACCAAAAGCTTAACGAAAAAATGAATTATTCTGGAATGGTTGCTTCGTTTGGGCACTAATTTTTTATTTTGAGCCAGTGGTTTCCAATATGAGTTTGGTCAAGTGTAATTTGATGAAATCGAACCTTTATGTTTTTGATTTAAAACGTGTGTGATTGGAAGCCACTGGTTCAAATAATTATGATATTATGTCACTTTTAAACTTTATTAGAAAAGCTTCAAAATTAAATGTCAATTTATTTTTTGGCATTGCTTTTTTTTTGTTACTTTCTACCAATCTGATTTTATCTTATCTTTTTTCCTTTGGTACCTCAAATAGCAATGTAAACTATATAGAACACTTTGGGAAAGTTATTACATTATTGGTTGTTGTATTATGGGCTCCTGTATTTGAGACTATCCTGTATCAGGTTTTAATTATCCATTTAACTAAAGCCTTTGTCTCAAAGATTAGATATAGTTTTTTCATTTCAATATTTATTTCTTCTATGGCATTTGGCTTATCTCATCCGTATAGTTTACCTTATATTTTTGCAGCCTCAATTGCCGGATTAATATTTGCCACTACCTATTATATTTCACTCTACAGGAAACAAAGTGCTTTTCTCCTGGTGTTTCTATTACATGCTTTAAATAACTTTTTAGGATTGTTGATATTTTTACATAAGTAAATGAAGGAAATCTTTCCCGCCGCCATAACTGAATTTTCTACAGAAAACCTAATAAAAATACACAAATAAATGAAATTTAAATTATTAAAAATTGCACTTTTTTTAATTTTAATGTTTGCCGGTAATTTTGCCATTGGACAAATACGACTCATTGACAGACAGAATAATTCACCAATTCCGTTTGCCCAGCTATTTTCGGCAGGAGGCCGGTTAGTGGGGACTTCAAATATCAATGGGGTTGTCAATGTGCGCAATTTATCAAAATTTCTCAACGATAGCAGCCGTATAGTTATAGAACACATTTCATACAACAATCTGAGTATTCCTTTCGATAGTTTAAAAAATATTGATACACTTCGTTTGTCTGAAAGGCGTATTCTTTTACCGGAGGTTACGGTTGGTGTTAAACCAAAAAGTCCAGATATTTTAGTTCTGAAAGGTTATTTTAGAAGTTATCAGTTGGAAGACAGTATTCCCAAATATTATACAGAGGGCATTGTTGAATATTTTATTTCACTGGGTAAAAAGAAACCATTACGGATGAAAGTTCTCGAACATCGCTCTTTTCGCAATGAAGAATTAGTGAAAAAAGAAAAGCCAAGAGCAACCATGGTGATTATGGTTGCAGCAGGCGTTCCGTACATTTATTCTCTAACTGCGCTTCAGGAACTTGATAAAAGTTATTCGCTAAAACGTTTGTCTGAAAATGAGTATGACATTAAGCATGACAGTGCTGTGGTTGGAATCGTAAGGATAAGTAAACCCTTAAATTTGATTCAGGTTAATGTCGATTTAATTGCGCCACAAAAAGCAAAAACGGAAAAACTTTTTAATTATATCTCTAAAATAGAACATATTGATATTACCGCAAACTACTCATTTCAAAAACTTTCAGACTTGTCAAAAGAAAATCTTGAGAGTAGAAAAGAGTATCGGAGGATTTATTTTAAACATAAAAAAGAAAAAAAGTTTACTAAAATTGATGTTATCGATGAATTTTACGTTTTAAAGAAATGGTATTTGTCTAAAGCTGATCTGAGAAATATTAAAACATCAACGAATTTTGGATTACCGGAATCAACTTCTTATACCTATGACTACTGGAAATCTTTAAATGAAAATCATATTCCAAAATTAAATATAAACATAGAAAGACTGTTGGGAACGACATTAAAACCCTATAAATAAATGCCTTCGCCGGCCAGAATATTCTGTTTTCCTCTGAGCCGGAAAAAGTGCGCTATACCCCAAACTTGAGGCACGCCAAGTACTTCAAACCCCCGCTTTGAGCGTCCACGCTCAAAGTTATTTTCCCCTTTATTCCCTGTTTTTCGTGTCAATAAAAATAGTTACCGGGCCGTCGTTGATGAGTGCAACTTCCATGTTGGCACCAAATTCGCCGGTGCTGATTTCTTTGTTGAGCAGACTTTCTGTCTTTGCAATAAAACTCTCGTACAACGGAATAGCAATTTCCGGCCGGGCGGCTTTGATGTAGGAGGGACGGTTGCCTTTTTTTGTGCCGGCATGTAGTGTAAACTGACTGATGAGTAAAATATCCCCATTCACTTCCATAACAGAGCGGTTCATAACACCTTGTTCATCAGGGAAGATACGCAACCGGCTGATCTTGCCGGTGAGCCAGTCGATGTCTTCTTCGCCATCGCGTTCTTCAATGCCGAGAAATACCAGCAATCCTTTTCCGATTTCCGATTTAATTTTTCCGTCGATGGTGACCGAAGCTTGTGAGACTCTTTGTAT
>VAPF01017622.1_pt1 | contig 11525 bp, 10 predicted proteins | sample 3393931 | NCBI WGS metagenome assembly VAPF01 (sample SAMN08290437, study PRJNA428436) | hydrothermal vent metagenome | isolation source: Deep-sea hydrothermal vent chimney | place: Atlantic Ocean: South-mid Altantic Ridge | depth 2773 m m | reverse complement strand
GTGGTCATGGGTTTTGTCGGGGTGGTCTTTCTTGTTTATAAGATCAAGGCCTATGCCGGTCTCGATTCCTCAAGTATGTCTGATGAGGAAATAGCCGCGGTTAAGAGTGCCATTCATAATACCCTGGTCTGGGGCGGCCTGCTCATCGGCGGTCTCATGGGGGCAATTGTTCAACGTTCCAAATTCTGTATCGCCGCGGCCTGTCATGCCAGAGTGACCATCGGTGATCTCTTCCAGACCCGTTCCTATGCCATGTCTCTGCTGATCGCTATCCTCGGTACCCAGATTTTGTATAAAATGGGCCAGGTCGATATTCAATACAGTATATATGTATCATCTCCCTTCACCTGGCTCAGTTATATTATTGGCGGTTTTACCTTCGGGATAGGTATTGTCTATGCCGGGGGCTGCGCCAGCCGGATTCTGGTGCGCAGCGCCGAAGGCGATCTGGGGGCATTGGTGAGTGTCATGGCCTTTATCCTGACCTCTGGTGCCACTCTCTGGGGCGTGTTGGCCCTGATCCGGGTTGATTTTTTTAACTCATTCACTATTGCTTTTAAAAGCCAGTATCTGCCGGATATATTGCCAGCCGTTCCCTGGTGGCTGATTCTCCTGACTCTGGAATTGGTATTGGTTATCTTTATGCTGGTGGCCCCCAAAACATCGGAATGGTGGGGCTGGAAGTGGCCCCTGACCGGGGTTGGTATCGGGTTGACTATTGTCCTGGCCTGGTGGCTGAACGGGGCGGCTCATAAGGCCCTGCCGCTTATAGACAGCTTCTCTTACACCGGCCCCGCCGACCCCGCGTTGCTGCAGAAATGGCGCCCCAAGAGCCTGACCTTCGCCCTGGCCGATGCTGAGAGTTTTCGTTATATAATTTTGTGGACAGGTGAAACCATAAATTTTGCCATTGCCACGGTCTTCGGGGTTCTTGGTGGTTCATTGCTGGCCGCGCTTATCAGCGGCACCTTTAACTGGGTGGCTCCGCCCCTCGTACAGTTCAGATATAGTCTTGTCGGCGGTCTGCTCATGGGTTTTGGAGCGGTGCTGGCTCTGGGCTGTAATATCGGCCAGGGTTTAAGTGGTATTTCCACTATGGCCCTGGGCAGTATTTTAACTATGACCTTTATCGCTTTGGGGGCCATGGCCGGAGCGAAATTCATGCTCTGGCAGGTAATGAGGGACTGAGATGAAAGTTTTCTTTTTGCTGTTTGTTTTTTTATCAGTGACGGGTTGTGTCGCTGCCCGGTCAACCAGCAGCAGTCCAAATCCGGCCGCGGGAGATTCGTGGCGGTCAAACCTGAAAAGCTGCAATATTAAGTCAGGCGTTCATCGGCAGGAAGCGGTTGCGCGGCCGCCGGTGGTAATTAAGTCGGTGCTGGCGGATTACGATCAGGTCTGGGATGATCTGACCACGGCTCTCAATAACCGGGGGCTGGTCATCTCGTCGGTATCCCATGTGGGCGAGATGCTGGCCCGCACCGGTAAGGCCCTGGGGCAGACCAAACCGATTTTCGCCAGAGCCAGGGTTATGGAATTCTGCAGTGCCGTTATTTCAAGAAAAATGATGGAAGATAATCCGCATTATATCGTCTTTTGTCCTTACCAGATTATGGTCTACACCCTGCCTGCCGAGCCGGGTCGGGTATATCTCTCTTATCGCCGCCTATACTGGGGAAAGGTTAAAAATCGCCAATCCCTGCAAAGGGTTGAAACTCTCCTGTCAGCGCTGATTAAAGAGACGATTGAAACCCAGAAAGAATATCAATAACTGATGATTATGTTCGGTTGGGTATCGCGAAGCATGAAAGGTTAATCTCTGTTATCCAAACCTGGCAGTCTCCATAAAATCATAGGCGCAAGGTTCTGCCTTTCTAATTGCCGCCCACGCCATTATTCAATTAGCTGACTTTTCCTGCCCGTCCTTACGGGGGGCGTGTTCGCAGGTTGTCCGCTTGAGTCGTGTAACTTATTCTGTCTCTCTCTCCCTTTAAATGTGTCCGTAACCCTTTTAATAAATTACCGAACTAACTAAATACCCGAATTAATATCAGGGCTGAAGATGAAAAAATGCGAATTGGAGGTGTGAAATGAATTTTTTATGACAGGGTAACTTTTGGGCCGGGAATTTCTTCATTACAAGGAGAAAAAATTATAAACAACGTAAAATTGGAGAAGAAGATATGAAAAAACAAGTTTTTTCTAAGGGGTTAATGGCCGTGGCCTTTCTGTTAGGCACGAGTATTCCGGCTGCCGCGAGCGTTAGTGTGATTAATACCAATGTGGGAGGACAGAAACTGAATGTTAAACTGTTTGGTTTTTCGCAGATTACCGCTCAAACCGGCGACGGCCTCGCCTCATCGGCAACCGATAAACGTGATTCGCTGCGCTTTGGCGCCGACCGCGTCCGTCTGGGGTATAAGCTCACCATGAACAAGGTTTTCAGCAAATTGCAGCTCGATTTTGTTAAAAGCGATGACGCCCATAAAGAAGGGCAGCTGGACGAAATTATTAAGGACGCTGATGTCGGCTATAAATTCAACAAGGCCTTTTCCGTCAAGTTTGGTCAGTTCAAGACCCCGGTGGGTATGGATTTTAATACCTCCGGGGCCAAATTAGATATTACCAGACGCGGGATGGAAAAGGCCCTGGTTCTGGAACGTTCCCTTGGCGCCATGTTCAGCGGCCGTAAGATCGGCGGCCTGTTTGGTTACGATATTGGGGTCTTTAATCCGGCTACCCGCGCCGGCAAGGTCGTGGATAATCCCTTGACGACCAATAAATCACACGGTGTCGCGGGGCATGATTTGGCCTATGCCGCCCGGGGGATGGCGGATTGGCATGATCTGCATATGGAACTGTCCTACGGTGTATCGCAGGAGGCGGCCGGGGATAACTATACCCCAGGCACCAAGGCGGAGGATTATTCGGTCTGGGATGTTGCCGCGGCCTATAAATTAAATGATATGACCTTGAAGGGCGAGTATGTTGCGGGTAGTAATATCAAGGGGGTAAAGGATCGTGATGAATCTGTCTGGTACCTGCATGCCGGGTATCGCTTCCTGCCCATGGTGGAGGGGGTGGTTCGCCACTACCAGGCTCATTATGATCCGGAAACCGGCCCCAGCACTGACCTTGGCAATACCTATCTCGGGGTTAATATTTTTCTGAATACAGCTGCCAAATATACGGCCCGTGTTCAGTTAAATTATGTAATTGCCAGCGGGGATGACGGCTTCACCGGCAATACCTATGCTGGTGTGACCGGTGGTTACCGGGATAACGTGATTCTGGCGCAGTTTCAGCTGGCCTTCTAATTTTTTGCTTCCGCTCCGCTATGAAAAGGCTCGGCCCTGTAAAATGGTCCGGGCCTTTTTTTATGATCGTGAAAGCGCCCGGCTGCTTCAGTAGGGCCGTTTAATATAAAATATAAAATATAAAATATAAAATATAAAATATAAAAAGAGCCCTGGCCGCTGTTTTATCTCGAAGCCCTGAAAGTAATTACACTATTTAATTAAAAACTTTTATATTGACAAACAGATAAACAGTGTTATTTTGATGAGCATATACACAAAACAGATGGCCTGGCCTGCCGGGCATATTCTGGTGCTGGCAGTAACGACGGGTAGTTATACAAAAATACAAAAATACAAAAATACAAAAAGTGGGGTCGGCGAAGATGGCCGCTAATGTTTTGGTTCTCGGAAGCGGTTTTTGGCGGGCTTACGGCCGCGATTCAACTGCGGAAACTTAACAAAAACGGCAGGGTACCGCGGCTACCGGGGACATAGATTGTGAAAATTATATTAGTGTGGTCCCAGGGCGGGGAAATAGATGAATTTGAGGCTGGTCTTGCCGCCTCCGGGGCCGAGATTATGCGTTATAGCTCCGGTGCCGAGGTCCTTGAGGTCGTCAGAAAGCACTGGGATATTATTCTAATCGTTAGTGCTGAAAAGCTTGCCGATATGACTAATATGGAATTGATTAAAAAAATATTGGCCCTGAATGCCGCGATCAATTGTGCCACGGTTAGTCAGCTTTCAGCGGAGGAGTTCCACGAAGAGAGTGAGGGACTGGGAATATTGATGCGTCTGCCTCCGAGTCCCAAGGGGGAATCGGCCGCAGTTCTTCTGACCCATTTAAAGCGTATTGGCCTCATCGCTCAAACAAATCAGGTTGATCTATGAATTGGGTGAAAATATGATAATCAGTATCGCCAGCGGTAAGGGCGGCACGGGCAAAACGACCATTGCCGCCAATCTTGCCTTTTCTCTGCCCAGGGCGCGGATTTTAGACTGCGACGTGGAAGAACCCAATGTCCATCTATTTATTAAACCGGAGCTTGATTATCGCGAAGAGGTTGGGACAGCTGTTCCGCTGATAGATGAAGAATTGTGCGATGGCTGCCGGAAATGCGTTGATATCTGCCGTTTTCGGGCTCTTACCATGATCGGCAGTAAGATATTGACCTTCCCGGAGATGTGCCATAGTTGTGGCGGCTGCCTGGAGGTCTGTCCGCGGGGGGCGGTTGGTGAAACAAGCCGCCAGCTGGGAATTATCGAGGGCGGTAGGCGGGATAATATCATTTTTTTTCATGGCCTGCTGCGGGTGGGGGAATCAATGGCTCCGCCTCTGATAAAGAAGGTGCGCTCCTTTTGCCGCTCTGATGAAATTAATATAATTGATGCCCCGCCCGGTACCTCGTGTCCAGTAATTATGGCCACCAAGGATACCGATTTTGTGATTCTGGTAACCGAGCCGACCCCCTTTGGGCTCCATGATCTGAAGTTGGCGGTGGAGGCGATGAAATTATTGGGAGTTCCCATGGGGCTGGTAATTAACCGGGCTGATATGGGAGATGACAAGGTTTTGCGATATGCCGAAGCGGAACAAATCCCCCTCTTGCTGAGTATTCCCTTTAAAAGAGAAATTGCCGCCGTTTACTCGCGCGGGGAGCTTTTTGCCCAGGCCTTTCCGGAGTGGCAGGAGAGATTCAGGGGAATGTTTGCTGAAATTACCGCTATTGTCGAGGGGGGCAGAAAATGAAGGAAATTGTTATTTTAAGCGGCAAGGGTGGAACTGGTAAGACCAGTCTGACTGCGGCTTTTGCGGCCCTGGCCCATGATTTTGTCCTTTGTGACGCCGATGTTGATGCCGCTGATCTCCATTTACTCACCGCCCCGGAGATTAAACAACGTACTGATTTTAAAGGCGGCAGCATTGCCAGTATTAATCCTGATAAATGCGTCAGTTGCGGCCGCTGTCTGGAACTTTGCCGTTTCGGGGCGGTGAGTGATGATTTTATAATTGATCAGATTGCCTGTGAGGGCTGTGGTGTCTGTGTTGATCTTTGCCCGGAACAGGCCATTGATTTTCCAGAGCAGACCTGTGGCCAGTGGTTTATCTCCAACACCCGTTTTGGCCCCATGGTTCATGCCCGTCTTGGAATCGCTGAAGAAAATTCCGGCAAATTAGTGAGTCTGGTGCGGAAAAAGGCGGCCGAAATTGCCGAGAGAAATAATCTGGATCTGATTCTTACCGACGGCCCGCCGGGGGTAGGATGTCCGGTTATTGCCTCCATTGGCGGTGCCGCTGTTATAGTTCTTATTACCGAGCCTACGGTCTCCGGTCTCCATGACCTGAAACGTCTTGTCAAACTGGCGGAGCATTTCAGGGTTCCGGTATTGCTCATGGTTAACAAATTCGATCTTAATCTGGGGCAGACCGCGATTATCGAAGAATATGCCACGGCCAGGGATATAATGATTCTGGGTCGTGTCCCCTTTGCCCCTGATTTTACCAGGGCCATGATTCAAGGACAAAATATATTAGAATACGCGCCTGGATCAGAGCTGGTTTCTCTGCTTCAAGATGCCTGGGCTCGTGTTAATAAATTCATAACCACACAAACAAAGGAGCTTGAACTAAGATGAAAAATGGTAGAATAGCAATACCTTCAGAGGGAAATGGCGGTTTGGACGGTCAACGGTCAGGCCATTTTGGTCACTGTGATGTCTTCACCATTATAGATGTCAAGGATGGTGCCATTGAGAGCGTATCAACGATTGAAAATGTTGAGCATGTCCAGGGTGGTTGTATGGTGCCGGTAAATCTTCTCGGCGGGCATAAGGTTGGGGCCATCGTGGTCGGGGGTATCGGTATGCGGCCGCTCATGGGCTTTAAACAGGCGGGTATTGAGGTCTATCACGATGATGAACGGGCTGAAATCCGCCCGATAGTTGAGGATCTGATTGCCGGTAATTTGGCAATTATAGCCGATAATCAAGTTTGTGGCGGTGATCATTGATTGTCGTGTGGTTAATAGCAAATATTCCTCATGCTAGATTATTACACAAAGTAACTTTTTTCTGTTGATTCCTGTCTTGCATTTAGCAAACAAGCCGACAAAATATTAAGAAGAATGCCAAGGAACACGGCACTAATTATTGCTGAGAAAATAAAAGAGTTGGCTGAAAATCCCAAAAGGATGAGAAATATAAAAAAATAAAACTCAATGAATTAGCCAAAAAAAGTTGGCATTAGTGCATCATATTTATCTCAAATAGAGAATGAGAAAAGAAACCCCACAATTGACACTCTTAAGTTAATTGCTTCAGCTTTAGAAGTTGAAGCTGACATGCTCATATAAGGGCAATTCGCTAAAAATAGGTAAAAACTCCACACAACCAGGCGCTTCACTCGCAACATAATGGCCCGCAACTCGTCGGCTATTTTTCGTGCAATTTCAAGCTGGTAGGCGGGAAATTGGTTTGAACGTTAAATATGAATAAGGAAAAAAATGAAAGTAGTTGTAACTGCCAAAGGAGTTGATCTTGATTCCGAGGTTGACCCGCATTTTGGCCGGGCGGCCTATCTATTGGTTATAGACCCGGAAAGTCTCACATTTGAGGCGCTGGATAATAATGAAAATATAAAGGCCTTTAAAGGAGCCGGTATTCAGGCCGCCACCATGATTCATGAAAAAGGTGCCAGAGTGCTGCTCACCGGGTATTGCGGCCCCAACGCCTTTAAAACCTGCCAGGCTGCTGGTGTCGAGGTTATAACTGAGGTCAGCGGTACGGTGCGGGAGGCGGTGGCCAACTTTAAAAATGGGAACTTTAAGGTTTCAAAAGGCCCTAATACGGAGGGGCATGTATAACAAATCTGATATCCGGCAGGGGACGTTAGGGGCAACTTGCAATGTACAAAAAATAATTGACGTCCTGATTTTTATCAGTTAAATTATCTGCCATTCTTAGATGCTCTTAGTTGAGCTTAATAGGGAACCCGGTGTAAATCCGGGACGGGCCCGCCGCTGTAACCGGGGATGAACGTCGCATTAAAGTCACTATTTGGGCAGTAGAAATACTGTGTTTCGACGAATGGGAAGGCGCGGCAAGTAAGACGAACCGGGAGTCAGAAGACCTGTCTATGAATGTATCATGGTCATAATCCGCCTCTCAGGCGGGGATTAATGACGTGACTTGCGGTGCTGGAGAAATGGCACGGCAGGCAAGCCCGCTCTCGTGGACAAAGAGCAGGAGGCTTAGTTATTCGTGGATAAATCAGGGAATCCCCGGATCAATTTATTAATTGGTCCGGGGATTTTTTTTTGTCTTGGGGACAAAATATTTCCGGAACTTAAATAACGTTCACAGGAGATAAAAAAATGAAGAAAAAAATTAATGCCGCTCTGGCCCTCTTTGCCATATCCCTGCCTGCTCTGGCCCAGGCAGGGGTGAAAGATACTGCACCAGCCTTTGAGCCTACCATGAGCGAAGTGGTAGTCACTGCCACCCGCAGTCCTGAGAACATCAGGACAATTCCGGCTAAAGTTGAGGTGATCGACAGCCGGGATATTAAGCAGACGGTGGGTGATACGCTTACCGACCAGTTAAAAAAGAACTCCTCCATTGGGGTTATCCAGTATCCTGGAGCCCTGTCCGGTATCGGCATTCGCGGTTTTCGGCCGGAATTTTCCGGTATTACCAAACATAGCCTGATATTAATTAATGGTCGCCCGGCTGGAGCGACTAATCTGGCCGCCATTTTAACGGATGATGTAGAACGTATTGAGATTCTAAAGGGCCCGGCATCATCTCTCTACGGCGGTGAGGCCATGGGCGGGGTTGTCAATATTATTACCAAAAAACATACCGGCAAACTTACCGGCATGGCCGCGGCCGGTGCCGGTTCCTTTAAAACTAATTTCCAGAAGGTGGCCCTGGGCGGGGCACTAAGTAAAGGATTCGACTTTGATGTCTTCGCCCGCCGCTTTGAACAGGCCGATGATTTCAAGATGGGCAATGGTGAGACCAGGGCTCATACCACCTATAAGACCCAAAATGGTTATTTTCGTCTCGGCTCCAGCCTCGGTCAGAGCTGGCGGTTTGACGTAAGCGCGGCCCTTTACCAGGGCCGTGATATTGAGACACCGGGTGATACCTTTGATGGGGATAATAAATCAGGTCATAAGGATATTGATCACTATGGTCTGGATCTGACCGTAGGCGGTAAGCTGGGACTGAACAACCGCCTGACCGTCAGAACCTATAAGACTAATGAGACTTCAAAATCTTATAAACACTATACCGGCTGGTCTACTCCCGTTCAGGTTACTCCATATCGGAGCTATGATTCAGATATTGACTGGCTGGGAGTGCAGCTCAAGGATGAATATACCTGGGATATACAGCGTTTTATTTTCGGGGTTGATTATCAGAATATCGACAAGGTGAGTCGCAGTTATAATCAGGATGGTACCAGAAAAGCGCCATATTCGCCGGATGAAGGCCGGGAGAACTGGGCCGGGTATGTGGAGACGGTCTGGAAACTCATGAATAAACGACTCACCGCCACGGTTGGCGGCCGTTATGACAGCTTTGATGTTAAGACCAAGGAAACGCCGTACAAGACTGATTTTACTCCCAATTCAGCAACATTTTCCACCTTCAGCCCCAGGGCTGGCCTGAATTATCTTTTTGATCAGGGAATCCGCCTCCATACCACCATTGGCAAGGCATTTGTGCCGCCCACCGCGGCCCAGCTTGCCGGTTACGCCGAGCGTCAGGTCGGCAGTGTAACCATGATTACCAAGGGTAATTCCAATTTAAATCCGGAGTCTTCCCTGACCTATGACTTTGGGGCTGGATTCGAGCGGCCCAAATTGGGATTTGCCATGGATGTTACCTTTTTCCATACCAAGGTTGATGACAAGATTATCAGTGTTACCAGCGGCAATATCACGACTTACACCAACAGTCTCAGCGCCAAAATGGAAGGTTTGGAAACCAACTTTTCCTATGATATCGGTGCCCCCCTTAACTGGGATCGTTCCCTGAACTTTTTTGTCAATTCAACCCATATGTTCAAGGCCGAGGAAGAACAGACCGACCACACCATGAAGGATATTCATAATGTGGCAAAATATACCGTTGATTACGGGGTTAAATATGATGATGGGATGTTTGACGGCAAGCTGCAATGCCGTACCCAGGGTAAGATGAAGGATACTGACTGGAATGCCGCCGGTTATCCGGAGGTGGAATACCCGTCTTTCACCGTGGCTGATTTAATGGTTGGTGTAAACTTTCTTGAGCATCAGCGGTTTACTGTTAAAATAGGCAATCTCTTTGATAAAAATTACTATGAGAAAAAGGGGTTCCCGCTGCCTGGCCGGGCCATTTATGCCAGTTACAAATACGAGTTTTAGGGATGGATTTAAATCCCTTCTCTCTAATCACGGGTTTTTTGTCTGATGGATCAGTGCGTTCTCTTAATAACGGGGCCGGGCGTGGGGAAAAATTACACAAGGAGAAAAATATGAGAATCATTGGCGAAGATCTGCACATTATGAACCATGAGTTTTTGCAGGTCATGGAAAAGCAGGACGCGGAGGGCCTGGTGCGGCTTGCTCGGCGTCAGGTTGAGGCCGGGGCGGCGGCACTTGATATTAATCTTGGTCAAAATAAGAAGTTCGGTCTGCGCACTCCCTGGCTGGTGGAAACAATTCAACAGGCAATGGACGTTCCCCTTCTGCTTTCAAATCACGTTCTTAGTGAGCAGCGCGCCCTGGAGGTGCATAAGGGGACTGCCACCATCAATGCCGTTACCGCCAATCCAGCGGAGCTTATCAGGGCCATGGAAACGGCGAAACGCTTTCAGGCCAATCTCGTTGTTCTTCTTGTCAGCTCAAAACTTACTCCAACGGATGCCAATGAACGCCTGCGGCTGGCTTTAATGGTGCAGGAAGTCGCCGATGAAGTTGGTATGCCCTTAGAACAGCTTTATCTTGATCCGGTTATCTCCTGCCGTCCCGATCCGGCGGCCTGGGGATTGAGCGCCGGTCTGCCTAATATTGAGGTGCTGCTTAACTCCATCCGCCTGCTTGGTGAGTTAAGTGACCACCGCCTGCGCACCATAGCCGCCATCAGTAATTCCTCCCTTTGTCTTGCCGCCGGGAAACGCTCCGCCTTTCATTGCCGTTTATTGCCCATGCTGGCTGAGGCCGGTCTTGACGCGGTGATAATGAACTGCCGGGATAAAAAATTAATGGCGGTGACTAAAAATATTAACACTGCTCTGCCGACAGCGGCTTAGGGCGGCGGAGTTTTGTTAATCAGACAAAGCTTCTTTGTCTTTTGACGATGAACCAGATAATCACCGGACTGCCGATGAGGGCGGTGACGGCGTTGAGCGGCAGCACCATGGAATGGCGCCCGGGAGCTGGGCCAGAATATCGGCGCATAGGGCGACTATGCCGCCTATGGCCGCGGTCACGGGCAGCAAAATTCGATGATCGGAGGTGGAGGCCACCGCCCGGGCGAGGTGCGGTACCGCAATACCGATAAAGGCCACCGGCAGAGGCGATAACCGGCAGAAAGATCTGCATCTCCCGCCAGGTTGTATTGCTGAAACTACCAATGGTCCAGGCCATATAGGCCTGAACCATCTCCGGGCGGCTGAAGTGAATCAGGATACTTATGTATGCTGCCCAGGGCGTAGCCGCCCAGGAGACTGATAATCAGCAGGGTCATGACATTCTCCACCCAGCGGGCCGCGCGATGAGGATTGCCGTAAGGGTGAGTAGTGCCCCGGCTCTTAAGCAGGTAACGGAAGCCCACCCCGGCATCACGCCAGGGATTTGATACCGTAATCAGGGTGACCCCGTCCCGATAGCTCACCTGAAAATTATGACTGTAACGAATATGCACCCTATCCGCAGCCCGGCAGCTTGTCCAAGGCAGCCCGAGCAGGAAAAACAGGCTTAATTAAGCTGATTAGTTTTTGTCTGTTCCTGATTATGCCCATAGGCGTTCCTCCATGGTTTTTTTGGTCGTGATTTTTTGCTTGAACGGCTTTGATCTCTTCGCCTGGGCAGTCATTGAAGTTCAAAACTCAATGCCTTTCTGGGCCTTTACGCCTTGTTTGTATGGGTGCTTGACCGCCTTCATCTCCGTCACCAGATCGGCGAGTTCCAGTAGTTTGGGGTCGGCGGCCCGGCCGGTGATGACAATATGCAG
>VAPF01045979.1_pt1 | contig 11530 bp, 13 predicted proteins | sample 3393931 | NCBI WGS metagenome assembly VAPF01 (sample SAMN08290437, study PRJNA428436) | hydrothermal vent metagenome | isolation source: Deep-sea hydrothermal vent chimney | place: Atlantic Ocean: South-mid Altantic Ridge | depth 2773 m m | reverse complement strand
AAAAGTCGCTACCCCATGGCTCGCATGCGGCGTATGCGGCGCGATGACTTCAGCCGCCGTCTGATGCGTGAATCCCGCTTGTCGGTAGATGACCTGATTTATCCAATGTTTGTACTCGAAGGCAAAAACCAACGTGAAGCCATACCTTCCATGCCTGGTGTGGAGCGCATCAGCATTGATGAGTTACTCAAGGAAGCCGCTGAACTGGTTGCCCTGGGTGTCCCTGCGGTGGCTCTGTTTCCAGTTACCCCCACAGAAGCCAAGTCACTAGACGCGCGTGAAGCCTTTAACCCAGAAGGACTAGCACAGCGTGCGGTGCGTGCATTAAAAACGGCACACCCTGAGTTGGGAGTAATTACCGATGTCGCATTAGACCCGTTCACGACACACGGGCAGGATGGTCTCATCAATGATGCCGGTTATGTCATGAATGATGAAACCGTTGAAGTCCTGGTCAAGCAGGCGATTTCACATGCTGAAGCCGGTGCCGATGTTGTGGCACCTTCGGACATGATGGATGGCCGCATCGGAGCCATTCGGGAAGCGCTAGAAGCCAACGGCCATATTCATACCCGTATTCTTGCCTATGCCGCCAAGTATGCGTCAAGTTTTTACGGCCCGTTTCGGGATGCAGTAGGTTCTGCCGCCAATCTGGGTGCAGGCAACAAATACACCTATCAAATGGACCCCGCCAACAGCGATGAAGCACTTTGGGAAGTCGGCATGGACTTGGACGAAGGTGCCGATATGGTGATGATTAAACCCGGCATGCCTTATCTTGACATCGTACGCCGCGTCAAAGATGAATTTGGTGCGCCCACTTATGTTTATCAGGTCAGTGGTGAATACGCCATGTTAATGGCCGCTGCACAAAACGGCTGGCTAGATGAAAAGGCCGTTATCATGGAGTCATTATTGGGCTTTAAACGTGCAGGTGCCGACGGAGTACTGACGTACTTTGCCAAACGTGTGGCGCAATGGTTGAAAGAGGCCGATTAAACACTTTCAGCCATAACGTGCGGTGCATTTTTCCGGACGATAAAATGTAACGCAAAAGCACAAGAATACGGGGGGAGGGTACACCCCTCGGACAATCATTCCAGCACATTGGAAACGTATATTGTCATGGTGCTGACAAGTGGTGCGTTACAAACGCAGAGGCCGCAAAGAAAAACACTAAAAACTCTGTGCCCTCTGCGACCTCTGTGTTAAATACCCGGTATTTTTTTAAAAAGTATTTTCAGTGCTTAATTCAAATTTCAGTCTTTTGTTGCACTTTTTTCCGAGGGCTTTTTTTGGCTTTGTCTTTGTCTTTTGGTTTGGCTTTTGGTTTGGCTTTTAACTTACTGCGCTTTTCTGGTTTTTTATCAACGGCCACAAGCTTACCATCTGCGCCTACCCGGGAAATTTTTAATGCCTGCCCCGCCACCCGGGTTTTAATCAAATCCTGAAAAACTTCTTTGGGCATGCCTTCGGGCAGGTCCACATAGCTGAAGTCATCATGGATTTTAATGTGGCCTATATGTTTACCATCAAGCCCGGCTTCATTAGCAATGGCTCCAACGATATTACCCGGTTGCACGTCGTGGCTGTGACCAACTTCAATGCGAAAACGTTCCAGGCCTTCAGCCGGAGGCATTTCTTTTTTCTGTGTCCGCTCTTTGCGTGGGCGAATTTTGGCTTCGCCGCTGTCTCTGTTGTTATCTCTGTTGTTATCTCTGTTGTTATCTCTGTTGTTATCTCTGTTGTTATCTCTGTTGTTATCTCTGTTGTTATCGCGATGACTATCACGTTTGTTGCCGCGCTTGTCTCCACGCTTATTGGATGCAGGGCTATCATCTCTGTCCCAATTATCACGGGACTGACGTTGCGGTTTATTTTGTAGCAATAACGGCGTGTCACCTTGCAGCAAATACGCCAGTGCGGCGGCAATTTCCAATGCGGGTACGTTGTGCTCTTGCTGGTATTGTTCGATGAGCTGATAAAAAATACCCATTTCTTCTGTCGCCAAAGTATCGGTGATGCGTTGCTTGAATTTATCGATACGTTTGTCGTTGATAATTTCCGTGGATGGCAATTCCATCCGGTCGATTTTTTTCCGGGTGGCCTGCTCAATGGAATACAACAAACGTTTTTCACGCGGGGCAACAAACAGGATGGCATCTCCCTTACGACCGGCACGCCCCGTACGACCGATACGATGCACATAGGCTTCGGCGTCGTAGGGAATATCGTAATTAACAACGTGGCTGATACGCTCCACATCCAGCCCGCGGGCAGCAACGTCGGTGGCAACCAGAATATCCAGTTTGCCTTTTTTCAGGTTATTAATGCTGCGTTCACGCAGGTTTTGCTGAATGTCACCATTGATAGCGGCAGCGGCATAACCACGGGCAGACAGTTTTTCTGCCAGTTCAACAGTGGCTGTTTTAGTGCGCACAAAAACTATCATCGCATCGAAAGGTTCGGCTTCGCAGATGCGTGTCAATGCATCGAGCTTGTGCATACCGCTCACCGGCCAAAAGCGCTGTCGAATAGTGTCAACCGTTGCCGATTTGGTTTTGATGGTAATTTGTGCCGGATTACTCAAATAGCGTGTAGCAATGCGCCGGATTTGTGTTGGCATGGTGGCAGAGAACAAAGCGATTTGTCGCTTTTCCGGTGTCTGCTCCAGTATCCATTCCACATCTTCAACAAAACCCATACGCAGCATTTCATCGGCCTCGTCCAGCACCATGGCGCTAAGCTGATCCAGCTTGAGCGTACCGCGACGCATGTGATCCATCACTCGGCCCGGCGTGCCAACCACCACATGTACGCCACGTTGCAAGGCGCGAATCTGGCCACGGTAATCCTGACCGCCATAAACCGGTAATACGTGAAAACCTTTCAGATATTTGGCGTATTTCTGAAAAGCTTCGGCTACCTGAATAGCCAGTTCACGCGTAGGTGCCAGCACCAATACCTGCGGATCCTTTTGCTTGAGATCAAGGTTGGAAAGCAGCGGCAAAGCAAACGCAGCGGTTTTACCGGTACCGGTTTGTGCCTGGCCCAATACGTCCCTGCCTTCCAGCAACAAAGGGATGGTTTCTGCCTGAATGGGCGAGGGACTTTCGTAACCCACTTCGTCCAAAGCCTTAAGAATGGGTTTGTTTAGCGCCAGTTGATCGAACGCAGTTACCATGTCGGTAGTCATGTTATTGTGCCTATACTTGAATGATTGAACGCGAGGAAAGCTCGCTTTTCATCATAAAAAGTAAGAGCCAGAGTTCGCGGGAATACCTGTCGTCTCCACCCATGGATACTGCTGGGTGAAACCGGGAAGGGCGCGTAGTGTACAGGCTTACGCTTCGCCATGCACACTTTTTGTGCATAAATTATGCGTTGGCAATCAGTCGGGGGGAAAGGAATGATTCAGTCTGCGCTAACTTGCCCATCACGATGTTTGTCAACTTCGATCTGGCGCTCATAAGCCATCTCATCTTGATGCAGCTGCTCCCTGACATCGGCCTCACTTTGCAACAAAAAGACAATCGGTGCGCGTTGGAAAATCAGTCGCTCATCCATGCGCAAACGCATAATACGCAGACCGTTTTTATCAGCCATCGCTTTCACGCGAGAGATATTATCAATGTAGCCAATCTGGTAATAAATTCGTCCATTGGACTTGAGGTGCTGCCCGACTTGTGCAAAAAAACGTTCGTGTACTTCCCACCAAAATTGCGTGTACTGATTGGAGGGATAGTCAATGTTAAACAGAATGACATCAAAACGCTCACCAGGTTTGATGGGGGCAAACAGATCGCCAGGAGGACGTACATCAATTTTATCCTGCAAGCCGAAGCGCTGAACGTTAAGTTTGGCTGTTTCCACTGCCTTGGCAGAGATATCGGTAGCAACAATATGGTCGCTGATTTCAGCCGCAAAAATCGACTGCACACCGGAGCCGGTCCCTATATCGAGCACTCTTTCGCCCGGCTTGATTTCCCAATGCGATAAAAGATACACGCTCTGTATGGAAGGGCGAGGAACACCTTCGGGCACCAGAAAAGCATGATCATTGACCATAAGTGTGCCGTATTCGGGGTTTTCCAGTGTCGGCTCAAAATACGCCAGCGTATAAGGGGTTTCGGTAGGCGGTGCTCTGAGGCCACTTTTGGCTTTTGGGATACCGACTTGCTGTGCGGACGGCTGACTTTTTGAGGGCGGAGGCTCACAACCACTAACCAACAGCACCATAACTACGGTGCAGGGCAACAGCACTTTGCGGAAAATATTGTCAAAAAACACCGCAAACTCCTTACCGGGTTCAACATAAAAAACGCGCTGGACAGCGCGCTTTTACCATCAGGAAACGTTCATATTGTCGCGCCCGGCGGCTTGAATCCGTCTGGCAGACTGCCCATTTCACCTTCGTTAAAGAAAAAGCCTTGCATATGCTTTTCGATAATTTCAACACTGGCCGCGTCTGCGGTGGACAAACCATTTTCATTGATAATCAGGGTCAGGCGTTCCAGCCACTGAGTCCACCCCTCCTTCGAGACATTTTCGAAAATGCGCTGCCCCAGTTCACCGGGGTGCGGCACGGTATCGAGCCCTTCACCCTGCTGGTTTGTGACTACACACTGCACTATTCTCGCCATGGTTCTTTCCCCGGTTTGTATTTTCTGCCATTAATTAAAAGTGACGCCAATTATACCTGAGTGCAGTGCTAGGTTGGCGCTTTTGTCGGCAAGACAAATAGATGTGATCACATCTATTTGTCATTTCCAGGTTTTGTTTGCCCGTTACCCTGTGTATCTTCAGCGGCATTCTGTTCATCGGGCATGGCCTCTTCGGCATTTTCTTCCGCTTCCAGCCGATCCAGCTCGGCGTCCAGTTCAGCCTCGGTTGGCGGTTCATATTCGCCATGACCGGAGTCATTGGCATCGTCATAACCAGCACTGTCACCATAACCGGTATCGCCCGATCTGGCCTCCGATTGGTTGAGTGGATCGGCAGCAGGTTCTACATGGTTTCCTGCTGTAGCTGAAGTCGGAGTTGCGGTAGCTGCGGCCTCCTTCGCGGTCGGCGGAGACACTGGAGCGGTATCTCCCCCGATACTGTTTTCCTCTTCTTCCGGTTTGGCGTAAAAACGTGAAAAAATCAAACCCAGTTCAAACAAAATCCACATCGGAATAGCTAACAATGTTTGTGAAATAACATCCGGTGGCGTCAGCAACATGGCAAACACAAAAGCGCCGACGATGACGTACGGACGCTTGGCAGCCAGTTTTTCAGCAGTACTGATACCACTCCACACCACCAGGATAGTGGCAATAGGCACTTCAAATGCCAGACCAAAAGCAAAAAACATTTTGATGGCAAAATCGAGGTAATAAGTAATATCCGGCGTTACCGCCACACCTTCCGGAGCAATGCCGGTGAGAAAACCAAACACCAGCGGGAATACGACGTAATAGGCAAAGGCCATGCCAGCATAAAACAAGATAGTGCTGGACAATAACAGAGGATAGACCAGTTTCTTTTCGTGCCGGTACAGCCCCGGTGCCATAAACCCCCACGCCTGATAAAGAATAAAAGGCACCGCAATAAAGATCGCCATCACCAGCGCCAGCTTAAAGGGGGTTAAAAAAGGTGATACCACTTGCGTGGCAATCATGCTGGTGCCATCCACCATGTGCCGCAATAGCGGCTCCGCAAGATACGTGTACAGGTCATTGGCAAAAGCAAACAGGCCGAGAAACAATACGATGACGACCAGCACGATACGCATCAAACGATCACGCAACTCCAGCAGATGTTGCACTAATGGCTGTTCGTTAGGCGGGGGGTATTGCTTTGGGTCAGTCATGTTTGTTGTTTGAGGGGCTGCCTGCGGCAGTGTTGTTATTGTCGGCTGTCGGCGCGTCGTTGTTGATCGCCGTCACCGTATGCTCTTGCTCTGGCAATGTTTCTTGTGGCTCGTTTACCGATGAAGACTGTTTAGAGGGCACTGCCCGTGGCACCGGTTTGCGGTCATCCGGTTCTGTGGGGGTTTGTTCCAGAATGTCGTGCAGAGACTGAATTTTGGTTTGTTCTTCCAGCAGACGTTTCAACTCATCGGCCTTGTTCACTTCCAGGTTGATGTCGGTCTGAACTGAACTCACAAAACGCCGTGCGCTGCCGATCCACTGCCCCACCGTTCTCGCGACACCGGGCAAACGTTCGGGACCGATGACCACCAAGGCGATCACACCGATCAGTGCCATTTCCATGAAGCTTACATCAAACATGACGACGTTATCCGCGAAACAAAAACATCACCCAACGCGAAGACGCAGGGAACGCAAAGTTTTTTATGGGCTTTCACTGCGTTCTTTGCGCCTTTGCGTTGCTGCGTTAAATCACAAGCATTCATACCATCAGGAACTCGTTATGAATGACACATCACCAGAGATTCTTCGAATCTCTGCAACCTGACATTCACTATTCAAGTCAGGTCTTATCCTTTTCTTTTTCTTTTGCTTTGCTGGCAACTTCACCTTCAACAACATCACCGGCATCCTGGTTTAATTGTGTCGGCTCATCGGTTTTTTTTTCTTCCTCGGTCATCGCTGATTTGAAACCTTTGATGGCCGAGCCCAAATCACCCCCCACATTACGCAGACGTTTAGCGCCAAACAACAGCAACACAATCACCAGAATAATGACCAACTGCCAGATACTGATACCCATTTTTTTCTCCGTTTTACCCAGGTGACGCTTTATCTTTCAAGCATTAAACAATGCGCCAGAATTAATATTAACCAAATCCGGGAAGTCGCCCACCACCCAGAATATGAATGTGTAAATGAAAAATTTCCTGTCCGCCACCCTGACCGGTATTAATAATCGTCCGAAAACCATCATCCAGCCCATGCTCTTTCGCCAGTTTTGGCAACAACCGCATCATGTGAGCCAACAGCGTATCATGCGCAGCATCCACTTCGTCCAGGCTGGCAATATGCGTACGCGGCACCATTAACAAATGTACGTCGGCTTTTGGATAGAGATCCTTGAATACAACGATTTGTTCGTCTTCATACACGGTATCAGAGGGAAGCTCTCCCGCTGCAATTTTACAAAACAGACAATCACTCATTTTTGTTTCCCCTGGCGGCTTTTTCATCCAGACCAGACAAACCAAAACGCCGTGAAAGCTCGTCCAGTACTTGCTGCGGGCTCAGTCCCTGTTGGGCCAGTAGCACTAGGGTATGAAACCACAAGTCTGCAACTTCATACACAATCTTGTCTGCGTCACCATCCTTGGCGGCCATCACTGTTTCTGTGGCTTCTTCACCGATTTTTTTCAGGATGGCATCGAGCCCCTTGCTGTAAAGACCAGCCACGTAAGAGCTGTCCGGCTCCGCGCCTTTGCGCGCCTCCAGCACATCTGCCAATTGTTGCAAAATCTCACTCACACATTTTTGCCTCTGAACAATACTCGGACCAAAATCATTCTGACCTGTAGGGTGGGCATCGCCCACCCTACGCCTCATAAATATCATCAGGATTTTTGATAACCGTGTCCGTTTCAACCCACTGGCCATCCTGATACTGCCGGTAAAAACAACGCTCACGACCGGTATGACAAGCAATACCACCCAACTGTTCTACGGATAACAGCAGCACATCTGCATCACAGTCGAGGCGCAGGTCTTTCAGTTTTTGTACATGGCCGGATTCTTCGCCCTTGCGCCATAATTTCTGACGTGAGCGCGACCAGTAAATAGCGCGACCTTCATCTACGGTCAGCTGTAATGACTCACGATTCATCCACGCCATCATTAATACTTTGCCCGTTTGTGCGTCCTGTGCAATGGCGGGTATCAAACCATTGGTGTCCCATTTGATTTCGTTTAGCCAATCCATTTAGGCGTTACCCATGAAATACAATCCAACGCAACGGCGCGAAGACGCAAAGAAAAAAATAAAAACGTTGCGTCTTCACGTCGTTGCGTTGGATCATCTTTATTCACAACCGCACCTCGACACCCTGCTCTGCCATGGCACGCTTGGCTTCTTCGATACTGTATTCACCAAAGTGAAAAATGCTCGCGGCCAGTACCGCATCGGCACGGCCTTCAGTCACACCTTCGACAAGGTGTTTCAGTTCACCTACGCCACCGGAGGCGATTACCGGCACGGTCACGGCATCACTGACCGCGCGTGTCAGCTCCAGATCAAAACCGATTTTGGTGCCATCGCGGTCCATGCTGGTGAGCAGGATTTCGCCAGCGCCGTAATCCACCATTTTTTTCGCCCACTCGATGGCGTCAATGCCCGTGGGTTTACGACCACCGTGGGTGAAAATTTCCCAGCGTTTGTTTTCGCCATTTCCTTGCGAAGAGTCGCTCACGCACTTGGCATCAATGGCTACCACAATACATTGCGAACCAAACCTGTCTGCTGCCTCGCGTACAAATTCAGGATTAAACACCGCTGCGGTATTGATACCCACTTTATCTGCACCTGCATTCAGCATGCGCCGGATATCTTCCACGGTACGAATACCACCGCCGACAGTTAAAGGAATAAACACCTGACCGGCCACTTCTTCCACCACATGCACCATGGTTTCCCGGTTATCAGAGCTAGCGGTAATATCCAGAAAGGTGATTTCGTCTGCGCCCTGTTCATCGTAACGTTTAGCGACTTCCACCGGATCACCGGCGTCGCGAATATCGACAAATTGCACACCCTTGACCACACGGCCATTGTCCACATCAAGACAGGGAATAATACGTTTTGCCAGTCCCATTATCTGGCCTCTATATTTCCGCTAGCCAAGTCGTCGGCCAACTTCTGGCCTTCCACAAAATCCAGCGTGCCTTCGTAAATCGCTCGCCCGGTAATAGCACCCACGATGCCTTCATCAGCGACCTTACTCAAAGCATGAATATCGTCGAGATTGGTAATGCCGCCGGAGGCAATCACCGGGGTTTTAATGGCTTGCGCCAGCTTTACCGTGGACTCCACGTTGACACCATTCATCATACCGTCACGCGAGATATCCGTGTAAATAATGGCTTCCACACCGTCCTGCTCAAAGTGTTTGGCCATATCGATAACGTCGTGATGCGATAGTTTGGACCAGCCATCAATGGCCACCTTGCCATCTTTGGCATCCAGCCCAATGATGATGTGACCGGGGAAACGCAGACAAATGTCTGATACAAAATGCGGCGCGTTGACCGCTTTGGTACCAATAATGACATATTGCACACCAGCATCCAGATAAGTCTGAATGGTATCTTCGTCACGAATGCCGCCACCAATCTGTACCGGTACATCCGGGAAGGCTTCGACGATGTCATGCACAATACTGGCATTCATGGGTTTGCCTTCAAAGGCACCATTCAAATCCACCAGATGTAACCGTCGCGCACCGGCTTCTACCCAACGACGCGCCATGGCTACGGGATCATCAGAAAACACGGTGTCGTCTTCCATGCGGCCCTGTTTGAGGCGCACACATTTGCCATCTTTAAGATCGATTGCTGGAATCAGTAACATTGTTATTTCTCGTTAAATATTTTGTTGAATCGGTGCATTCTAAAATAATGCCGGCAGCTTATAACTGCCCATCCCAGGCTACAAAATTAGCATACAACTGCAAGCCTGCCTGCGCGCTTTTTTCCGGGTGAAACTGCACGGCAAAAATGTTCTCTTTGGCAATGGCAGCCACAAACGGAAAACCATACACCACTGAACCGGCCACCGGCTCCGGCCCCGCTGGTTGCACATAATAACTGTGTACAAAGTAAAAACGGGTATCTGGCAGGATGTCCTTCCACATCGGATGTGGCATGGTCTGGTCCACCTGATTCCAACCCATGTGTGGCACTTTAAGATGCTGACCATTGAGGGGATCACGCAGGTCGGTGCCAAAAGGCTCCACCGTGCCAGGAAAAAGCCCCAGACATTCAACACCGTCATTTTCTGCACTGCGTTCCAGCATCGCCTGCATACCGACGCACACACCCAGCAGTGGACGGCCACTGTCGGCAACCTGTTTCACCACCGTGTCCAGTTTCCGGCGTTTCAATTCATCCATGCAACCACGCATGGCACCCACACCGGGCAATACCACCCGGTCAGCGGCCAAAATTTGTCCGGCATCGGACGTCACCACCACCTGATGATCGCCCGGCACATGCTCCAACGCCTTGGCCACCGAGTGCAGGTTGCCCATGCCATAGTCGATTACTGCAACAGTATTCATAATAACAATCGGCTCTTACAGCTTGCCTTTGGTTGACGGCAGGATGTCACCCATACGGGCATCCACTTCCACTGCCATGCGCAGGGCGCGACCAAAAGCCTTGAAGATGGTTTCCGCAATGTGATGCGAATTTTTGCCACGCAGGTTATCCACATGCAGCGTAACCTGGGCATGGTTGATAAACCCCTGAAAGAATTCCACCAGCAGATCCACGTCAAAATCACCCACACGCGCGCGCGGGTACTCGGCATGATGTTCCAGGCCAGGCCGGCCAGAAAAATCGATGACTACCCGCGACAATGCCTCGTCCAGAGGCACGTAGGCGTGACCGTAACGGCGGATACCTTTTTTGTCGCCCACGGCTTCAGCAAAGGCTTGCCCCAGGGTAATACCCACATCTTCCACCGTGTGGTGAGCGTCAATATGCAAATCGCCTTTGGCGGCGATATCCAGGTCAATCATGCCGTGACGTGCAACCTGATCCAGCATGTGATCAAGAAAGGGCACGCCGGTATCCACCGTGGAGGTGCCTTTGCCATCGAGATTGATGCTGACCTTGACCTGAGTTTCCAGGGTGTCGCGTTTTAGGGTGGCTTTACGATCAGCCATGGGTTTTTCTCCGGCACCGCTGGTGCTGTGATTTGTTTACTTATAGTTTGTTGAAACGCCTAGCATAACGGCTAGCGCGGGTTGATTGAAGCAGAACCTCAAAACTCTGCGCTCCATGAATACCGAAATGTTGTGATTCAATACACCCTCTGGACCCTGGCCTGCGCCGGAGTGACGGTGAACATCATTTCCAGGCAAACATAAAGGTCATTATATTAAACTGAATTTTCTATTCGTCGTAGGTGGGTGGTGAGCTTGCGAACCCCAACAATATTAGCAGCGTTGGGGTTCGCAAGCTCACCACCCACCTACGCTACACCACTATTTAATCGCCCGAGACAACGCTCGCAAAAAGGCAGTATTCTCTTCCGCTGTGCCCACGGTGACTCGCAAACATTGAGCCAGCGGACCGTGCTCCGCCCCCATATTTTTGATCAGTACACCCTGTTCTTTCAGTGCAGCAAACACTGCTGCGGCCTGCGGCACACGAAACAGGATGAAATTGGCACGGCTGGGGAACGTCATGATGCCATCCAGTGCCTGCAAGTCTGTCATCAGTTTGTCACGGTCCGTGCAGATTTGTCGGGTCTGCTTATCCAGCACTGCGCGGTGAGTGAGTGCAAACTCTGCACTCACCTGTGTGAGTACATTGATGTTATACGGCAGGCGTGTTTT
>VAPF01016824.1_pt1 | contig 11532 bp, 9 predicted proteins | sample 3393931 | NCBI WGS metagenome assembly VAPF01 (sample SAMN08290437, study PRJNA428436) | hydrothermal vent metagenome | isolation source: Deep-sea hydrothermal vent chimney | place: Atlantic Ocean: South-mid Altantic Ridge | depth 2773 m m | reverse complement strand
GGGTTTCGCTTCTGTCGTTGCATATATCATAACATTCAGATTATCCCATAATTAAGCGAAACCCAACAATGGAGAGGAAAAACGCTCAACGCCAACCTACATGGGTTGCGGGCATCACCCGCCTTGGAAATATTGGCAGCGAAAAAGCGAGCAGCTCATGGCTGCAAGTTCTGCCGTTTCAATTTTCCGGCATAGGTTGCCGCCGCCATGCCGGCAACACATCCTTCGCCGACCGCCTTGGCCATCTGGAAGGGGGGGCCGGCAATATCACCAACCACGTAAATGCCGGGGATATTGGTCTCCTGGCGGCGGTTGGTATCAATATACTTAAAAGTTTCCATGTCAAGCTGAACCCCGACCTGGGTGGCCAGCTCCAGGGCGCCTTTGGAGCCAAGCTCAATGAAGACGCCGTCAACGTCCAGACTATCGCCGTTTTCAAGCCGCAGGGTGGCTACCGCGTTTTCACCCTCAATGGCCTTGATCCAGTTTTTGTCGATAATTTCAACAGCGCTCCCCTGCAGGCGTGTCATCAGATTCGTTGAGATATCAAGTTCCCTGGCAACCAGGTAGACCTTATCGGCATAGCCCAGCAAAGTCAGGGCTCCGTCCACCGCCGCACTGCGATTTCCAGCCACCGCCACTTTTGCGCCCCGGTAAAAGTTGGCATCACAGTCCACGCAATAACTGACGCCCCGGCCGGCAAACTCCTTTTCCCCCGGGACGCCGAGTTTCTTCTTGGCGACCCCCATGGCAAAGATAATCGTCCGGGCGGCAACCTGGCCGCCGCTTTCCAACTTGAGGTGAAACAGGCCGTCTTGCTGGGCAATAAGCAGGACATCTTCAGGAGAGAGCTCAGCGCCGAATTTTTTCACCTGGGCAAGGCCGGTCTCCAGCAGGTCCCGGCCGGACCGGACGCCGTCAAGAAAAGCGTAGTTTTCAATATGGGCCGTATACAGGGCGCTGCTTTCAATGCGGCCGAGTATCAGGACATCTGTTTTTTTTCTTGACGCATGGATAGCTGCCTGAATACCGGCCGCGCCGGCACCAATAATAACGACGTCATAGATTCTCTCTGTCATGTTTGCTCTCCATACTTACTGATATCATTGTTGAATTGTAACTTGTCGGCGTGCCGGTAACCGGAGTCGGCCCTTCCCTTTTATATGGATAAAATAAGTACACTATCTGCAAAACAAGGTCGACAGAATTATAATTTTCAGTTATCGTATTTCAGTGAAAAGTTAACCCGCGATGGATGCCGTTCCGGTATCTTTCCCGAACTCCCCGGAGAAAAACCTCGGACGGACGAAAAAAAAAATTGTCGTTTACCGGGAGCTTCCCTCATTGAGGTCTTCATTGCCTGGGCCGCGGCGATTTCGCCGGCCAGGCAAATCGTTGATATGTTTACCCGGCTGGATGTCTGCACGGTGTGTGGACGTAAAGATCCTGTTTCGGCCCCTGACAACAATGATCCTGAAGCGTAGAGAGTGACACAGCCGGCAGCCATCCTGCGAGGAGCGAAATGAGTCGTGGTGGACTCAGGCCGTGCCCCCCGATACTCTGATATGAATAACCAAAGGTGAAAAAGGAACCCGCCCTGTGAATGTCTCTCTTGTTGCGATGATGATCCATACCGGCCTTATGGTCAAGACCGTTATGCTGATCCTGCTGTTCTTTTCCGTTGTTTCCTGGAGTATCATTATCATGAAGCAGCTGATGTTCCGGCGGGTGCGGCAGAATTCGGAGGAGTTCCTTGATCGATTCTGGGCCAGCAAGACTCTCAACGAGGCATACGATTCGGCCAAGGAATACACTCTCAGTCCCGAGGCCGCGGTTTTTGTCTCCGGTTTTCACGAGTTGAAAAAACTCAGCACTGCCCGGGAACATCAGGACCCCGAGCGTGAGACCCTGAATATGCAGCTGGCCACGCTTGACAACCTGAAGCGGTCCCTGCGCAAGGCCCATATTTTCGAGATCGACCGCTTGGGCCGCTCGCTGCCTTTTCTGGCCACTACCGGCAGTGCAGCTCCCTTTATCGGGCTGTTTGGCACGGTCTGGGGCATCATGTCATCATTTCAGGACATCGCCATGCGGGGTTCGGCGTCACTTGCCGTTGTGGCTCCTGGCATCTCAGAGGCCCTTGTCGCCACCGCCGCCGGCTTGGCGGTTGCCATTCCCGCAGTTATCTCTTATAATTTTTTTGCCAACAAACTGTCTGAATTCGACTCGGATATCGAGCACTTTGCAACGGATTTCCTCAATCTTATTGAACGTGATATCCTGACCCGGGCTCAATGAACAGCCACGAAAAACTCAACAAGAGGCGAAAAAGTTAGCGAAATGGGGCCAATGGGAGATAAATACCGGAGAGGCCTGATGGCCGAGATCAATGTGACACCGCTTGTTGATGTCATGCTGGTCCTGCTGATCATTTTTATGGTAACCGCACCGATGATGACCCACGGTCTGGAGGTCGCCTTGCCCGAGACAACGGCCAAGGCCTTACGCCAACAGGAAGAACCGCTTATTGTTACAGTGGATAAGAACGGGGTCATTTATCTCGGCAAGGTCAGGGTCAATTCGGCACTTCTCAGGCAGCAGCTCGGCGCCATGGCTGCCGGGGAAAAAAAGCGCCCGGTCTACCTGCGTGCCGATAAAGCGGTGACCTACGGCCTGGTTGTCGCCATTATGACTGATATTAAACAGGCGGGGTTTAAAAAACTGGGCATGATTACGCAACCGTTCGATAAAAAACAATGGGGGAACAGGCACTGGAAGCAGTGAGTCTCAGCGATACGGCTTTTTTCCTGCGGCAAGAGGACGCTGATCGAAGATGGCTCTGGCCCATAGGCCTGGCCGTGATCTTTCATATTGTCGTTTTTGTCTTATCTGCCACATTGCCGTCATTGATCCACCGGCGACCTCTTTTCAACGAGGCGATCACGGTCAACCTTGTTTCCCTGCCCAGACTTGCCGCGAACCGGCCGGCTGAGGCCCGGCCCCCCTCGCGGCCGGTCCCTGCAAAACGATCGAAACCAGTCACCAGGGCGAAACCGGCCAAAGCGAAGATCCAGGTGGCCAGGCAACAGCCGGCCAGGGTATCGGTCAAGGGTCTGCCGGCGAAACCGATCTCCCTGCGTCCTTTAAGCAGAAAAATCAAGGTAGCCGGGAATACCAGGCGGCTCGAAGAACACCAGCGGCGGCAACAGGAAAAAAGGGACAGGGCAAGGGCACTGGCCGCCGTCCGGCGTGACGAAAAACTGGCGGAGCGGGATGCGGTCAATGCCCGGAAGGCCCTGGCCAACATGATCCGCGATACAGGAGCACTGGGGAACAGCCAGCCCCGCCGGGCATCGGCCGGGAGCAAACAGATCCAGTCCATAGTATTTCAGCAGTACCTGGCCGCTCTCTATGATAAAATCCAGCGTTTATGGGTTCTGCCCGAGATGCGGCAGTGGCGGCATGGACTCGAAACGGTTGTTATCCTGACCATACGTAAAGACGGGACGGTCACCAATACATATATTGAAAAAAAATCCGATGATCCCTTTTTTGATCAATTTGTTATGAAAACGATCCAAAGCGTCGCCTCCATGCCGCGCTTCCCCCCCCGGATGCAGCAGAAATCCATTAAGGTCGGCCTCCGTTTCAGGCCGGGAGAACTTGTTACCGCCAATTAATTGATCTCTCCTTTATATGAGTCATGATATGAAACCAGCACATTGCCTGCCCATGCAACTGAACCGTCGCCTGCCGATCCGGATCGGCATGGTTTTCTGTCTTTTGCTGCTCACTTTCGGCAGCGTCCTTTCAGCTCGGGCCGATCTGGTCTATCTTGACCTTACGGCCTCGAACATGCGTAAAGTCATGGTAGCTGTGCCCTGGTTTGCCAATTCATCGGCACCGGGCCAGGATCAGGCCAAGGGCAAGGCCATGGCGAAACTCCTGGCCCGCGCTCTGAAATTTCATGGTTTCATCAAGATCCTGGACCCCGGGCTGTACGGGGGCCGGCAGGACGCCGACTGGAAATCTCTCGGGGTCGATTATGTGATCCTGGGGCGTTATGAAACTACGGCCTCCGGCATGATGATAGAGGGGCGCCTTCTGGACGTGACTCAGAACAAGATGCTTTTCGGCCGCCGCTATCGGGGCGCGGTCAAACAACAGGACGAAATGGTCCTCATGCTGTGCGATTCCCTGATTAAGGAATTCACCGGCGAGCCGGGGATCAGCCGGACCAGGATAGCCTTTATCTCTGATGCGACCGGCTACAAGGAAGCTTATATCAGCGATGTCCTCGGCCTGAAGCTTCGCCAGGTGACCCATAATCGCCATCTTGTCGTTTCGCCGCGTTTTTCTCCAAATGGCCGCTACCTGGCCTATTCCTCCTACCAGACCGGCAACCAGGATCTGTATGTTACCGATTTATCGCAGGACAAGATCACCAGGGCCATCTCCCGCCGCCCGGGCATGAACCTGGCGCCGGCCTGGGCGCCGGACGGCAAGACCATGATCGTGACGCTCAGCAAGGACGGCAATCCGGATCTCTATATTATTGACCGGCAGGGCAGAATTCTCAAACGTCTTACTTCCCGGGAAGGAATCAATGTGTCCGCGACCTGGTCGCCGGACGGCAAATCCATTGCCTTTGTCTCCGACCGCAGCGGTACGCCACAAATATATATCATGGATATGCAAAACCACAGGACGCGGCGCCTCACCTTTCAGGGCAATGAAAATACTGAACCATGCTGGTCGCCGAAAGGGAACCTGATTGCCTATACCAGTCGTCAAAATGGTCATCACCAGATTTTCACCATAGATCCTGCCGGCACCTCGCCGCCCCGGCAGGTGACTTCCGGCCCGGGTGAATTTGAATCACCGACCTGGTCTCCGGACGGTAAACAGATAGCACTCTCCCGGCGTCTGGGTAACAGGCAGCAGTTGTATGCAATCTTTGCAGACGGCCGAGGACTGCGGCTCTTGTTTCACCTGAAGGGTAATCAGTCGTATCCACAGTGGTCCTGCCGGCCGAAATGAAGGGGCTTGCGTGAGTGAGACAAAAACAGAAACACGGTTTTCTTGATATTCAAACATAACGGCCTCGTAAAAACCCTGAATCTTCACCACACCGTCATTCCCGCGCAGGCGGGAATCCAGTAATATCAACGAACTATGGATCCCCGCCTACGCGGGAATGACGAATAAAATGACTTTTTACGACTCCATCAAACATGATAAGCAAGGACTTGAAAAAGGGGCGTCAATGAAACGTATAAGGAATCTGGTTATTGCGGTTTGTTCTATTTTTTTGCTCTGCCAGTGTGCGACCCAGGATGCGGTACAAAATTTAAGTTATCAGCTCCGGGCGGTCAACCAGAAGGTGGAGGATATCAAGAGCACGACCGTGAACACGATACAAAAACGGCAGGCCGGTTCCATCAGCCGTATCGACGCAATACAGAATAAGGTGTTACAGCTTCGTGGCTCGCTGGAAGAAAACGCTCACCAGGAGACTCTGTTCCGGGAACAGTCAAAGGAAAACCTGGCCGCCCTGCAGTCAACGATTGACAAGTACCGGGCGGAAAACCAACAGCGCTCTAAGCTCATCGAGGAACGACTTGACCGCCTGGAGTTCAAAGTAGGCAAACTGAGCCAGGCCCGGATTCGAGAAGCCGAAGAGCGGGCGCACGCGGCGGCCCGGCGGGCGGCAGAAGCAAGACAACGGACGGTTATGGCGGCGACTGCGGCCAGCGGCGTTATCAATATCGTGCCGGCAGAGCGGAAAATCAAGGTTGAGGGACGACGGACGGCCGCGCCTGCCGCCGTTTCGCCAACCGAAAAAAGTTTGCCGCGACAGAACGGAGCCGCCGCGACCTCGCCGCCGGCACGCGGAATCGACCTGTTCAGCCGGGCCATGAAGCAATACCAGGCCAAGCAGTATGCGGCTGCCTACAACACCTTTGAGCAGGTACTCGCCGGGAAACCAAAAGGTGACAAGGCGGCGGAAACGCTTTTTTTCATGGGTAAATGTCTCTTTGCGCGGGGCGAGTATGACCTGGCGATCCTGGATTATCAGAAGGTTATTTCTAATCATGCCAAAAACCGGCGGACTCCGGCTGCGCTGCTGCAGCAGGGAATCTCCTTTGAAAAGCTTACAGACCGTGAAACGGCAAAAATTATCTACAAAAAAGTGCTGGCGGAATACCCGAAAAGCCCGGAGGCCGCAACGGCCAGGAAACACCTGAACAGTATGCAGTAAGAGTCTGCGCATAAAGAGAGAGGCGGATTTCAGAGTTTTGTCGATAAAAAAGAGACTTGACGGGCTGCTGGTAGCAAGAAGGCTGGCCGAAAACACGGCCGCGGCCCAGGCCTTGATCGGCGAGGGCGCGGTGCTGGTGAACGGTTTGCCCGGTGCCAAGGCCGGCAGCCTCTACGGTTTGGACTGCTCCCTGGAACTAAAAAAAAAACAGGCCTATGTCAGCCGGGGCGGCGGGAAACTCGCTGCCGGGTTACGGGAATTTGCCCTGGACCCGGCCGGGTTGATCTGCGCCGATATCGGCTGTTCAACCGGCGGCTTTACCGATTGCCTATTGCAGCGCGGGGCGCGGCGGGTCTACTGTGTGGATGTCGGCTACGGTGTGCTTGCCTGGAAGCTCCGGCAAGACGAACGGGTCGTGGTCCTTGAACGGACCAATGCGCGGTTTCTGACCAGGGAGCGAATTCCGGAATCGCTCGACCTGGCGGTCATCGACGCCTCGTTTATATCCCTCAGCCTGCTGCTTGAGCCCTTGTGCAGCCTGTTTCACGGCCTGATCCGGATGGTCGTCCTGGTCAAGCCGCAGTTTGAGCTGCCCCGGCAAAAGGTGGCCCGGGGCGGCGTGGTCAGGGAGGGCTTTCTGCATGAGGAGGCATTGGCGATGGTCCGCGGCTACGTTATGCAGGCCGGACTTGCCTGCAAGGGCGTTGTGGCGTCACCCGTCCGGGGCGCCAAGGGGAACCAGGAATTCCTGATGTATCTCACAGCGGCATCGCAAAAATTAAGACCAATACGTTACATTGGTGAGGATAATCAAGGAGATCAAAATGAAAAGACATGAACTCGGGCAGTTGTTGAAAACAGCGCTTCTGCTGCTCACATTTTCCGCTCTGATCGCGGTATCAGCCATGGCGGCCGATTATGTCTGTGTGAATAACGACGGTGTTAATCTGCGCTCGGCGCCGAATACCAACTCCACTATTCTCTATAAACTGCCAAACAACTATCCCCTGAAGATCCTGAAGAAAAAAGGTTCTTGGTTCAAGGTCAGTGATTTTGAGAATGACAAGGGCTGGATTTTTTCTGCCCTGGTATCCAAATCCGGTTATGTCATTGTCAAGGTCAATGAGGGGAATGTCCGTTCAGGTCCGGGGACAAAATATCAGAAGGTGGGGACCGTTGCCCGTGAGGTTATTTTGCGGCGGCTTGAGACCAAGGGCGACTGGGTGAAAGTGCGGCATCCGAGATTAACCGGCTGGATTTACAAGACGCTGATCTGGCCCTGAGCCAATTTTTTTGCCGTTCCCTGAATTCGTAACGGCTTACGGTGATATTCTATGCAATGTGTGCAATTTATTGCATTATTGCCGAATAACGTATTCCCAGGTCTGCACCGCGCCGCCCTGCGGGGCACCAGATAACGGCTTCAGGCGTTCCCCATAATCCTGTTGACCGAATCCCTGAAATCGACCGGCAGCCGGACGGTTTTTCCGGCCTTATTCCGAAAGAGCAGGTGGCGTTCCCGTAAGCCGAACAGAAAAAGATTACGGGTGATCTCGACATCTTTACGGCAGTAATCGCTCAGCAGGTCCATCCGGCCCTGCTGAAACCATTTGAGGGCCTGCAGGCCGTCGCCGCTTTTTCGGGCTCCCAGCGTATGCCGGGCCAGCCGGTCAAGGCTGAGCCGATAGCCGAGCTGCCCGGTGATTTCCTCGAGAATGTCCAGGGACGGTAACTCGTTGAGCTGGCGCGAGGTATAGGCCGACAGGACCAGGTTGTCAAAACGCTTGTTGTTGAAACCGATCACCAGGTCCAGGCCGAAGAGGCGCTCGATCAACTGCCCGGTCTCGTGTTCCCGGAAACTGAAATATTTATCCTCTTCGCCGTCATAAAGCACGGCGACACTGATCCGCATGCGCTCGGCATGGTGCCAGCCCCCCACCTCCAAGGCAGAAAGTTGCGTCTCAACGTCAAAGACCCCGTAGCGTTGCGGCAGCTCGAAAGGTGTTTCCCCGGCCGGTGCGGGCCGTTTGCCTCCGGCCGGGGCCGGGACCTGTCGCGCGGCCCCGGATCGTTTCGCGCTGGTTTTTTCATCGGCCCGCAGCAACTGTTCGAGGAGCCTGATGCAGGCCTCCTTGTCAATGGGCCGGTTGCCGGACCCGCACTTGGGCGAATGTACACAGGACGGGCAGCCCAGATCACAAGGGCAGTCCCTGACCGCGGCCAGGGTCTTGTCCAGGAGCTGCCGGATCAGTGAAAATCCCTTGCCGGTCAGGCCAACCCCCCCGCTGTAGCCGTCATAGATAAAAATTGCCGCCTGGCCGACCTGCTCGTGCCAGGGGTGGGAAATCCCGCCGATATCGTTGCGGTCGCAGAGCACGAGAAGCGGCAGCATGGCGATCATGGCATGCTCCATGGCGTGAATGCCGCCCATGAAGTGCAGCTGCCGCTGCTCCATCTCCTGCCTGAGCCGTTCCGGGATCTCAATCCAGAATCCCTCGGTTTCAAAGGTCTGGGGCGGCAGATCAAGAGGAACGCTGCCGATGATTTTCCGGCTGCCGATGAGTTGTTTCCGGTAACCGGTAATGGTTTCCGTGATGCGCAGGGAGCCGAAGCGGACCAGGGCGGCCCCGCAGGACCGGGTGTCTTCTGTCCGGAGAATCTCCGTGGTTTTGTGGGACATAACCCTGGTGAAATAAGGGGGGCTGGCCGGGGTCACCAGGATTTCATGACCATCAAGATCAAGGCGCCGGACAAGCCAACTCCTGGCCATGTGCAGGTAGACGGCCCCCTGGTGGCACTCTTTGAGAGCCCTGATGCCGTCGATCTCTCCCAGGATCTCCCGGTTGTCCTGCCTTCTGATCTGGTAGCGGCTGCCGCTGCCGCGCAGATCAACATCACGCTGGGGATACGTGCGGGCGGAGAACCAGGTGGCGCCGTCGGCCGATTGGAGCAGGCTCCCCTCCCCGGCCAGGCGCCGGAGCAGGCCCGGCACCAAAGCCGAAGCGTACAGTGCCTCGGCGGTGGTGACCGGCGCTTCGGCCGCCGCGCAGACCAGGTGTTGTCCGGCAATGCTTTTGTTGTCAGGGTTCAGGACGACGGCCTCCACTTGACGGGCAAAGAAATCGTCCGGGTGGCGCATAAAATACTGGTCAAGGGCGTCCTGCTGGCCGATCAGCACGACCAGCGATTCCTGCCGGCTGCGGCCGACCCGGCCGGCCCGCTGCCAGGTCGCCATCATCGAGCCCGGATAACCGACCAGGATGCAGATGTCCAGGTTGCCGATATCAATGCCCAGCTCCAGGGCGGAAGTGGAAATCACCCCCAGCAGGCTGCCGTCCGCCAGGCGTTTCTCGATGTTGCGGCGGTCTTCTGGCAGGAATCCGGCCCGGTACGAGGCAATGTTGTCCCGGAGCTCACCAATCCTCCGGCCAGCCCACATGGTGATCAGTTCGGTCATTTTCCTGGACCGGGTATAGACAATGGTCCGCAGACCTCTTCTGACCCCGGCCTCAAGAAGCAGGGCAGCCGTATAGGGGGCGGAGTCAAGCGGGTTGAGCAAGACGATATTGCGCGGCGGCCGGGGGGTGCCGGAACGGGTGATGACCTCAACGGCTTCACCGGTCAAGCCGCGGCCCAGCTCTTCCGGATTGCCGACGGTTGCCGATGACAGGATAAAGACCGGATCGGCGCCATAGAGTTTGCATATTCGTTTCAGTCTCCTGATAACCCAGGCCATGTGCGAGCCGAACACGCCGCGATAGGTGTGGACCTCGTCGATAACGACATGGGTCAGGTTGGCGAACAGGTGGCCCCAGAGGTTATGGTAGGGCAGCAGGGCGAGATGCAGCATGTCCGGATTGGTCACCAGGATGGACGGCAGGTTGTCCCTGATTTTTTTACGCAGATACGAAGAGGTGTCACCGTCATAGATGGCGGCCGGCTGCCGGCCCTGATCGGCAAAGACCCCGGGAAGGTGCGCCGCCATGGCGGTAATGGTCTTGACTTGGTCCCGGGCCAGGGCCTTGAGAGGAAACAGGTAGAGCGCCCGGGCCTTGGGGTCGGCCAAAAGCCCGGCGAAAACGGGCAGGTTGTAGATCAAGGACTTGCCGCTGGCCGTCGGCGTGGCCACCATGACGTTTCGGCCCTGCATGATCAGGTTGACGGCCCGCGCCTGGTGGCTGTACAGGTGCCGGATGCCCATTTTTTCGAGCAGTTCTTCGAGCGTCCGCGGCAGGCCCGGAACCTCCTCGGCAAACTCAGGCTCCTCAGCCGGCAGAATCCGATGGGCGACGATCCGCGGTCCGAAACGTTCAGACCCCTTGAATGCCGCCAGGTATTCGGCGACGGAACCAGATACCTGTTTCATGTTGCGGCCCGCTGTACTTTAAGGTTTATCATTGAGACGATTTAATTTATCATGATAATATAGTGCCCGTCCTCTTACGGGACGGGTATAAAAAAATCCCTGCACAGCCGGAAACCGGATACATGATGACCATCGCGACTCTCGGACCAGAGAAATCCCATGCCTGGCAGGCGGCCGTCCATTACGCGCCCAATGCCACGATCAGGACCTATCCTCATACCGGCGCCCTGATCGAAGCGTTTTCAAGCGGTGAAGCGGAGCTGGCCGTCATCCCTGTCTATAACACCAGGGAGGGAGAGAATAAAGAATATTTCCGCCTGGTTGATCGGCTCAAGTCCGGTTACTGGATCGACAATATCGTTTTGCCGACCTATCTCTCCCTGGGTGTCTTTGCCCCCCGGGTCGAACATAAGAGCCTGCGGATGCTGGTTGGGCAGCCCTCCGTCTTTCGCCAGTGCGAAGTCTATATCGGCAACACCTTTCCCGACCTGGCCATGATGTGTGTCCAGGACCTTGACCAGGCTATTTATGAAATAAAGGAGAGCGGCCTGCACGACCGGGGGGTGATCGATACCGAGGAGATGCTGAAGTCGCACGGGCTCTACATCCTGGAGCGGGAAGTCGTGCCGCACAACCGGACCCGTTACGCGGTGCTGGGGCCGGAACTGGCCGTGGAAACAGGCTATGATGCCACGGCCTTTATCACCATCCCCCTGGATGACCGGCTGGGCATGCTGGTCGATATCCTGAGCGAATTCACCCGGCGCGGCATCAATATCCTCGATATGCGCTCGGAAAACGATGTCAAGACCCAGAAACTCCAAGTCTACATGGAGATAGAAGGGCATGTCCAGGACGAGGTGGTGGCCGAGGCCATCGAGCAGATCGAGAAACGGGTGATCGG
>VAPF01080469.1_pt1 | contig 11556 bp, 12 predicted proteins | sample 3393931 | NCBI WGS metagenome assembly VAPF01 (sample SAMN08290437, study PRJNA428436) | hydrothermal vent metagenome | isolation source: Deep-sea hydrothermal vent chimney | place: Atlantic Ocean: South-mid Altantic Ridge | depth 2773 m m | reverse complement strand
TCTTCAAGAAAATTGATCAATATGCTGATGAAATCACTTCTCTAATGAGCGGCGGATTTGAAATCGATTACACCTAAATCTCAATCGCTACGGGTATATATTCAAATTACAGTACATCTGAAAGCTTACGACACCCAAACTCAGCGGGTATTAGCAAATTTCACAGAGCGAAAGAAAGATCTAGTAAAAGGAAATGCAGATATTATTACGGATGCGCTTTCACGTATTGCAGGGAAAACTGGTGAAGTCAGCCACTGCTGAACTAATGCGTGGGATTGTCAAAAACTATAACCTTGGTAGCACTCCTGTCCTAATGACTATTAAATCCATAAATGAAGACCAGATGGATGCTTTAATTGATGGTTTAAAAATAGAGGATATTTCTTATAAAGTAGAACGTTATTCAGATGAAGGATTAAAATTAAAGCTAATCACTGAATTAGACGCTCTTGCCACGCGAAGAATTGTTCGTAAAATCGCCATGCTTCATGGCTTCAAGTTAAAAACAATTAGTCAGCACGGTGACACTCTTAAAATGGAGGTTCGGAATGTTAATGATTGATGGCTGTCCTATTTAATATTGATAAAATGTGAATATGGTTCATCATTAGCGCGTAAGCATGAATGTCGCAATCATAACGCTCAGCCGCCTTCAATAGCCAGTTGAGATAGGCCTGATAATCACTGCCCACAAAAAACACCGGCTCACGACTGTGGCCCCGTTGAACAATATGAACAGGCACAGACAGCAAGAAAAAATGTGGTTTGCGTGGTATAAGCATTATCTCTTGTGGTTGATGCCAGCCTAACAAAAAAGGAACCCTTTTAAAGAGCTCTGACCTTTTAAAAGTTCATGTGTGTTTTTTATGGCCGCGTTACAAGAAGTAAACTTAACGATTATTTACCGCTAATTCTAACAAGGTAATCGCTTGCTCTTTGATTTTGGGATCATCAATAGCATAAGGAAATGGTGGAGTTGGGTCGTATTCAATACCTACTTGAATAGCCTGCGCTGTTGATTGATCTGCAATTTTGGCGCTTAGTGCCAAAGCTAAATCTATACCTGCTGATATACCAGCCGCGGTGAATATTTTTCCTGTTTGGGTAATGCGCTTTCCAGTATACGAAAGCCCCATATCTCTGATAGCTGTGGCAGCCGCCCAGTGCGATGACACACCACCTTCAGTAAGAATGCCAGCTCCAATTAAAATAAGTGATCCAGTACATACCGAGGTAGTGTACCGAGAACCTTCATGCTGATTTTTCAACCATTGTTGTATTTTAGGGTTTTGAGCCACTGGCATAACAAATTCAGGTGGCCCTCCAGGAATGAGTAATACCTCAGATTGACCCGAAGAATCTAAATCACATGTTGGTAAAAAGGTCATGAAACCAACATCTGAGGTAATAGGTTTGGAGTCAAGTGCTACAAATTGAATGCGAGACTCTGGTAACCTACTAAGTACTTCATAAGGACCAATAGCATCTAGCATAGTCATTCCCGGATAAGTCAGAATATTTATTAACATTGTTTATTCCTCATTGAAAATTGAAGTTGATTGATGATTCTTGAAATACATAACTTTTAATATCTGGCTTAAGCCATCTATGTCTTTTTCCATTTTTTAGTTTTTCATTCATATCATCCTGATTATTAATGTACTTTTCAACCCGAAAAAACGGGGTCAGAGAGCAATTGTTTCTAATATACTGTGACTAATACACGCTTTCTTCTTTAGCTCTTGGCCTTCTGCTGCCCCAGACGTGTTTGTTTATTCGTTATTTCTCCAATCTTATCCTTAAAATACGACCGGCCAAGAACCAACTCATGATTCAATAGCGCGAACAGGGTTCAGTTCGATATAGCGCATACATGTTAATAAATATTAATCACTGTCAAACAGGCTGGATTTATATCTGCCTTCCCAAAGAGACCCGTTCGTTTATAGGTCTTATTTATGTAATAAACATAACGCCTACCCAGTGCCTGCATCATTTGAGAAATACTTGAATCCACCATGGGTGTTACCAATAAATGAACATGATTGGTCATAAGAACATAGGCGTGTATATGGCAGTTAAACTTTACAGCTGATTTATTCAAATTATCCAGGTAATACCGATAATCTTCCTCAGCGTAAAAGCAAGGTTCTCGATTATTGCCACGTTGGATAACATGCTGAGATATACCCGCCAGGTTAAATCTTGGTTTGCGTGGCATTGCTCACCTCCGTGTGAAATATGCCTAAGGTGTGTATGTGTATGTGTATGTGTATGTCAGGCGAATATGTTAGCAACTTTGAATATTAGAAACAATTGCTCTCTGCCCCGGTTTGTTCGGGAGGGCAGGCTACTGTTTACTATGATCAGGCTATTGAGGCACCGCCAGACGAAAGGAGTGGAAAAAGATAGGTTTGATCTACCAGTGCATAATACCTATTTCTACTCTACCTCTTGTTTTTTGTATTCCACAGGCCAAAATAATCAGGTAAATCTGGCCAAGGGCAGCTAGCGTGCAGTCGATGGAAGATTCCTTCAACGATCAGCCGATGTTTTAGCTTGTCATAGATATTTTCTGCACGCATTATGGTGCGCAGCTTCAATCTGTGCTCGTCGCTGAGCACTAATCGGGGTACGGCAAACTCGTTTGTTGTTTTCGCAAAATGCCAGATATGAGTTTTCTTATTTATTTCAAAAGCTTGGAGAGGGGTGCGACAGGTTTTAGCGCACAAACAATGCTAAACTTTACCTTGAGCACGGCCGTTAAACTACAAATAGGAGGATTTTATGGCTAAATTAAAAGATGTAGCAAATTGCTTCCTTTATTTGGATGAAACTAAAGACGGAGACGGCATTTCAAATCTTAAACTACAAAAACTAGCGTACTACGCACAAGGATTTCATAGTGCTCTTTTTGGTAAGCCTTTGTTTGATAGTGAAATTTCAGCTTGGGCTCATGGCCCTGTAGTACAAGAGCTATATCATGAGTGCAAATATCATGGCCGAAATAGCATTCCATTAGCTTCTGATTTTGACAAAAAGTCACTAAATGAAGAAGAGTTTGGGCTAATTGAAGAGGTTTTTGACGTATTTGGTCAGTATTCTGCGTGGAAACTTAGAAATATGACCCATGAGGAGTCTCCATGGCTTAATCACGAAAATGAGGCTACCGTTATTCCACTTGAAGAAATCACTGATTATTTTAAAACCAGAATTAAATAAATGGCTCGACAAATTAAGAGCAATAAGTCCAACCAGGGCGATACTGTAAAAGCTCAAGAGCCTCCAAACTACGATAAATGTTCTCCAATTTTTTCTCTACAAAAACTTCAAACAGGAAAATATTGTCTCTCTAAGTTAGACCAGGAACATAAATCCATGTTTGCAGATGCAATATTTCGCCGAAAATCTTTGACTTGGAATCAGATAAAACAACAGGATCGGCATGGTTTAGGTACCGAAAAAATAGCTAAAGCGAGTATTAAAGCACCGATCCCTAAGTTTATAACTGATGATTTAGATGACTTTCTAGCTTTTAGATATCACGGTCTGCACTCTATGGTCGGCTATCGACAAAAGGATATTTTTTTTGTTCTTTGGTTTGACTTGAACTTTTCGCTTTACAAGCACTAATGTTTAATATCCGGCATCCGCGGGATATTGGGTGAAAATACGGCTTTGTGACTTGTTGAAAATACAGGAGTTTAATATCAATTCAACCAATACCTACCCAATATCAAGGCGTACTGCTTGCCCCCATCACTTTCATGCTATCCAATAGAACTGTATATAAATATAGTAAAAAGGTTAGCGGGGTCTTTACTTATAGTATTTAATTTCTTTGGGTTTAATTCCCCAGCAACTTGCTGCAGGGTAATTTATTTGCTTTTTTACATGCCTGCTGTATGCAAAGGAGCGATATATTTTTCTTCAATTGCGCTTATTTTTCCCCGATTAAATACCCAATAGAGACTTTCAAACACTTTGCAATGGCAACCGCTTCATAATCCATAACATAGCGTTCACGGCTTTCAATTCTGGAAATAGCGCTTCGATCGAGGGAAATACCCCATTTGGCAAGGCGTCCAGTCAGGGCATCTTGGGAAAGCGTGGGCTTAAACGCCAAGCGGGCAGCTTTGACCTGAGGGCCGACTATATTCTTGTATTTACTTTTTCTGGTGTTTTTCATAAGCGTGTGGACTTTGCACGCTTGACATTGAACCAGATAATTTGGTTATATGTGTGTGATGTCCACACATGTGTATAAATGTATGAAAATACTTATCGCTGAAGATGATCCCGTTATCCGCACAATCCACCAGAAACAGTTGACTGCCTGGGGATATGATTTTGATCTGGCGGTTAATGGTGAAGAGGCGGTTGATTACGCCCGAAAAAACGGGGGAAGTTATGATCTCTGCCTGACGGATGTGAATATGCCGGTGATGAATGGCATTGAGGCTATCAGGGAAATTCGGCAAGGTGCTTATTATTTGCCCATTATCGCTTGTAGTTCAAACCCGGATTATAAGAGGTGTTGTCTGGAGGCGGGTGCTGATGCATTTTTGGTAAAGCCGCTGGGTTCTGCGGGGTTGAAGGCGAAGTTGAAGGAATTTTCCGTAAAGCAGGTTGTGCTTTATCAGGAGGGCGAGAGTTTGTCGCTGCATCAGGTTGGCCCTGCGGATAGCAGAGAGTTAAATGAGTTGATCATGCTGGATAAGAGGGAGGTGACCAAGTTTACGGTGGTTGATATTTCTTTCCGTTTTCTCGCACATAAATGTGCGCGAGAAAAGTTACTGGATGATTTTACGCGCGGTGATTCAATAGTGACGGAGGTGCTTGATCGTACCCGGGATAAACATAATCTGGTACAGATTTATGCTTCGAAAGTGTGGGTGCGGAAATTAAGTCTTTCGCCGGAAGAATTTGAGCAATTGCGCGGGGAGGAAGATGAGGTGATGAAGAAATATGAAGAGCCTTAAATGTGAGTTATGGGTTAGAAATACTTGGGGTTAAAAAATCTACAGAGCATTTAACGCAGAGGTCGCAGAGACGCAGAAAAAACACCAAAAACTTTGCGTCCTCTGCGTCTCTCTGCGCTTATAACACCTTATCTTGTTAGTATCATGACAGCATACCTTCCAATACATTGGAGCGCTTGTCCGGGGTTTAATCCCATAGCCGTCAGGCTAAATTCTACCCAGGAAAATGATAGAGTCGGGGTGTTATAGATTTTTTTGTTTCGCTCTATTAATACAGAGTAAAATTGTAGGGTGGAACAAGCGCAGCGGTTCCACCAATAGGCTATAAGGAATAATAAATCACTTTTGTGCTCATGCTCGCTGATATAAAGAACTCTGTAACAAAAACCTGATTGCCTGAAACGGGAGAGAAAAGTTCTCATGCAACAACGACTCACCGGAAAATGACGATAGCTGATCAAATTTTGGATATGTCCCTTATTCTGTTTGGTGGAACCGCTACGCTTGTTCCACCCTACTCGGTTAGCTTGACGGATATGGGTTTAAACCTCTGGATTCCGGCTAAAAACGTGCCGGAATGACGGTGTTTGCAGTGAGCTGTGGGGCGTTGAGCTTTCGGGAGTTGTTCCGGGTTTTTTCAATGTGACTTAAGCGCTGAAAATACGCTGCTTTTAACTCAAGTTTTGGGGTTTAGTTTTATTATAAATCAATAAGTTACGATATTTAAGCTGCGAAACGGTGTTAAATATTGGAAGTTTTTGGAGTTTTTTCCTTTTAACTTGACGAATATTTTTATAATGCTTTGTTTTTATTGGTTTTTATTGGTAAGCGAACTCCGAAGCTTGAGTTTTAAGAATCACTGGGTATTTAACGTGGAGATCGCAGAGGCGTAATGAACGCAGAGGGTGCGAAGTTTTGGTGTTTTTTCTCTGCGTTCTTTGCGCCTCTGCGACCTCTGCGTTTATAACACCGCACTTGTCAGTATCACGACAACATACCTTCCAATACACTGGAACGCTTGTCCGAGGCTTAGCTCTCTGGATTTCGGTTAAAACGTGTCGGAATGAGAGTGTTTGCGGTGAGTTGGGAGGGGTTGGTTTTCAACTTGTTAGTTTCGTTCTGCTTGCGTAAGCTTGTCGTTGAGCGACAATGAGGCCGAGGCTTTATTCTCTGCTTTTTTTCCTTTTCAACGGCTTTCCCGCTACAGTATAAACATGCATACATTCATTCGTTTTTCAGCTTTGTTGGTACTTTCTGTTGCTATTGCTGCGCCTGCCATGGCGGAGATTTACAAGCGCACTAACCCTGATGGCAGTGTGGAGTTCACAGACGTTCCTCGGTCTGACGAAGAAAAACCGGTGCCATTGAGCCCCATGAGCACGTTCAAAACAACACCGGCACCGCAGCAACGAAGGACATCCACGACTCGGGCTGATACCAAAAAATACAGCGCGATCAGTGTTACCAGCCCCGCTGATAAGGCCACAATTCGTGACAATACGGGTGCGGTCAAGGTCAGCGTTTCCCTATCTCCTGCTCTGCGCTCCGGGCACAAGCTGATGCTGCTGGTCAATGGTGAGCAAAAGGGTGAATCCAGATCCGGCAGTTTTACGCTAAATAACCTTGATCGCGGCGGCCACAGTCTGGTTGCGCAGGTGGTGGATAAGGCAGGTAAAGCACTCATCAATTCTGCCCCGGTGACTATTTATTTATTTCGTCAGTCTGCTATCAGGCCAAACCGCGCCAAATAGAGCACGGGTCATTGTCTGGCAAGGCGCGCACTAATATGGTGCGCATCGTTTCTGTTTGAGCTATCCTAGTGGAGAGCACAGTGCTTTCCCTGTTAACATCAGTCTGCCATGCTTAAGTATAACTGACTGTAATTTCAGTCGTTTTCTTGCTGGATAGTGAAAGCCCGGTGCATTTTACAGATTCCGTGTAATTTGGTTTGGTTCTTGCTATCCCTATTGTTATGAAAGCCCGTTCTCTGCAAACACCCTCGGCTGCTGCACTACATCAGCGCATTTTGGACAATCTGACTCATGCCGTGCTCATGTTTGATGCAGACCTGCGTTTGGATTACATCAACCCGGCGGGTGAAATGTTGTTTGCGGTGAGCGCTAAACGTTTGATGGGTCAGTGTGCGCCGGTATTGTTGCCTGCTGACAGTCATTTGTTGGAGGCTATTGAAACGGGGTTGGGCAGTGGCCACCCTTTTACCGAACATGAAGTGCAGATCACCCTGCCCGGACGTCGCGAAATCACTGTGGACTGCACCATTACCCCGTTGATTTCAGCGGCCAATGAGTCGGGCCTGTTGGTGGAGCTGCAACAACTGGATCGGCAATTGCGTATCTCCCGTGAGGGCCAGCAACTGGCGCAGCAGGAAACCATGCGGTCTTTGGTGCGTGGTTTGGCACATGAAATCAAAAACCCACTGGGCGGTTTGCGTGGAGCTGCTCAATTGCTGGAACGTGAATTGCCGAATCCGGAATTGAAGGAATATACCAATATCATCATTGGTGAGGCTGACCGCCTGCGCAATCTGGTCAACCACATGCTGGGCCCCAATGCCTTGCCACAAAAAGAAGCGCTTAATATCCATCAGGTTCTAGAGCATGTACGGCAGTTGGTTAATGTGGAAAAACGCGGTGATATCACTTTTGTCAGCGATTATGACCCTAGCATCCCGGAGATTCTTGGTGATCGTGACCAGCTCATCCAGGCCGTGCTGAATATTGTGGGCAATGCTGTGCAGGCCATTGGCGACCGGGGTGAAATTATCCTGCGCACCCGTACCCAGCGGCAGTTCACCATCGCTCAAACCTGCCACAAGCTGGTATGCCGGGTGGAAATTATCGACAACGGTCCTGGTATTCCTGAGGACATGATGGAAAGTATTTTTTTCCCCATGGTCACTGGTCGTGCGGATGGCACCGGGCTGGGGTTGTCTATTTCCCAGTCATTGATCAATCAGCACGGTGGTCTGATTCAGTGCGAAAGCCGTCCGGGTCGCACCCGTTTTGTATTGCTGTTGCCGCTGAGCGATGCAAAAAACCATGTGAAAAATAAGGCTGAGACACAGAAACATCAATCCGCTTTGAGGCACAGCGCATGACTGAGACACAAAAAATTTGGGTTATTGATGACGACCGCTCCATTCGCTGGGTGCTGGAGCGGGCGCTCAAGCAGGCGGGCATGTCGGTTAAGACATTTGACAGTGCTGAAGGTGTGCTCGACAAATTGGCAGCCGACATGCCTGCCGCTATCATCAGTGATGTGCGCATGCCGGGCATTGATGGTCTGCAATTGCTGGAAATGATTGGTGAGCGTTACCCCGATCTGCCGGTGATTATCATGACGGCCCATTCGGATTTAGATAGCGCCGTGTCCGCCTATCAGGGTGGTGCTTTTGAATATTTGCCCAAGCCTTTTGATGTGGATGAAGCTATCGAACTGGTTAACCGTGCCATCCGGCATCGTCATATGTTGTTGCAGGGGCAAACCAGCGACGGCACCAGCGTGGTACCGGATGCTACACCGGAAATTATTGGTGAAGCAGCTTCCATGCAGGAGGTGTTTCGTGCCATCGGGCGGTTGGCGCGTTCGAAAATCACTGTGTTGATTAATGGTGAGTCCGGTACCGGCAAGGAGCTGGTGGCCCGTGCTTTGCATCGGCACAGTCCTCGTGCCAACCAACCTTTTATTGCATTGAATACCGCAGCGATTCCGCATGATCTTTTGGAATCAGAGCTGTTTGGTCATGAGCGCGGTTCTTTTACCGGCGCACAAAGTGCGCGTAGTGGTCGTTTTGAACAAGCTGATGGTGGCACCCTGTTTCTTGATGAAATCGGTGATATGCCTGCGGAACTGCAAACCCGGTTGTTACGTGTGCTGGCTGATGGTGAGTTTTACCGGGTTGGTGGGCACTCACCTACCAAGGTGGATGTACGCATTGTTGCGGCGACTCATCAGAATCTGGAGCAACGGGTTAAAGAGGGTCAGTTTCGTGAAGACCTGTTTCACCGGCTTAACGTCATTCGTGTACACATGCCGCCGTTGCGTGAACGCCGGGAAGACATTCCGTTACTGGCCAAACACTTCCTCGCTGAAGCGGCAACAGAACTCAACATGGAGTCTAAGCAGCTGGATGAAGAAACGGCCCGCTATCTGGCTCAACAGGAATGGCCGGGCAATGTGCGCGAACTGGAAAATATCTGTCGTTGGCTCACGGTGATGTCGCCGGGGCAAACCATTCACATGGACGACCTGCCCGCTGAGTTGAAAAAATCCAGCCGTACTCAGCCTGCCGATGATAATTGGGAGGCCAGCTTGCGTCGTTGGGCGGACTTGCGTTTTGCTCAGGGTGAAGAAGCTCTGCTGACGGATGCGGTGCCCCGTTTTGAACGTATTATGATTGAGATTGCGCTCAAACACACCGGTGGCCGACGGCAGGATGCTGCCAAGTTGCTGGGCTGGGGGCGTAATACGTTGACCCGGAAAATTAAGGAACTGGAAATGGAAGAGCCTGCTGTGAGCGTGGTGTGAATGAAATAGAGTGGCGATAAGAAGGGGGAACGCGCAAAGGATATTTTTTAGCGTTTAATTCACCTTTAACTGGCAATTGCCCCCACGCACTTCACAGGGTCATTCACACTTTTGGTGGGTTTCGTGCATAAGGCGTTGGAATACGTTGGCACGATATACAGCACGCCGGATATTTGTACCTGCACGCCGTTAGCAGCCGCAGTGGCCGCGGACACTTCAGCCGTCAGACTTGTAACGGTGGGTTGCTCGTTACGGTTTATGACAGCATCGTGAGCATTTTTAACCGCGATACTTTGTGTCCATAATATATCATCTTTTGTTTGTTGTGCCGCATCAATGTAGCGCGGCACCATCATAGCGGCAATAATACCAATCAACGCCATGCTGATCAGTAATTCGATAAATGTAAATTCGTGTAATTGTTTTTTCATGTTGTTCCCATGCTCGTATATCATGTGAAAATCAGAGTCTTCACATTGTCTAACGGCATGAGGGAAACGGGCTGAAAGTCAAAATCGATAAATCGTGACAGCGGTCACAATCTGGAAAAAACAGTAACGGTTCAGCTTGGGTTTTAGAGATGAGTAGCAGTATCAAGTCTGGCGTTGTAAATGCAAAAAAAAACGGTACAAGCTTTACGCTCATATGTTGTTACTGAATTCCAGGGTAATAACATGTTGTTTTGGATGAATGCTGATGGCTCGCAACACCCATAATTAAAGAGAGGTTTGCTCCTGGCGCAACACCGCTCCAATTGCAGGTAAACAATGCGCTTGTTGAGATTCCGAAAGAAGCGTATCGCAGTCCACAATTTCATTGATATCCAGATGCCGGACCGACAGACCTAAAGCATCATTCAAATATTCACTTAGGTTGGGGATTGGCACTTCAGTGGGAGCCAGCACCAGCCCTGCCACAGGTGGCTGAGAGAAATAACGGTCGTAATAATCCAGTGAACGTTGTATCTCTAGCACCAGTCGATCAAACTCGGCATTGTTTGCAATATTGCCTTCAGTGTTTAAATCATCACCATCATTGATATTTTGGGTTAGGTATTCATAACCAAGATCCAGTGTACGGGCAAAATATAATGTGGATTGACGTGCTACCACTATCAGACCCCGTTCACGGGTAAGGTAAATCATGGCAACACCTGCTTCGTTTTCCGGTAAAGAGGAAATAATATTGCGCAATACGAGTTCAGGAATATCAATGGTGGTGAGATTGACATCGGCATCCTGTAATTGATCGACATGTGTGCGTACTGTGGATGTGCGTGAAACGACCACGTACAGTTTATTTTTCTGGCCATGCGCACCATTACCTGGTGCATCAAATACATCAATCACTGCGTCATCGATATGAAAATCAATCAGATCTTTCACTTGCCAACGTACCGCAGCACGTAATTCGTTGGGGGGTACATCCGGCGCATCGACACTTAATACGCTATATTCGCCCAGTCCCATGACCGTGGTACAGGCATGTTTTGTCAGTGAAAACTCTTTGGTTTTTTGCCGCAATTGTTTTCCATGGTTACGGTCTTCGTTCCAAAGTGAAAAATCACAGATTTTTAAACAGGGTTTTTCTTTGCCAGGGTTCAGTGTTGCTATGGCAATGCCTGTTTCACCCGGTACAATTGCGGCAATGGATTGTTTTTTATTTTTTTCGAATAGTGAAAACATGGAAGTAGGCTCCGTCTCCGTTGTGTAGAAAAAATGTAGCTGAAATGCAGCAGCAATCATCAAGGCATATATTGGACAACGATTTGTCGTTGGGTGCGCGGGTTGGCGGACGTACCACCTGCCGTACCTGTGCTGGTAATGGTGTACACATTATTGCTGCTGTTAATGGTTAGTGTGGTTACGGTGGTACTTACCCATACTTGGTCATTGAGTATGGTGTTATTGGTACTCACGCCGGTGCCGCTATTAACGGTTAAATCCCATATTGCCCAATCGACGCCGCTTTCTGCGGCATACAGTGCTTGTGATGAATACCATTCATCAATGGTTTCTTCCGAGCC
>VAPF01010372.1_pt1 | contig 11557 bp, 11 predicted proteins | sample 3393931 | NCBI WGS metagenome assembly VAPF01 (sample SAMN08290437, study PRJNA428436) | hydrothermal vent metagenome | isolation source: Deep-sea hydrothermal vent chimney | place: Atlantic Ocean: South-mid Altantic Ridge | depth 2773 m m | reverse complement strand
TATTTTCTCCATGGCAAGGCGAAATGACGCGGAATAGTCGTTCTATTGCAAGGAGTTTCAACGCAGCCATGGGGTAAATAGGGCGTGCAATTAGACCTAAACCTCAATCGCTACGGGTATATTACCGATAACGATTAAGATTTAGGCCTGACTGCGCTCCCTAGTGATTTCATAGCAGTGGTGAATACTCCACCGGCTCAAAGCCAGTGGCTTCGAGTTACGACTAAAACCCGGGTTGATCGCCCCTACGACCGATTACCCTCTCCCTCGAAACCGGGAGAGGGGGTAAAAACAACTGCGCCGTCTAAAGACCGGGGATTTTTAAACCCCTTATTGAAAAATGTTAAATGACTGAATATTCTATCGGGTATTTAAAGAACAATACTTCCCGTGACCAATAACAGATTTCGGGTCAAAGGTGCTTTTCAGGGAAGCCATCAAAGCCCCCACACGGTCCAGTTGCTTTAACTCGGCTCCGCCATAGTGAGCCCCCAGCCTATGTGGAAAATACCCTGCCTCGAAAAATTTTTGCTCCAACTTTCTGTAACACTGCATGGCGAGTTCATCATCCCCCGTCCTTCGGTCATAGAATATGGCAATGTGGTAATGGAGACTTCTCGGGCGTTTACAGAAAATATTGATGTCTGGCACAAAACCAGACCCCTCAAATGTCTCCTCGATAATTGAGTTGGCCATCGACAAATCCTTTTGAAGAAATGGACTACAGGCGGTCAACCAGATGATACCGCATTGATCTGCTTCAGGTTGTACGCCAGAGTCCGGCGCTTTTCCTTGGGGAAAATACATGCGGGAAGGACATTGCCCAGGTACGCCTGAAAAAATGGAGTGCATTGCACGGCAATATTCATTGGGATAGGAGATATTCTCACTAGGGGCTTCATCAAAGAAACACAGTGAGTCTACTCTCTCAATTTGTTCTTTAATCGTGGCTTGTGTTTCTGAAATGGCCAGTGGCGTTCCATAAAGACCAAAAACAATATTCCACTTATTAAACGTGAAATCCCGGTAACAACCTGCCATTGAATAATTGTAATTCGGCCCCATCAACGATGGCTCACTATGGTACATACGCCAGTCATTGGTTGCCACTATGCCACCACGAATAGCTTCCTGAAGTTTCAATGACCTCAGTTTCACCATTGCTTCCAAAAAGTCTTCTGTACTGGAAAAAGTTAAATACCCCATTGAACTTGCTTGAGGCTTGGGCATCAGCCAAAGCGTGAGCGAAGTAACGATACCTAGGCTGGATTGTGAAAACAATCCGTCCAGGGATGGACCTACGCCCCACCGGTCAATAGGACTCAAACGATGATTACCGTACATTCCAAATCCGGTACGAATGACCTCACCATCGGCAAGAACCACTTCAAGATCAGAAATTTGAGAAATGTTATCGCCATATGGAGTAACGCCATGCCCTCGCTCCAAAGCGTTTCCGATCACACTGGTATCCGGTCCTGCTCCTGTAGGCGCTACCCATAGTTCAGATTGTCGTGACTGTAAAAAGTCATAAAGCATGCTATGCGTGACACCTGGTTGAACTCTTACATACGCCAGCTCTTCATTGTATTCAATAACACCATCCATTCGGGAAAGATCCAGAATTATACCGGTGTCGTGACCAGGCACTTTAGATCCAAACCCCCAATTGAGCCCACGACTGATCGGATAAATACTTTGTGAAAATTGTCCCGCAATCTGTACACACACGATGACTTCTTTTTGATTCAAAGGGTAAAGAATTGCGTTAATATTGCATTCCACTGCAAACGTGGCGGTCTCCGCTATTTGTAAATTTTTCTTTCGGGTATCTACGTTCTCAACCCCGATAGCCAAACGCCATGCCGTTACTGCAAGCTCCAGCTGAGTACTTTCCGAAGAAACTTCCTGATCATTCTGGGTTATCATTTTTATTCCTCCCGCAAACCGGTCAAAAACCGCCTTACCATTTTATTTCCATCGGGCACAATAGCCGCCATCTCATTTTTTAAGTCTCCCCATTTGGTGGAGACTTTTTGTCCAAAAAAAATCGGCTTGGTACATGCTCTTATCGCACCGCCATCCACGTCTTTCGTTACCTCATGAAGGGTAAGCACAGTCGAAATTGCTTCATCCTTCTCCATATCGCCAAATGGGTCTGCGCCAAGATAAAGCTTATTTGCGATGTCTGAAGGATGGATGTTGTACATTCCTAATTGTGGATATCTAAAAACTTTTTCAGGAATAATTTGACCAAACCCATACATCAAAATCACATCGGGATTCCACGCCTGCAATTGGGTGAGGAAAAATGTCGATTTAACAGAACCTGAAAAAAAAGGAATATTCAATTCCCCGGCGACATCTTGAGTTCGCTGAAATAATTTCACTCTTTCTTCTGCGGGGTAAAATCGCCAAGTCCGCTTTTTCCAACTGATTCTTGCCTTAGGATCACAAATATCATCGGTAACAATACCAACCAATTCAATTTCCAGCTCCTGATGCATCCTGGCCATTTCCTGTAATGCTCCAAAACCAAAATCAAAACTGCAAAAGGCAACAACTCGGAGCCGAGAGTCTGGTCGGCGACATGATAATTCCCCACGTGAATCTATAAACCTTCCCCAGTCACAATCACTATCTTTGTGGGGTTCTATAATAGACTGAGGCGAAGTGATGTTAACTTCAGGGTCTTCAAACAGCATCGTTATCTCCTTGGTGTCAAACTGATTTTTCCGTATTCCAGAGAAAACCTATAATTAAGGAGGAACTCGATTTTTGAATGCCAAGGAATTTATTTTTTCCCGGAATTGAGTCCCGAGAGTAATAAACAGTATTAAAAACTGATTTTTTTGAAGGTTTGCGTAATCATATTTTATGTTGAGGGTGTTATTTAGACTGGCGTAATCGAGAGCACACGCAAACTTATCCCTTCTGCGTCCAATACGGTAAAGGTAAGTATTAACAAGAACGATATTTGAGTCATGTTTAATACAACACACAATATTGATATCCATATGCGCAAATTCCATTGATTAACATCCATGTACTTTCGGTATGTCAACTGACACTCACACATGAATTATCAGATGATATAGGGAGAATAAACACCCTTTCTACAAAAATCTACTATTGTACTTATCCATTTAAAAGAAATTTGAAAATAATTCCGTTAAGGGTTTATCAAAAACCCACCTCCCTTACCACTGCTCAATAGCCATTATTCGTGGAATATTGAAAGGAATATAACGAACACTGGGCATCTAAATTGCGATGACTATGGGTATATAACCTTTTAAGCGACTGCAAGAAAGGTGTATATTACCCAATGAAATTTTTCTGGGGTATCAACGTTCAGAATCAATAAATTTACGAGATAGCAAGGCCAGTTCATCGTAAACATGGTTTTACGAATATGCTCTATCTCTTTGTCTGATAAGATTTTTATACTTTGTGGATAATAGCGTCCCGTGCCTCACCACAAATAGAAACTTCATATAACTACCCGCAGTTTCCAAAAAACCCGGTATACCCAACATAAACAATAAACTAATCGATGTCATTGAGTCTGCGTTTCAAATCTACAGGGGGATAAATTGATTATTAGATATACAAAGCATCCATGCTTATCTTGCTATGACGGTGCTTACATCCTGACTGATGACCCTGTATCCCTCCAACGTTTTTGGCAAAATTTTTACAATATCGGAATGCTGACCATCCAGGCCAACTTTGATGACCTTTTCTCCATCTGACAAACCAATACCGATTGAGACAACACCCGGTAAAGCCATTAACTTTACCTGATATTTTTCTTTTATCTGTTGAATAGTCATAGTCGCACCAGTTTCTGCAAGAGTAAAAGTGACTGTAAAAAATAATCTGCTTTAAAGACTCAGGTCCAGGGCAGAAAAAACATTTTCCATGCGATTGATAATCGTCGTTGTATCGCTTCCGGCAAACAGCAGTCCTACCAGATTATTATCGCTATCCAGTACAGCGGAGCCACTATCACCTCCCTGGCTCATGGGGCCCGCCAAAACTTGATCAGTAAACCGACCAACCTGTCCTCCGCCATACTGCACGTTGACGGTGACATCAACCTGTTCGATAGTCCCTGTGGTGTATCCTGTAGTGCGGCCGCTTTTTTGGATTGCCATGCCCAACGCTCCTTGTATCGTCCCGGTAATAACGCCAATATCAAGAATGTCATCGGAGATATCACTGTCATCAAGCGGTTTGGCAATAGCAGCATCCACCAGATTATCTTCAGCCTGAATTTTGACCGCTTGCAGGCGAGTACGACTTCCTGTGGAGGCAGCAAACAAATTCAGTATCGCAGCGAAACCCTTGCCAATTGGGCAATCACTGGGCAAACCAATGCCTCCACTCAGGTTGATGGGAACAAACTCAAGCAGGTTCGCAATATGGTCATCCGGAAATGTACCTCCATCAGCCGGACCCGGTTGTAAAATGGCGTCACCAATTTGGGCGGCGTTGCTGTTAGCCAGCACATGATTGTTTGACAGAATCACCTGTTGACCATTTTTTTTAACGAGACAACCGAATGTGCCCGCCGTAATATCACGGTGCGCCATACTGACTCCGCTGGGTGCCGGTCTATGGCGTTGGGTATGCGTATTAAGAGCCCGTATACGGCCGGTTTCAACAACATCCGTTGTGATTCCGTCAATTTTTTTCGGGATAAGTTCTTTATTGTTGAGCTGTGTCTCGGGCAGCTTTTTCTCAACCGAGCAGATGATTGAAAGACTTAGGCTTCTCTCTCCCGCACTGGTTTTATAACCAATACCGGTGGCCACTACATTTTGTTTTTTTAACAAATCATTACAAACACGCTGAAGCACTCTGCCAATGGACTTGATATCTTCGGCCATGCCTTATCTCCTGGGTAATATCGTCAATAATATTCCCCTCTCACCCTACAACGTAATCTGAGCCCATGAAGTTTCTCATAAATACTAAAATTAATACCCAAATTCCGGCTTGCCGTTATCCGGGTTCCAATGCCAGTTTTTTTGCCCATGAGAAATGCGGATATTACCGACCCAGCGTTCATGTTCAGGATTACATATCGCTAACCAATTATATTGGCCCATCATCAGCCCCCGCCCCGTGTCAGTAATCTGTACTGTCTGCCGCAACATGGGGGGCGCATCAATATTGAGAGAAACCACTTCAAGCGCAGCAACCTCATTTTGCCACAACGGACGCATCGCAGATAAAAACATAATATCCCCTAAAAACGACATCGACTCAGACTCTGTATTTAAAAAATGAAACGCCCGTGCCATATCAAGCGGGCCATCCCGGGTGATAATTTCCAGTGCCAATTGTTCTGTCAGGCTCAACCCATTCATCGTCCAGGGCAACTCTTTAAGCATGCGTAACATCGCCTGTTGCATCAGTGGTAACGGCGATGTGCCCTGGCTCAACACCCATAGCTCAGTCGGATCATCTGTGGTAAAGGCCTGCCAGCAACATGCTCCAAAAGCCATCATCTCAGACGAAACAGTGGTGCGCTGCTGCCATAGCGTTATCAGATTTTCCGGAGATTGACTCAAGTAGCCAATACCAATAAATTTTTTAATCCCCGGAAATCGATCAATTTGCACAAGTTCAATTTTGCATTGCTCCAAATTGCAATCTACAAAATGTGCAAGCAGGTAGGCGAAACAGAGCTGGTCAAAGGGGTCATGCTCAAACCACAAAACAATTCGCTCATAGTTTTGAGGCAAAGTACGCAGTCGCTGTTCTATGTCATAAATTTCATCGGATGTATATTGAATACGGTCAGCATATTCCGCAGGAACATCGGCCGCGTAATTCTGAATAATAAAATCACCTCGTATCTTTGCAAAAGATTTTGCAGAGTCAAACGGTGGCACTCGCCCTTGAGGAAAGGGATTGTTCACCTCCATAAAGTCACCGATAAAACCTGCGTCTTGAATAGCCACCTGAATATCAGTACCACAGCGAATATGTAATGTTTTAAATGTATGATCCAGCGTTAAATGCGGGCGTTGAATATGCTCATGCGCCTGCTGCATCAAAGCAAAATGCTGTTTAAGCTTAGCCCAACTGGCAAGGCCGTTTTCACGGGCAATAATACATTGGGCATCAGCAAGTTTTACCGGGTTTAACCCATGTGACACACCTTTAGGATGATGTTGCAACAGGCGTTTAACCGCTTCCGGTTGATTTTCCCTTAATGCCTTAAGCAGTGTTTTCGCCTCTTTTTTAAGCCTCTCAAGTGAAAGTCGCCTGACGCGCACACCACTACCTGTAATCAACAATCGGGCATCCTGAAGTGTAGGAGTAAAACCTGCTTGTTTGCCTTCAGGATGGTTCGCCTTAAACCGTTCAACCGCCTCAGTATCACCCCGTTGATAAGCTGACAACAACTGTTCAGCCAACAACAAATTTTGCCGGTACCGTTCTTTCGCTGAATTTGTCGAAATGGAAATAACCAGTGGCTGCCCGTCAGGCGGGGCCATGTGTTTTTTGGACATACGATTCTCCTTGATCACCGTATCCGCCCAACGGTAAAGAAATCGTATTTAATGAATACACTGATGTAATAAATCCCTCATTAGGCTTGGCCCTTTCTGCGGACGAGTCGCGCATGAGGCACGCGAAAGGTCACTATCCCACATCTGCTCTGAAGAGGCAATATGGCAAATACGGCGCAGGGTGGACGTAGACAACCACCTTGAAAAATACCGGTTACGATCAAACAAATCCCAGTCGAATTCAGAATTTTGGCTCTGTAATCAAGGTAACTGACATAGAGTCAAAGCACGAATACAGAGTGTTCATGCCCAGCAAAACGATGTAGTTCAGGAAAAAAAATTCGGAAGCAGAATGCCATTTTACTCAAACCTGCAATGTCTGACAGCCATCACACTCACGACACTCATTTGTTTATTTAATCTCTGCTGGCATCTTCTCATTAACCAGACTCAGTCAAAAACTGAGCTATTCATGAGCGATACAAACAGTTTATCCTAGCCTTGTATATCCATCGTCGTTTACTTAAAATTCTGTCATTAACAATGAACGGCACCCTGTTAAAAATTTCAAAGCCCTATAATATCCATTTTCATCGCTTTGAATGTCGCTCCCGTACTCAGATGTTATCTGAGCCTTTTTATCAGGGCTATACTTGAACGTAAATTTAACCACTTTCTCTCCCTGATAGTCATCAAATTCAAGTTTCCCATTTCCACATATTTTTTTGACATCAAAGCTCCTGCTCTTATCCAACACCCGGTCGGCCAAATAATATTGGCTTACAACGTACCAAAAACTTCTTTATCACAACGCAGATGCACAGTTAAAGAAGGTTTTTAAAAATACCAACTGCGGTTGATAGTGATTACAGTAATAAGAATCTGGGTATAAAAAAAATAAAAAAGTATTTTGACAACTTGCAATACCACACAAGTGCGAGTTTATAGGTATTTTCTACCTCCCCGATTTTTCCCTTTGGCAGGAAAATCCAGCACCATTATAAATATAATCGTTCTCATATAACCAAAAGGAAAACCGGTAAACATGGCAATTCCCCCAAGGCCAAAATAAGGTTCTTTAAAATAAGGTTTCAGCACATTTTTAGGCATTAAAATATGCATAACAATAATCAGCACAAGGCTTAACATAAGACCCAGCAACAAAGTCATAAAAGTCTTGAGCAGTATTTCATCAAATAAAGATATGTTAACTATTCACACATCCAGTCAACGCCCGTTTACTCTAATGGGTATAACAGTGAATATATATAAATAACTCCGCCACTTAATATCAGCAACGCAAAGGTCGGCACTAAAAAAATAATGAAATATTTTGACGCTCTACAGTACCACACAGGTGCAATTTTATAGGCAATCTCCAACCCTCTTTTTTTTCCGCTGGCAGGAAACCCCAGAATCCTGTTAAACATTGCAGTTCTCATATAACCAAAAGGAAAGCCAGTAAACATGGCGATTTCTCCTGGACGAAAATAAGGTTCTTTAAAATAAGTTTTCAGCACATTTTTAGGCATTAAAATATGCATCACAACAATGAATACAAGACTTAACATAAGGCCAACCAATAAGACAAAAAAAACCTGAACCAATATCTCAATAAACAAAGGAGGCATGTCAGTCATTTACATATCCTGTCAACACCCGTACCCGCGACAAAATCGGTCGTCCCATACACACCATAGCCAAAACGTGCACCCTTCCCTAGCCCAAAACTCAGTACCGCACTACCTACCGCCAAAACAATCGCCGTTCCCCAGGCAACCGGGTTGGAAATTAAAAATAGACCAATAGTGTAACCAGCGATAGTTCCCGCTGTCGTACTGGTAATAGTTTCAACAAATATCTCATTTTTTTCTTTAATATCTGTTGTATTGGCAATTTGCAGACAGGCTGAGGTTAATCCAACGCCCATCAGGGCAATACCACCCCCCTTGCTAACAGCCGCCAGACTTTTTAGCCTGTCAGCATGCTTAGCGATATTTTCCGTTGCCGGAATTCCTCCCGCTCGGGCAATGCGTATGGTTTCGTGGGTTGTAATTTTTTCCAAGCATCCATTGTTCAAATGGTCCCACATTGGCTTTAAACATATCCAGCGCACGTTTTCGCCGATAGTCATATTGTGATTTTGTAATCTCACCCAATTTATATTTCGCATATTCATCGCTGATTTCATTGAGCAGATTAACATTGCCGGGACTAAGCAGGTTGCCCGACGCTCCTGCGGCAATGCCTCCGGGAATGGTCAGGTAATTGGCATTATGCTCAAGCCAAGCAAGCGCCCAAAAGTTATCCATGTCATGTTGTGACACCGATTCGGTGATAAATTTTCCCTGATCACCCTGGACCGTTTCTTTGATTTTGACTATTTGTGCTTCTGTTTGAGGCTTGGCTGGCAGTACGCCTAGACGAAGCATGTCACCGGCCCGGATGCGGTCAGGGTTTTTAATCTGGGGATTAAGTGCCAAAAGAAATTTTACCGTTTCAGCATAGCGGGTATCTTTTGGGACATGCCCAAACATGCTGTGAATAATGCCGGAAAAGGTGTCTCCATTTTTTATTTTTTATTCGTAATACAGGTTTTCTGAATTGCTCACAACGCTCACGCCTTCGTCATTATTTCGATTTCGGGCTCTATCACACCTTTCCCTGATTCCTTGATGTTGCTTTCATACTTCAATAATACCAAGGGGGTTTGTGACACAAGAAAAATCTAACGCAAAGGCGCAGAGATGCAAAGATCGCAGAGAAAATACTTTATAGTTACATAACCGACTGTTCCGTTGTATCAGTGCCTGTTTGCTATGCTCGCAAAAAACTCTGCGCTTTTTGCGTCTCTGCGTTAGGTTTTCCTTTCCCATCCTTTTACAGTTAAATGCGGCGTTGGGGTTCGCAAGCTCACCACCAACCTATGGTACGCCTCTAGTTTGTTAACCTAATGACATTGCTGAGTTAGCCCTTAAATCCACATTTCATACTGCGTTCAACGATAATTCAATCCCATGGCTGCACGCACTTCTTCCAGGGTATCCCGCGCTACATCCCGTGCCGCTTCGTTACCTTCAGCAATGATATTACGCACCAGTTTCGGGTCTTCAACAAAGTCTTTGGCCCGTTCGCGGATCGGTGCCAGTTCCTTGAGCACGGCATCAATCATTGGTTGCTTGCAGTCCAGGCAGCCAATGCTCGCAGAGCGACAACCTTCCTGTACCCATTTGCGGGTATCATCGTCGGAATAAACCGCATGCAACGGCCACACCGGACATTTTCCGGGGTCACCAGGATCAGTCAACCGCACCCGTGCGGGATCTGTGGGCATGGTGCGTAAGGATTTTGCCACCACTTCGGGCTCTTCGCGGAGGGGGATGGTATTACCGTAAGATTTGGACATTTTTTGTCCATCCAGTCCCGGCATTTTCGAGGCCTGTGTCAACAGCGCCTGCGGCTCCGGCAGGATAATTTTGCCGCCGCCTTCGAGAAAACCAAACAGGCGCTCACGATCACCAAGAGTGATGTTGCTCTGGGATTTCAGCAGCGCCTGCGCCGTTGCCAATGCCTCATGATCACCTTTTTCCTGAAATTTACGTCTCAACTCGTTGTAAAGCTTTGCATTTTTCTTGCCCATTTTTTTAATGGCAGCCTCAGCCTTCGCTTCGAAATCTTGCTCGCGGCCGTAAAGATGATTGAAGCGACGCGCCACTTCCCGGGTCAGTTCCACATGCGCCACCTGATCCTCACCTACCGGCACCTGCCCAGCCTTGTAAATCAGGATGTCTGCGCTTTGCAGCAACGGATAGCCGAGAAAACCATAGGTCGCCAAATCCTTTTCTTTCAGCGCTTCCTGCTGGTCCTTATACGTCGGCACCCGCTCCAGCCAGGAGATCGGTGTCATCATGGACAACAGCAAATGCAGCTCCGCATGTTCCGGTACCTGGGACTGAATAAACAGCTTGGCCGAGCCGGGGTTTACCCCTGCGGCTAACCAGTCGATGACCATCTCCCACACGCTGTCGCCGATGATCGAAGGATTTTCGTAATGCGTAGTCAGTGCATGCCAGTCAGCCACAAAAAAGAAACATTCGTACTCATGTTGCAAGCGCACCCAGTTTTGCAACACGCCGTGATAGTGACCAAGATGCAACTTCCCCGTAGACCGCATGCCTGATAAAACTCGCTGATACTGACCTGGAACCGAACTCAAAATTTTCTCCTCTTAAAAAAATGACTCAAATGTGAATTAAGCGTTGAAACACCTTCTCCCTAAAAAACAATGAGTATTTAACGCAAAGATCGCAAAGGCGCAAAGATCACAAAGTGGGCTCTTTTTCTTTGCGCCCTCCGCATCTTTGCGACCTTTTCGTTTATAACACGTCATTTGTTGGCACCATCATAATATCGCTTTCTGATGGACTATGAGGTACTGGTCCGGGAGCTTAAGCGTCTGAATTTCAGCCTTTGCCGGGATGACGAAAAGAAAACTCAGCACCCTTCAAAACGTTTTGTCAGCCGACACCTGCCAAACCAAACAACAAGCCTTCAAACAGCCGCATCGGCGGCCCTAGAATGGTGCTCAACACACCTGTTGCCAGCAGTCCCACAAGAATGAACAAGCCATAGGGCTCCATACGCCCCAGTTGCCATGCCCACGGCCCCGGCAACAAGCCTGCCAGCACCCGACCACCATCCAGCGGCGGAATCGGTAATAAATTGAGCAGCATGAGAATAGCATTGATGGCAATACCGGCACCGCCCATGTAGATCAGCGGCCAGGCCAGCGATGGCATACTGGCGGCAATCACAAAACCCAGCTTCATGATTAACGCCCACAGGATTGCCATCAGTAAATTGGACAATGGCCCGGCAATGGCCACCAGCGCCATATCACGCCTGGGGTTCTTCAAGTTTTCCCAGGTGACGGGTACCGGCTTGGCCCAGCCAAAAATAAAGCCTCCCATCAGCATCAGCACAATCGGCACTACCACCGTACCAATGGGATCAATGTGTTTAATGGG
>VAPF01005902.1_pt1 | contig 11572 bp, 19 predicted proteins | sample 3393931 | NCBI WGS metagenome assembly VAPF01 (sample SAMN08290437, study PRJNA428436) | hydrothermal vent metagenome | isolation source: Deep-sea hydrothermal vent chimney | place: Atlantic Ocean: South-mid Altantic Ridge | depth 2773 m m | reverse complement strand
TTTGCTTTTTCAGCAATCGATTTACCGACTGCTGCAGCAGCATCTTTATTACCAGTGTTGCTGATTTCTTTTTTAACGTCCGCTTGAACCGTAGAGCTCGCTGCAATCACCTCTGCTCCATCAGCAGAGATCAACTGAGCATAAATATGCTGAGATGTACGATGTACGCACAACCTTGGCACTCTAAGCTCTGTAATTTTAGCGCGAGTTTTCTTAGCTCTACGAAGACGGGCTGTTTTCTTATTCATATCAACTTCCAGCTTTATTTCTTCTTAGCTTCTTTACGTAAAATGCGCTCATCAGCATACTTAACACCCTTGCCTTTATATGGCTCAGGTGGGCGGTACGCACGAATTTCAGCAGCTACCTGTCCAACAGTTTGCTTATCCGCGCCCTTTACAACAATTTCAGTCTGAGATGGCGTCTCAACACTAACCCCTTCAGGCAACGTATAATTTACGGGATGAGAAAAACCTAATGTTAAATTAAGAACATTGCCAGCCGCTTTTGCACGGTAACCAACACCCACTAATTGAAGTTTTTTCTCATAACCATCCGTAACACCAATGACCATATTATTAATAATTGAACGAGCAGTACCTGCCTGCGCCCAACCACCTGCCGCATCTGTAACAGGTGAGCAAATAACTTGATCATTTTCAGATTTAAATTCTACCGCTTTATTAAATACTTTCGTTAATGAAGCTTTAGAACTTTTTACAGTGACTTCTGTACCATTTAATGTAACGTCAACACCGACTGGTATACTTACAGGAGCTTTTGCAATTCTAGACATAATAAATTCCTTATGCTACGTAGCAAATAACTTCACCACCAATACCCGCTTTGCGAGCATCGTGATCCGTCATAATACCTTTCGATGTTGAAATAACAGCGATACCAAGACCACCAATAACTTTAGGCAACTCATCCTTGTTTTTATAAACACGTAAACCTGGACGGCTCACACGTTTAATCATATCAATAACAGGTTTCCCATCAAAATACTTTAGATCAACTGAAAGCTCAGTTTTTCCACTACTCTCATTAATACTGAATGCAGAAATAAAACCTTCATCACTTAAAACTTTAGCTAATGAAAGCTTCAGCTTTGAAGAAGGCATCAACACATTCGAATGGCCAGCCATTTGGCCATTACGAATGCGAGTCAACATATCAGCAACTGGATCAGACATACTCATAGATAATCATCCTTACCAACTAGCTTTTCTTAAACCAGGAATATCACCCTGCATTGCCAACTCTCTTAGCATATTGCGTGATAAACCAAACTTTTTATAAACACCATGTGGACGCCCCGTTAAACGACAACGATTTCGTTGACGAACAGGAGATGCATTGCGCGGAAGAGCCGCTAGCTTCTCCATCGCATCCATACGCTCTTCATAGCTCTTTGTCATATCAACGGATGCTTTCTTTAAAGCATCACGCTTAACCGCAAACTTAGCCACTATTTTTGCACGTTTCTTTTCGCGCTCAATCATTGATTGCTTAGCCATTAAAAAACCTCTATTTCTTAAATGGAAAATTAAAGGCTTCTAAAAGAGCTTTTGCCTCATCATTTGAGCTTGCTGTCGTAACAAAATTAATATCCATCCCTCGGATTTTATCAATTTTTTCAAACTCAATTTCAGGAAAGATAATTTGCTCTTTAATGCCTAAATTATAATTTCCACGACCATCAAATGCTTTCGGGTTTACACCACGAAAGTCCCTTACACGAGGCAAGGACACATTAATTAAACGATCTAGGAATTCGTACATCTTAGTCCCTCTTAGGGTAACTTTACACCCCAAAGGATAACCATCACGCACCTTAAAACTTGCCACCGATTTACGCGCCAATGTCTTAACTGCCTTCTGACCTGCAATCGCTTCCATATCAGAAACTGCATGATCTAACACCTTTTTGTCGCCAATTGCCTCACCAACACCCATATTGATGGTAATCTTCGTGAGCTTTGGCGCCTGCATCGGTGACTTATAACCAAACTGCTTCACCAACTTAGAAACAATTTCGTCCTTATAAACTACTTGTAATCTTGCCATTTTTCTACCCTATATTAAGCGTCAACCGCTTTACCAGTAGATTTAAAAAAGCGCACTTTAGAACCCTCTTCAACTTTAAAGCCAATCTTTCCAGCTTTATTTGTTTCAGGATCAACCAACGCCACATTTGAGGCATCAATAGGCATCTCCTTAGAAAGGATTCCACCTTGCACACCCGTTTGAGGGTTTGACTTGGTATGCTTTTTAACTAAGTTAATACCATCGACCAAAACCTTACCGTTATCAAGAACAGAAGAAACAGAACCACGCTTCCCTTTATCTTTTCCTGCAATAACGATAATTTCATCACCATTTTTTAAACGATTCATATCTTTTTCCTTATAGTACTTCAGGAGCTAAAGAAACTATTTTCATAAATTTCTCATTACGAAGCTCGCGAGTTACAGGGCCAAAAATACGAGTTCCAACAGGCTCAAGCTTTGCATTTAGGATAACTGCTGAGTTACCATCAAATTTAATCAAAGAACCATCTGGACGTCTTACACCTTTAGCAGTACGAACCACTACGGCATTATAAACATCACCCTTTTTAACTTTACCACGTGGCGTCGCTTCTTTAACGCTCACCTTAATCACATCACCAACGCTGGCATAACGACGTTTTGACCCGCCTAATACTTTAATGCATTGAACGCGTCGTGCTCCGCTGTTATCAGCAACGTCAAGCACTGTTTGCATCTGAATCATGGTGGTACTCCATCCATAAAAAATAAAAAATATTCACAGCACAAAAACCACTTAAAAAAGCAGTTCCTAATAATTATCAGGCTTACTCTTTAGAGCGGTTTAAATCATTCCATAGATTATAACAAAATAATCTTTAAAATGCTATAAAAGTTAAATTTTAGCTTTACTATCAATACCGACTAAAGTCCACGACTTGTTTTTTGACAATGGCTTACACTCTTCAATTGTAACCGTATCGCCAACTCCACAAACGTTTTCAGCGTCATGCGCCATAACTTTAGTTGATTTTCTAATAAACTTTTTATATTTAGCATGCTTAACAAAACGAGCCGTTAACACGACGATTGAGTCCTGCATGCCATTACTTACAACAACACCCTGAATTGTACGGGCTTTTTTATCTTGACCAGCCATCTTTAGTTACTCACTTTTTGACGAATGATAGTTTTAACTCTTGCAATCGTACGACGTACTTTTTTCAATTGCGACGAGCTGGATAACTGACCAGTTGCATTCTGCATTCTAAGATTAAACTGCTCTTTTAACAACCCAAGCAATTCAACCTTTAGCTCTTCAACTGACTTCTCATTTAATTCTTTTGCAGTCATTTACATCACCGTTTTCGTTACAACTTGTGTTTTAAAAGGCAACTTAGCGGCTGCTAGCTCAAAAGCTTCACGTGCTAAGGCCTCACTCACACCTTGAATTTCGTATAAAACACGTCCAGGCTGAATCTGAGCAACCCAGTACTCTACACTTCCCTTACCCTTACCCATACGAACCTCTAGAGGTTTGTTGGTAATTGGCTTATCAGGAAACACACGAATCCAAATCTTAGCACCACGCTTAACATGACGAGTCATCACTCGACGCCCTGCTTCAATTTGACGTGAAGTCATTCTTCCGCGCTCAAGAGCTTTAAGACCGAAATCACCGAAGCTAACTTTGTTTCCGACTTGCGCCAGACCACGATTACGTCCTTTGTGTACTTTTCTGAACTTAGTACGTTTAGGCATTAACATAGTTAGTTATCCTTTTATTTACGGCCTTTTTTGCCCTTAGACGGATTATTGTCGGTTAACGACAATTTTCCTAATTTTTCACCTTTAAAGATCCACACCTTTACGCCAATTTTGCCGTAAGTTGTGTTGGCCTCATACGCTGCATAATCAATGTCTGCTCGAAAAGTATGAAGAGGAACTCGCCCCTCCCTATACCACTCACCACGCGCAATATCTGCACCGTTCAAACGACCAGAAACGGCAACCTTAATGCCTTCAGCGCCCAAACGCATTGCATTACCAACCGCACGCTTCATTGCTCTACGGAACTGAATACGCTTTTCTAACTGCTGAGCAATTCCCTCACCCACTAGCTTCGCATCCAACTCAGGTGTTTTAATCTCTTCAATATTGATATTCACTTGCATACCTGTTTTGGCTGCTAATGACTTTTTCAACTTCTCAATATCCTCACCCTTCTTACCAATAACAACACCTGGACGAGCCGTATGGATCGTTACACGAATTCCATTTGCAACTCGCTCAATATTGATTTTACTGATTGAAGCGTGCTTTAATTTACTATTTAGTTCGCTACGAATTTCAACATCACTGATAAGAAAATCAGAAAAGTTCTTACTATCCGCATACCAACGAGCATTCCAATCTTTACTTATACCAAGACGGATACCAATAGGATGTACTTTTTGACCCATTCTGATTCTCCTTACTTATCGCCAACCGTAACAGTAATATGACTGATACGTTTTAAAATACGATTACCGCGACCTTTTGCACGAGCGCGCATGCGCTTCATAATTGGACCTGCGTCCACAAAGGCTGCCGTAACAACTAGCTCATCAATATCAGCGCCTTCATTATTTTCAGCATTAGCAATCGCTGAATTTAAAACCGACTTAATCAAACCTGCCGCTTTTTTATCACTAAATGACAAAAGATTAATGGCTGTTTCAATATCCTTACCACGGATTTGATCAATTACTAAGCGCGCTTTCTGAGGAGAAATACGGGCAAATTTATGTGTTGCACTTACTTGCATGTTACTCTCCTTTTAACGCTTAGATTTCTTATCAGCAGTATGACCGCGATAATAACGAGTTAATGAAAACTCACCTAGTTTATGACCTACCATGTTCTCAGAAATGAAAACTGGAATGTGCTCTTTTCCATTATGAACTGCGATTGTTAAACCAATCATATCAGGAAGAATCATAGACCTTCTTGACCAAGTTTTAATGGGACGTTTATTACCAGATTCTTGTGCCTCGACCACTTTTTTATACAAGTGGCCATCAACAAAAGGTCCTTTTTTAACTGAACGTGGCATCAGTGTCCTTCCTTATTTTTTATTTCGACGACGTACGATCATTCCATCTGTACGCTTATTACTACGAGTTTTCTTACCCTTGGTTGGAACGCCCCAAGGTGTACAGGGGTTACGACCACCAGAAGTTCGGCCTTCACCACCACCATGCGGGTGATCAACTGGATTCATCGCCACACCTCGAACAGTGGGGCGAACACCGCGCCAGCGCTTAGCACCAGCCTTTCCAAGCTTACGCAAGCTATGCTCTGCATTACCAACTTCGCCAACCGTAGCCTTACACTCAGCTAAAATCTTACGCATCTCGCCTGAGCGAAGCTTAAGCAATACATAAGCCCCGTCACGACCAGCGATAGAAACAGAAACACCCGCACTACGAGCGATCTGAGCCCCTTTACCTGGACGCATTTCAATATTATGAATAATCGTACCCACTGGAATATTTCGAAGTGGAAGACAATTACCCACTTTAATTGAAACATGATCTCCAGCCTCAACCACATCACCCGCCATCAAATTTTTAGGTGCAATAATATAAGCACGCTCACCATCTGCATACTTTAATAAAGCAATATGAGCGGAACGATTTGGATCATACTCTAAACGCTCAACCGTTGCTGGAATACCAACTTTCGCACGCTTAAAGTCAACCATACGATAGTGCTGCTTATGCCCTCCACCATGATGACGAACGGTAATGCGACCGTTATTATTACGGCCACCTGTTTTAGATTTTTTTTCTAGTAATGCTGAGTGAGGTTTGCCTTTATGCAAAGTTGGCTCAACTACACTTACAACAAAACGACGACCTGGTGAGGTCGGCTTTGATTTTTTAATAATAGCCATGTTGAAACTCCTTACTCAGCAACTGAAAAATCAATTTCTTGACCGGAGGCCAAACGAACAACAGCCTTACGAATGCCATTACGCTGACCTTGACGACCTTTAAAGACCTTACGCTTACCTTTGATGTTAATCATATTTACAGACTGAACCTGAACATCAAACAACGATTCCACCGCCTGCTTAACTTCTGATTTAGTCGCCGTTGAAACAACCTTAAACACATACTGATCTTTTGTATCAGCAAGCAACGCTGCTTTTTCAGAAATGTGCGGGGCAAGCAAAACTTTTAGAATTCTCTCTTCATTCATGCCAATTGCTCCTCTAGTTGCTTAACAGCCGCTTGCGTGATTATAATTGTCTTAAAGCCAATCAAACTAACAGGATCAATTGAGGCCACATCACAAACATCTGCACTGTAAAGATTACGCGAAGAAAGATACAAATATTCATCAAAACCTTCCGTAATCACCAAAGCATCTTTTACATTTAACTGCGCAAGCTTTGCTTTAAACTCTTTTGTTTTAGGAGCCTCTACTTTAAAGTCATCCACAACAACAAGCCGGCCACTACGATTTAGCTCAGCAACAATTGAACGCATCGCTCCGCGATACATTTTTTTATTTACTTTCTCAGAAAAATCACGGTTATGCCCAGGAAATGCACGACCACCACCGACCCAAATTGGACTACGACTTGTACCCGCTCGAGCACGCCCCGTTCCTTTTTGATTCCAAGGCTTTGCACCACCACCGCTTACCGCAGCGCGATTTTTTTGACCCTTTGTACCCGCACGACCGCCATTCATATAAGCCGTAACAACTTGGTGTACAAGTGCCTCATTAAACTCTGTACCAAATAAAGCATCCGAAACAGAAACTGCACCGCTCTCTTTACCTGTTGCTAATTCAATTAATTTTAATTCCATCATGCCCACCTTACTTAACAGCTTTACGAACAATGACAGTACTATTTTTAGCACCAGGGACTGCGCCCTTAATCAATAACAAACCATTCTCTGCATCGACTTTAACTAAACTTAAGTTCTGTGTTGTTTGACGAACGTCACCCATGTGGCCTGACATTTTCTTACCTTTAAAAACACGACCAGGCGTTTGGTTTTGACCAATCGACCCGTTAGAACGATGAGAGATAGAGTTACCATGAGTCGCATCTTGCATCGTAAAATTATGACGCTTAATACCTCCCTGAAACCCCTTCCCTTTCGTTGTTCCCGTTACATCTACAACAGAAACCTCATTGAAACGATCCGCAGTAAGCTCTCCGCCTACTGCCAAACCCTCAATCTCTGAAGCTGAATCAGCACGAAACTCCCAAAGCCCTCTACCCGCATCAACACCTGCTTTCGCAAAATGCCCCGCTTTTGGCTTCGACACCCTACCTGCATGCACAGCTCCAGTTGTAACCTGAACCGCTGAATAACCATCAACCTCAATCGTTTTAATTTGAGTAATGCGATTTGCACCCACTTCGACAACCGTCACAGGGGTAGACACACCATTCTCATCAAAAACACGAGTCATGCCGATTTTTTTACCAATGATACCAATACTCATACCATTTCCTCATTATTATTTATCCATTAGCCATAACGATTGACGGCTAACTAAATCACGATTAACGCAACTCTAACTGAACATCTACACCTGCCGCCAAATCTAGCTTCATTAATGCATCAACAGTCTTCTCTGTTGGATCAACGATATCTAGCAAACGCTTGTGCGTACGAATTTCATACTGATCACGAGCATCTTTATTGACATGGGGTGAGATTAAGATAGTGAAACGCTCTTTACGAGTTGGCAATGGAATTGGACCACGAATTTGCGCCCCGGTTCTCTTTGCTGTTTCCGTAATTTCACGAGCAGACTGATCAATCAAACGATGATCAAACGCTTTTAAACGAATACGAATATTCTGAGTTGCCATAATCTCTGTCTCATTTATTTAATAAAAAGCCTACACAAAACCAAACCGTGCAAACCAAGGGTGCGGATTATAACAACTTACCTAAACTATAACAACCCCTTAAACACAAACATAAACATAAAAAAGGGAGCATAAAGCTCCCTTTTTTTATCGCACAGTTATATTACTAAAATTAATCTAGAATCTTAGCAACAACCCCTGCTCCAACCGTACGACCGCCTTCACGAATCGCAAAACGCAATCCTTCGTCCATCGCGATTGGGTTGATTAACTCAACTTTCATCTGAACATTGTCACCCGGCATAACCATCTCTGTACCTTCTGGTAAAGTACATGCGCCTGTTACATCCGTTGTACGGAAGTAAAACTGTGGACGGTACCCCTGGAAGAATGGCGTATGGCGACCGCCTTCATCTTTTGACAATACATAGATTTCTGCCTCAAAATTCGAATGCGGCTTAACTGTGCCTTTGTGTGCAAGCACTTGTCCACGCTCAATTTCTTCACGCTTGGTTCCACGCAGTAGAATACCTACGTTATCGCCCGCTTCACCTTGGTCAAGCAATTTACGAAACATTTCAACACCGGTTACGGTGGTGACTGTAGTATCTTTAATACCAACAATCTCGATCTCTTCGCCAACTTTGACGATACCTGTCTCAATACGCCCTGTCGCAACGGTTCCACGACCTTGGATTGAGAAGATGTCTTCTACTGGCATTAGGAAGTCTTTCTCTGTTTCACGCACTGGGTCTGGAATGTATGTGTCCAATGCTTCAACTAGACGACCAATTGAAGGAGCTCCTAGCTCTGATTCGTCACCTTCAATTGCTTTTAGGGCTGAACCAATAATAACGGGTGTATCGTCACCTGGGAACTCGTACATGTCTAGAAGTTCACGAACTTCCATTTCGACTAGCTCCATTAGCTCTTCATCATCTACCATGTCGGCTTTGTTTAAGAAAACTACGATGTATGGAACGCCTACTTGACGCGAAAGAAGGATATGCTCACGTGTTTGTGGCATTGGCCCGTCTGCGGCTGAACATACTAGGATTGCGCCGTCCATTTGTGCGGCTCCGGTAATCATGTTTTTTACATAATCGGCATGACCTGGGCAATCTACGTGTGCGTAGTGACGCGTTTCTGACTCATATTCTACGTGAGAGGTTGAGATTGTGATTCCACGCTCTCTTTCTTCGGGTGCGTTATCGATTGAAGCGAAGTCTTTTACGTCTCCACCAAACTTCTTACCTTGTACTATCGTTAGTGCCGCTGTAAGAGTCGTCTTACCGTGATCTACGTGACCAATCGTTCCAACATTTACGTGCAACTTGCCGCGTTCAAATTTTTCTTTTGCCATCTTAAATACCTACTAAATTAAGACAGGCCTTTTCTTACTGAAAAAGCCAATTAAATAACAATTAAGAGCCTTTTTTGGCACTTGTAATAATTTCATCCTGAACATTTTTAGGTGCATGATTGTAACGACCAAACACCATGCTATAGTTCGCTCGACCCTGCGTCAAAGAACGCATTGAATTCGAATAACCAAACATTTCAGATAAAGGAACTTCCGCTCTTATCGACTTACCTGTAGGGATGTCATCCATACTTGAAACAATACCTCGTCGACGATTAAGGTCTCCGATAATATCGCCCATATACTCTTCGGGCGTCGTGACTTCTACATCCATAATCGGCTCAAGAATGACCGCATTTGCTTCTGCAACACCATTCTTAATCCCCATCCCTGCAGCAACAGAGAAAGCCATTTCGTTCGAATCAACATCATGATAAGACCCATCAATCAACTCAACGCTGACATCAACCATCGGAAACCCTGCTAAAACACCATTTTCAAGCTGTGCTTTCGCACCCTTCTCAACAGCACCAATATACTCACGCGGAACAGAACCTCCCACAACACTGTTAATAAATTCAAAACCTTCACCCGCTTCACGCGGCTTCATTTTGAAAACAACATGACCATATTGACCACGACCACCCGACTGACGAACAAACTTACCATCCACCTCTACAGCCGTCGTAATTGTTTCACGATAAGAAACCTGAGGTGCACCGACATTCGCCTCAACACCAAACTCTCTTCTCATACGATCAACAATAATATCTAAATGCAGCTCTCCCATACCTGAAATAATGGTTTGTCCCGTTTCTTCATCTGAATGAACACGGAAAGAGGGATCTTCTGCTGCTAATTTCTGAAGAGCAATCCCCATTTTCTCTTGATCAGGCTTAGTTTTAGGCTCAATAGCAATCGAGATTACTGGATCTGGAAACTCCATGCGCTCTAACACAATCTTATTGTCAGGATCACATAATGTGTCTCCAGTCGTTGTATCCTTAAGACCTACAGCACATGCAATATCGCCCGCGCGAACTTCTTTAATTTCTTCTCGCGAGTTAGAGTGCATCTGTAACAATCGACCAATACGCTCTTTCTTCATCTTAACTGAGTTAAAAACAGGACTGCCTGATGTCAGCGTACCAGAATAAACACGGAAGAACGTCAACGTTCCAACATAAGGGTCTGTCATAATTTTAAATGCAAGCGATGCAAATGGCGCATCATCTGTCGATGGACGCTCACCTTGAGAACCATCTTCAAGCTCTCCTGTAATCGCAGGTACATCCACTGGCGCAGGCATATAATCAATAACCCCATCAAGAAGCGTCTGAACACCTTTATTCTTAAAGGCCGAGCCACAAAACATAGGAACGATTTCAACCGCGATACAACGAAGACGAATGCCTTCCTTAATCTCTTCCTCGGTTAATTCACCCTCTTCAAGGTACTTATCCATCAGCTCTTCTGTTGCTTCCGCAGCAGACTCAATCATTTTCTCACGCCACTCATCTGCAAGATCAACCATGTCCTCTGGAATATCTTCATAACGATACTCCATTCCCATGTTCTCTTCTTCCCAATAAATTGCCTTCATCTTCACAAGGTCAACCACCCCACGAAAAGTCTCTTCCGCACCAATCGGCAATTGCATCGGAACCGGCAAAGCACCCAAACGATCAATTACCATTTGATTAACGTTTAGAAAGTCCGCACCAGCACGATCCATCTTATTTACAAACCCCATGCGTGGCACGCCATACTTATCCGCTTGACGCCAAACCGTCTCTGACTGAGGCTCAACACCGCTCACTGAACAGAAACAGGTTACTGCACCATCGAGTACACGCAAGGAACGCTCTACTTCAATTGTAAAATCAACATGCCCAGGCGTATCTATGATATTAATACGGTGCTCAGGATACTGCTTAGCCATCCCGCTCCAATGACAAGTGGTTGCAGCAGAAGTAATTGTAATCCCTCTCTCCTGCTCTTGCTCCATCCAGTCCATCGTTGCACCACCGTCATGAACCTCTCCAATCTTATGAGATACACCCGTATAATACAAAATACGCTCTGTCGTTGTTGTCTTGCCCGCATCAATGTGCGCCATAATACCGATATTACGATATCTATCTAAAGGGGTTTTACGTGCCACTTCAATAACCTTTTAATTAAATACAAAAAATAAAGGCCCTAAATAGGGCCCCAATCAGATTACCAACGGAAATGAGAGAAGGCCTTATTCGCCTCCGCCATTCGATGTGTATCTTCTTTTTTCTTAAC
>VAPF01010202.1_pt1 | contig 11590 bp, 10 predicted proteins | sample 3393931 | NCBI WGS metagenome assembly VAPF01 (sample SAMN08290437, study PRJNA428436) | hydrothermal vent metagenome | isolation source: Deep-sea hydrothermal vent chimney | place: Atlantic Ocean: South-mid Altantic Ridge | depth 2773 m m | reverse complement strand
GAGCCCATGAATGGATGCCTCGACCGGTGGAAAGCTCCCGCAACGCGATGTAACCCTATAAAGGGGAGGCGTGAGAACGAGGATGTACGAATCATTTTACAAACTGCACAAAACCCCGTTTCGGCTGACACCCGATCCGTATTTTTTCTTCAGAAGCCGCACCCATAAGCGAGGGGCTGCCTATCTGCGCTATGCAATGCAACAGGGCGAGGGTTTTGTTGTCATCACTGGCGGCCCGGGAACCGGAAAAACTGAGTTGATGCTCAATCTCATCAAAGAGATTGACACTCCTCGCATCATATTTGCAAAAATCGTCTCAACCAATCTGAAAGCAGATGATTTGCTGGAATTAGTGGCGGCCTCCTTTGAGCTTCCCACCGAAGGTCTTGGTAAGGGGCTTTTGCTCAAAAAGCTGGAAAATTTCTTTATTGCCTGTGCCCGTCAGGACAAGCAAGTATTTTTACTGATTGATGAAGCACACAATCTGTCGATCGCCTCTCTCGTAGAGCTTTCCATGCTGTGCAATTTTCAACTGGGCGAAAAGGCGATACTGCGCTGCTTTTTGCTGGGACAGAAAACCCTGGAAAAAAGACTCAAAAAACCGGAGCTGGCACAACTCAAACAACGTGTCATTGCCTCCGCTCACCTGGACCCCATGGATGAAACCGAAACAACGGAATATATTCAACATCGCCTGATCCAGGCTGGTTGGAAAGGTGACCCCCGGTTTTACGATAACGTTTATCCGCTCATCTATAAATTCACAGGTGGTATCCCTCGGCAAATCAATTTTTTTTGCAACCGTCTGTTATTACAGGGCTATATCGATGAGTTGCATAAAATTGATGCCAATGTTGTGCATAACGTCATCAAAGAATTATTGGCGGAGACCACTGTCGCTCATGCGCCGTGTGACGCCAATGAGAATGTTACAACCTCACCTCCAGGCTCTAACACGCTGGCTCTCCAACATAAGCGACCCCGGATAGCACATACGCACGCGCAGGGACGCCGCACACCAGTGCCTCATCTTAAAATTGTTACCCGTCAGGCGCTCGCTATAAAAGAGCCGGAATTTACACTGCCTACTATCGATAACACATCAATCAGCACGGCATTGACGGCCGACCACACAAGCTTGGACGATACGCATGTCCTTCAGGAATTAGCGCGCGATGGTGCCCGTCGGCTATTGCGCACGTTAACGCAAGACAGTCCGGCTGACCGGGAATTACGTGCCAGTGTCGCCTTTTATATCAGAACCGAGTCGGCACATCTGATATCTTCGGACAACATACAGCCACTCAATACAGACATACCTGTTACCCCGTCGCAGTCTCCCTCTGTCAGGATAAACTACCGTCTTTCATCCACTTGGAAATGGGCCACTGTTGCGGGTATCACCGCCCTTGGTGTGTTCATTGCGCCTCAATTGCAACACACCGATAAACCCGCCACGCCATTAAATGCCTCAGACAGCAAAACAACAAACCCGTTGACAGTCGCGGCGGTCATGCCCATTGAAGAAAGCCGCATATCAGCTTTTAACCCTGCAACAATAATCGATTCGCGGCAAGATGATAACAACTCAACAACTCTCGGGGCATCCCCCACCGACATTGTCACTGAAGCCAATCCGTCATCAACAACAGCACCATTGACAGTGAAACAAGATAGACTGCCGGAAAAAAACAACGCATTACACCAAAAAGAAAAGACGAAAAAGACTGAGGGTATACCGCTGACTCTGGCAAACAATCACAAGGCAGCCATACTTCCACAGATAGCTAAACCATCTTCCCAACCATTAAAAGCCCAGCTGCCATCAGAAATCCGGAAGCCTGTCGGGGTCAGCACGGTTGCCAATATAGACACACCCGCTGTTGCTTCTCTCTTGCCAGCACCGCCCTCTTTGGCGCTCGAAAAACCTGCCGAAGACCCATTAAAATCTGTCATATTTTCTGCCAGACCTAAGCAAGCACCCGTTATTGGCAATCCGATAGAGCCAACAACAGCAACGGACACAGGCATCCAGGCAGCCGATTTAAAAATATTGTTATCGAAACTTACCTCCGCTTATGAAGCCGGAAACCTGAGGAAATTGGTCAGCGTTTTTGCCGAAAATGCCCGCAGCAACGACAAAACCAGCCTTAATGCCATTGAGGATGACTATCGCAAGCTATTTGATGTGACTGACATGCGTAAAATGATGATCAGTGATATTCAGTGGAAAAAAGTGGAAAACCAAATGCACGGTACCGGAAACTTTCAGTTAGTCGTACGTGAAAAAGGGGCTGGCAGAGTGATATCTTACGACGGCAGTATCGAGCTTGATGTCGCTCAAAGCACACGGGGCATCGTCATAACACAGTTTGATTATCGTTATGATTAAAGTCGATTTGATGAAAAAATATTATCTCATCGCCCTGATGTTGTTACCGTTGCTTGTTGCCCATCCAACTTACGCGGCGCTCGGTCTGCCGGAAAATACTGCGAAGCTGGGGTACGCCATAGGTACCGCTTATGTTTCAGTGGATGACCCGGCCGACAATACCGCAAAGGAATGGACCCTGCTACCACTGACACTGATCCATACTGACTGGTTATTGGGGGATATACGCTATTGGTCAGAACTTTTTTATTACACGGCCGTGCTAGACGCCACAACAAACAAAGTTGGCCAAAATGTGGAACAGTATGGTTTTCGCATCTCTCTGCAAAAAAACCTGCGGATGACACGCTTGTGGGCACCTTGGTTTGGCGTGGGTATCGGTGCCTCCCGGGTAACTTACACCACTCGTCACACCATAGACCCGGATGGTTTTTTGCGTGCGGCTTACCCCGACCGCGAGCAAACATCCGTCACATTATTACTTAACATTGTCAGTGAATGGCCCTTGACCCGTAACTGGGACATTGGCGCAAAGCTTGAGCAGACTATTCCTATTGACGGGGATATCAGCGAAAACTCGGCCCTGATAATGCTGTTGTATCGCTACTGACCGGAGCACACCATGCCAACACACAAACAATTACAACCACTGCTTTTATTATCCGTTCTGCTGCTTGTGGTGGCGTTTTTTTTGACAGGTTGCTCGCCCAACGACTCCCTGGATTTACCTGAAGAACGCCCGTCCGGTGTTGTACGGGGCAATGTTGTTGATGGCATTCTGGTGGGTTCCCGGCTCAGTATTTATGGTTTTGAAAATGGGGTGCGAGGCGTGCTGCTAGGAACTGCCGTCACGAATGAACAGGGCGGTTATGCCATTGAACTGCAAGTCCCCGATCAACTGATCCTGATTGAAATCAGCGGCGGCACCTATCTGGAAGATGCCAGCGGCAGTGTGATCACCCTGGCTGACGGACAAGTACTGCGCGCCATCACAAAATACACATCAGGCAGCTCGCTTGATGCCATGGTGACATCACTGACCCACCTCGCCGTCGGTCTGGCAGAATACAAGATTAACAATGGCGTGCCCGTAGAACAGGCGATCCTTGAAGCAAACGCAGACATTAACCGTTTCTTCGCCATCAATACCAGTACAACAACACCTCTCGCGATTACGGATGAAAACAACACCCTTTCTGAACTCAATGACCCAGCATTGTATGGGTTTTATCTGGCCGGGCTCTCCAGCTGGACATTGTGGGCAAGTAATCAAAACGATGTACCACACAGCATTTATTCATCCATTGCCCTGGCACAGATTCTCTACAACGACATCCGTTCTGATGGTGTATTTAACGGTGTGGGTTACAACCGGGAAGACACTGCATTAATGCCATTGGCCTTTGGGCGGGTAGCGCTTGATGAAAATACTTTTCGCATTGCATTCTCCCTGCACATGCTGGCTATCGCCAACAGTGACAAAAATAAAACTGGCCTGAGTATCGACACACTGCTCACCCCGGCCCAACAGATCGCCGCACAAACCGACGCACTGCTCGGCACATCCGACCCGATCAGCATTGATGAGCAAACACCTGAAGTCACTATAACGCGATCAGCCGATGAATATCGCAGTGGACTTTTCAGTTTTGAAATAACCATTGGTGGACTGTTGGGCGCTGAACACATTCGTATATTCATCGATGGTGATCTGGCAACCACTCTCACAGACACAACAAATACCCTGGCAATCATCGACACCACAGATTATGCCGATGGTGAACATGAAATCCGCGTCACCGCCACTGATGCATTGGGCAATGAAGCAAGCAACATCTTCATCATGCAATTTGACAACACCGCACCAGGAGTCAACGTCAATTCCCCGCCAGCAAGCTCACTGGCAACGGCATTGCTCACCGGCACATATAGCGACAATGTCTCCGGCGTTCAGTCCATCACCGTTCAAGGGCAAGCGGCCACCCTGTTCACCGACGGAACCTGGAATGCAACCGTCAACCTTGAGCCCGGCGAAAACATCATTCCCATCAGCGTCATCGATCAGGTCGACGAACGGCTGGACACCCAAACCATTTTGCATTTGGATCTCATCGCCCCCATTATCACCTCGACTGACATGCACAACCTTGCACGTTTTTCCAATGGTGATGGCAGCTACAGCGAAGCGGTCTTGCAAAACATCAACGACACCCTGCCATTGTATTTTGAAACAAATGCCGTTGATCTCAACGGTGTACTCATCGACCGCCTGGAACTGAATAACAACGCAATACCCTATTTTGCTTTCAGCATTACGGATGAAATGGGACCGGATGCCACCACAGCACCAGAAGACATGCAGGTACGCATTCAGTACGAACGCAGCGGCGAAATCATCACCCCCTGGCGAACCGTTACCGCCATCAATGATGAGTACCTGATTCCATTGGTATCTGAAATGCTGGCGCTAAACTGGCATCAAGCAGCTCCCGCAAACGAGCATGTGATTCGGGTTGAAGTCAGCGATGCCGCCGGTAATCTGAGCGACCTGAGCTTTCTTTTCCGCACGGATTTTTATGTACCCACATTTAGCATAGATACCATCAACGATCTTGGAAACAACATCTTCACAGACGCACCGTTTACAGACAGAGCAAACCTCAACGGGCTGGAATTCGCCAGTATCGCTTACACCTTTACCAATACCGTGGGAAAATCCTTTTACCTGTCCCTTGCAGATGATTCAATACACACTACCGCACAAACCGTCGATCAGTTGGTGCGGGAGCATCAGATTAGACTCAAAACAACACCCGAATGGCGTATCGGGCTCATGACACCCTCCACCCAATGCCCGGAAATGACTGGCTGGACATCCATTTCCAGTGTGCTGAACTTTACGGGGTCTGCCTGGGTACCGGAACAAGTACCGGATACCAGCTTCAGCGTAGAGGCCGCTATTTCCAGTAATGCTCTTCCCTTGTCACCGACATCATCAACCTGGAATGATGTGCCTGATTTCGACGAGCGATTCGAAGTAATCACCCTGGAAAGCTCATCCACAGTCCTGACTTATCGCTATGATTACATCCTGGATGAAACGGCCCTTGTACCACCATCTGCCTACGTCCTTGCCTGGGCTCTGGTAGGCATCACAAACACCCAGCTCTGCCCACAAAAACGCTACTTTCAACAGCGCGAAATTTACGCCTATGAATCCGTTACCGGTTATCCGAAACCAGTGCTTTCATCAGTATCCGTAGCGGGAACCGCTGACTTTTCAACAAGCCGCTTTACCGTGCTGAACAACGATACCGGCCTACCTATCGAACCCGTTGACGGCTGGTATCAGATCCCCGCAGGGCATTCCGTCACCATTCGTAAATGGGTCACCACTCCCGAATTGACATTTTACAATGACGATATCTCGGACCTGATCGGCTTCTCCAGTTACACAGCAAACTGGAATGACAACAATATTTCCTGGGCCGTTAACCGTAATTTGAAAATATCCACCCTTCACGATGCGGGAGACAGTAATATCCCCAACATGCCCGTACGTAGCATGGATAGTGACACAAGCATATTGACCTATCAGATCAGCAAATAGTGACCAGCAATCACTACTGTCCCATTAGTTTAATGAGATCAATATGAATCTGTTTAATCCTCTGAATAATTTTTTGCGTAATGCAATAACTGCAACACACGGTTTCTTATAATGGTGCAGCGATAACTGCCTCGTGACATATTCGCAGAACTGCCGAATTCCTGGCGAGTCCAGGTATTCTCTATGAACTCAAACTCAGCATCGCGGAACTTTATCCAGTTACATTGTGAATGAATTAACTCTTGTTGCCGCTCCTCTGATAATTTGGATTTAACAAAATGATAAGCTTTATTCATTTCGTCATCCAAAAAATTTTGATAATTATCATATACGATCAAATAATCTTTTGAGCCATTACGTGGATTATTAATTTCTTTTAAAAATATCTGTTCTCGTTCTTCAAACCCACCAATTAAATCAGGTGCATCCGGGTTGTCTATCGCAAGAACCGGACTCATTAATAAACTAAAAAAAACCAGAGAAGAAACCATTATCCATTCGGACATATTTTTTTTGTTTGCTTTCACCATTGTTCATATATTCCCTTGCTGTATATATCCCACTCAGCCTGCCTTCTGTTAATCAAGCCGTTATTAACAACACCCTGAGATTTATTCCAGGCTTTCCAGGCATCTTCCAGGTTTTGATAATTGGTTTTAGCGTTGGGGTTATTCACCATTTTCAGAACCGATGAGTTGGTAAAAGCTCTTTGCCCGATATTAAATGCAAGAATCACCATAGCATCAAGTTCATTTTGCGTAATACTGGCGGTTACTTTTATTTCAACTGTATTAATGTATGGGGCCAGATCATCATTAAACAGATTAATCGCCTCATCCTGAGTAATGCCATCTTTATATTTTGACCACTCGGCACTGGAAATAAGGTGCCCATAACCAATAGTGGCACCTTCCACCCATGCCGTTATACCTTTACCTGTTTGATCATCATAAGGTGTGGTGAACAATTGCTCTATGGACTTTAACAAGTCTATGCCTTTATCACTAAAATCAAAACTGGTGGATTTTTCACTAAGCCTGGCTGTGCCACTTACCAGTTTTTTGAAGGTTTTCCCATCAGGATCTATACGACCATCAGGATGAACCATATTCAAAATATCTTTTTGAAAATACTCGATTCGGGATATTGTTTTATTACCGATGATACCGTCCTCTTTAAGTGGCACGATTTCTCCCGGAGTTTTCTGAGCATTTAAAAGCTTTTGAATAAGGGCAACATCTGCTGAATGATTCGTGCCATTACGACCTACGGATGCAATTATTTTATTCATACCATATATCCTTTTGTTTAAATAAAAATTAACTGACTAAACCAATCGGCACAGAGGAATCTTTCACAACACCTTTTCCCGTACCATTTTCTATTTCCCTATTGATAACCAGCCCTTCAATCATGTAACACACTTATAAACAGGAATGGCGCTATTATTTTTAATCCCAATCTTTTCCTTTATACTCTGCCATCATGAACATCGTCTACCTCAACAATGAATTCCTGCCTGCTGATCAGGCTTGTGTCCCGGTACTGGATCGCGGCTTTATTTTTGGCGACGGCGTGTACGAAGTCATCCCTGCTTACGGTGGCAAGCTGTTTCGGCTTGATGAACATTTGCAGCGCCTGCAAAACAGCCTCAGCGCCGTGCGCATTCCCAACCCGCTGGACCACGCTGGCTGGTGTACAATGTTAAACGAACTCATCGCACAAAATAAGGGAGACGAGCAATCTCTTTACCTACAAGTCACCCGCGGTAGCGCGCAACGTGACCACGCCATGCCCGATGATCCCGTACCGACCGTGTTTGCCATGAGCAATCCGTTGCACCCCGTCAGTCAGCACATTCGTGAGCACGGTGTCGCGGCCATCACCCTTGATGATATCCGCTGGCAGCGTTGCCACATCAAGGCCATCAGCCTGCTGCCGAATATTTTGTTACGCCAGGAGGCATTGGATCATAATGCCGCCGAAGCCATTTTGATACGCGATGGCGTTGCCACTGAAGGCGCGGCCAGCAATCTGTTTATCGTTAACGACGGCATGCTCATCACCCCGCCCACCGGGCCATTTTTGTTACCGGGCATTACCCGTGATCTGATTCTGGAGCTGGCTGAGGAAAATAATATCCCCCATTGTGAAAAAAACATCAGTCGTGATGAGCTGCGAAACGCCGATGAAATCTGGCTCACGTCATCCACCAAAGAAATTCTGCCGGTTACCCGGCTGGATGATGCGTCCATTACCAACGGCCAGCCCGGCCCCTTGTTTCAACGCATGCTGGCCTTATATCAAGACTACAAACAACAACTGCGTAACCCGTAAAATGGATAAACCAGACGACAATAAACCTGTCATGGAATTCCCCTGTGAATTCCCCATCAAAGCCATGGGGCTTACCTCGGAAACCTTGCATATGACAGTGCTGGAAATTGTACAGCGCCACGCTCCCGAAGCCGGTGAGCATGCACTGAAAAGCCGGCCCAGCAGCAACGGGAAATACATATCTGTCACTATCACTATTAACGCAGAAAGCCGCACACAACTGGATGCTATTTATCTGGACCTCACTGCCTGCGAACAGATACTCATGGCCCTGTGAACCTTTCTGGCGTTTCAGGCAAAGACTTCATTGTTCGCCACCTCGGCCTGCGGAATTACCCGGAAGTGTGGCACAACATGCAGCGTTTTACCGACACTCGCACATCTGACACCCGTGACGAAATCTGGCTGCTGGAGCATCCTCCAGTATTCACTCTTGGCCTCAACGGCAAACCGGAACACATCCTCACCCCTGGCGATATTCCAGTAGTAAAATGCGACCGTGGCGGACAAGTGACTTATCACGGCCCCGGCCAACTAATAATCTATTTACTGTTAGACCTGCGCCGCCGCGACCTCGGTGTCAAAACGCTGGTGCGTAAAATTGAGCAGGCCATCATTGATCTGCTGCAAGACAATGGCATTCATGGTCAACGCCGTGAAGGTGCGCCCGGCATTTATGTCGGTGACGCAAAAATTGCCGCCCTCGGCCTGCGCATACGCCGGGGCTGCTGTTATCACGGTCTCAGTCTCAACATGAACATGGACCTGGAGCCTTTCTCCCGCATCAACCCTTGCGGTTACGCAGGACTGAAAACCACCCGGTTACTCGACCTGCAACCCAATATTGATGTTAAGCATACCGGTGATGCTTTGCTGCAACAGCTCGCACAACAGTTTGTGATTGAGTGAAATTTTTTAAAACCTGTTTTCACCATAAAAATGTAGAAATTAGAGTATTCTTAACTGATGGTACGCAGACTTCAAATGTAAATTAAATGCTAAAAATATCTGTTTGAAGAATCATAGGGCATTTAACGTAGAGGGCGAAAAGACGCAAATGACACAAATTTTCTAGTGTTTTTCTCTGCGTCTTTGCGACCTCTGCGTTTATAGCACGCCACTTGTCAGTACCACGACAATAACTCCCAATACACTGGAACGACTGTCCGAGAGCTTCTGATATTGCACAGACTTCAGTCAGAATGCACGTTGTAACATCATGCAAAAACTGCCAGTCATTAATTCATTATTCGAATGTGTAACATCAGTTCTTAAGTGTACATTTCTTTACCGTCATTCAAACACAACCACCCTTTGGCAATGCGATAAATCATCCAAACAACATTTGCAAGCAATACAAAATAACCGACGATAAAAAATAACCCTATGAGCCCTATTATTGACCATAAAAGAGAAAACCAGAATGTTCGTATTTGCCATCTAAAATGAGATTCCAGCCAAGTACCACTGACATCATCTTTTTTAACATAATTGACAATCACAGCAATGATGAGTGTAATTCCAAACAAAAAAGATGCCGCTTGCAATGCATATACCACCGTGGCTACGGTTTTTTGTGAATTGTCATTTCCCATCGTGGTTGTCATTTCATCAGTCATTCTTTTTTTCCTCTTGTGATTGATTCGAGAATAACAGGCACTACCTGCCTCGCAGGCCGCCAGCCTATAGAACATAACATTATTCGCAAGCGAAAAAAGTCACAAAATGTTGTCGTTATCAACATCCCCCTAAATAAAAACAGTCCATTATGTGCCATCTAACAAATAAAAATCCCCGGGGCAAGCCCTCTCGCTTAACGCTCGACTTTCTCGTTTCACTCGAAAGCGGGGTATTCAGCCGGAACTCTGCTTGTCTGTTTTTTTCGCCCCAAGGGACGGGGAATAAAACCCAAAGAGATTTAATCCTGCGGCACCACAGCACTGCTTCACAACATAAATTCAGTGTATTATTGTCATCATCCCAATTTTCCAGGCTTTTCCATGACAGATTCTCCGAAAAAAATACAACAAGGCATTCCTCTGCGTGGTGCAGAGAAAGTCGCACGTATCCCGATAAAAGTGGTGCCCAGCACCTCTGTGCAGCGCAAACCCCAGTGGATTCGCGCCAAAGCACCCACCAGTGTAGAAGCACAGCGGGTAAAAAAACTGCTGCGCGAGCACCAGTTACATACTGTCTGCGAGGAGGCTGCCTGCCCCAATCTGGGGGAATGTTTTAGCCACGGCACCGCGACGTTTATGATCATGGGTGACATCTGCACCCGGCGCTGTCCATTTTGCGATGTGGCACATGGCCGCCCAAACCCACTGGACACCAATGAGCCCGCCAACCTCGCCAAAACCCTAAGCATTCTCAAGCTGAAATACGTGGTCATCACCTCGGTGGATCGTGATGACCTGCGTGATGGTGGTGCCGAGCACTTTGTGGATTGCATCCGTGCCGTACGCGAGGCTTCGCCACAGACCCGAATCGAAATTCTGGTGCCGGATTTCCGTGGCCGCATGGATATAGCACTGAGCATCATGGAACAAGCACCGCCGGACGTGTTCAACCACAACCTGGAAAACGTGCCACGCCTATACAAAAAAATCCGTCCGGGTGCAGACTATGCTTGGTCGCTGACACTCATTCAACGCTTCAAGGAAATGTACCCGGACGTGCCCACCAAATCCGGGCTGATGCTGGGGCTAGGCGAAAGTTTCGACGAAGTGGTCGAGGTGCTCAAAGACCTGCGTGCCCACAACTGCGATATGCTGACCCTGGGACAATATCTACAGCCCAGCCTCAGCCACCTGGCAGTGGATCGTTTTGTGCCCCCGGAAGAATTTGACCGGCTCGCCGAAGTCGCCCGTGAACTGGGATTCAGCAATGTTGCCAGCGGCCCTATGGTGCGTTCGTCTTACCACGCCGATCAACAGGCTGCCGGTGAAACCGTAAAATAAACATCGCAGTCTGATGTACATAGCCGCCTGGTTAAGCAAGCTTGTTCACTATTAATAAGATCATGGTGGAACCGCTGCGCTTGTTCCACCCTACAATTTTACCCTGTGATGAATAGAGCGGAACAAAAAGAATCGATGAGGTCTCAACGCCACCCCCTATCTGATATCTGATATCTGGTATCTGGTATCTGGTATCTGGTATCTGGTATCTGGTGTCTGGTGTCTGGTGTCTGGTGTCTGGTGTCTGGTGTCTGGTGTCTGGTGTCTGGTGTCTGGTGTCTGGTGTCTGGG
>VAPF01049443.1_pt1 | contig 11596 bp, 13 predicted proteins | sample 3393931 | NCBI WGS metagenome assembly VAPF01 (sample SAMN08290437, study PRJNA428436) | hydrothermal vent metagenome | isolation source: Deep-sea hydrothermal vent chimney | place: Atlantic Ocean: South-mid Altantic Ridge | depth 2773 m m | reverse complement strand
GTCTCCGTGATGAAAAGTTCGAGCATGGATATGTCGTTTAAATCTGGCATCGGCATAGTTACGATAATTGCAGTTATTCCAGGTTCCTGGTGAGTATGCGGAAGAGCAAAGCATCATCCAGCAGGCTAATATCTCTATTGGAGGTTGCCAATACACTCTTGATATAAACGGCCCGTGAACCGGCAATAGTTGGGGATAATGGCTTGATGTCGATTTTATCATATTGAACCACCCCAATTACCTCGCTAACCGGAAAGACCATACTTTGACCGGCCTTACTCGCGACAATCAGACGTTTCGGTGATCGACAATATTCCCGGTGATCCGCCTCAATACGCAGAATACCACCGATGGAGACACACAACTCAAGCCGGCCTCTAATATTGACAAGCCCCCTAAATATCCGGCTGCTCTTATGGGGGATGCTGTGGATTGGCCCCATATTAACCACCTCACTGACAAGGGATGAATGAACCCCCAGCCATTCACGACCGACCCGGAAAACAAATGATTTCAGTGCTTTTGTTGTGACCGTTAGGGTTGGCAAAGCGTAGCGCTCTGTAAGCTGCCGTTGGTATTCTTTACTGAGCGGACGGTGCAGGAAACGGCGGCCGGCGGCACTAAAAACAGGGCAGTTGCGGCAGCGAATCATCTCTGTCAGGCGTTCACATCGTTTAGCAGGCGGCGTTTTCTCCCCAATTCGGGCCCAACAGCCGTCTGCAGGATTGTCCGCGTTTGCCTTGGCTGGCTGTTGTTTTTCTAACATGATTTCCCGGCGGTCAAGCGCATTTCTACCCGCTGACTCCTTAACTCACAAGCCAGAGAATTGGTGTCGTCTCCCTGCCGCTTATAAATAATGATCAATAACTTAATGGCCTCCAAAAAATTTGGGTCTAAATATAATGCCTTCTTCAGCATCCTGATTGCTTGTCTTAAATTGGCCATTTCCACAAAAATTTTGGCCATTAAGAAAAAAATATGCGGCGTGGGAGTGTTATCTTTGAAATATTTCTCTGCCAGGGCCATGGCCTCTTCATAATGTTCTGCTTCCGCCATACTTTGGATGGCCGCAAAATCAGGTGATTTGAAGACTGGCGTTTCCTCTGCCACCGGAATTGTAAATTTGCCGGTTGCCGCCATTAGACCGCTATCCGGCTGATACTGCTTTGCTGCCGCCAACTTTCTGGTCAGAGCAAAGGCCTGGGGAAAGGATGATGGGATAAAGTCAGAGCCGACAAAAATTCCTGGCTCGGCATGACCCGTAAAAATCACGCCATCAGCGGCAAGAAATTCATCGAGATTGGCTATGGCCCGTTTTTGATTGCGGCTGTCAAAATATATGAGCAGGTTGCGGCAAAAGATAATATCATATTCAGCATCTGCAACAAGAGACCTCATGTCCAATAAATTGCCGCGAAAAAATTTTACTGTTTTTTTAATCTTCTCTGCTATAACACGCCCAGTTTTGTGCTTTTTGAAATATTGGTTTTGAAAAACCCGGTTACGGCCACGAAAAGAATGCCTGCCGAAAACCCCCCTTTTAGCGTACGCCAAGGCACGGTTGCTGATATCAATGGCGTCTATGGCGAATAGATTTGCCGGAATACCCGCTTCGAGCAGTGATATGGCCATGGAATATGGCTCTTCGCCAGTCGAACAGGGGATGCTCAACAACCGCAGTGACGAGCCAACGCCGCTTTTTAACCAGTTGCCGGCATATTTTTGCAGAGCGGCAAACGGTCCATTATCCCGGAAAAACCAGGTCTCGTTGATGGCGATCTCATCAATTAACTCGTTTATTTCCCTTCTTTGACCGACAACAAGATTGTAATAGCTTTCTTTGTCCTCAAGCCGCAGACAACGCATACGGCGGGAGACGGCATTCTTCAAGGTGCTTGTCCCAAGAGTCCGTAAATTGAGACCCATGGCATTTTTAAGCCTGTCCTCTAAAAGCTGATTAATTGTCATGGCATAAGATTTTTCAGCATGGATGCCGGTAAAAACTTATTGGGTTCAAAGAGTTGCAGCATCTTCTGACCCACCAAATCCGCATCAAGATATTGTTTGTCGCCTGTAGTTTTGGCGCCCGCCTTTGTCATATGAGGGGCACCAGAATTGTTCACTTGCACCGAGTCGTTTACTTCTTCGGCCAAGAGGCCAATAATCCTAGGTGATAATTTGGCGGCCCGGTTGACATAGTTGATCAGGATAATTCTGGTACTCACCCTGGCACGACATGGTTTATTGGCAAGCATGGTGCCTAAATCAATTAGCGGAACCTCGGTGCCCCGGTAGTTGATAACGCCGAGAACAAATTTGGGTTGCGCGGTCCGTTTTTCAGGGAGCAGATACGGCACTACCTCAACAATGTGATGACTGGCCAAGGCGTAACGTTCCCTGCCTATTTTAAACAGGATCAACAGCATATCTCATCATCAGGTCTCATTTTTATGGAGCTTGAACTTAGAAACACTTTCCCGCAAGGCCAGAGTCGTAGAATTAAGCCGGGTGATTATGGAGCTGTTCTGGCCCACTGCGCCGGCAATTTGTTGGGCCGCCTCGTTTAATTGACCAACCGCCTCGTTAATCTGTCTGGCCCCCATGGACTGGGCCTCAATGCCGTTATTAACTGTCTCGATGGGAGGCGCCAAGGCCTCTACCTGATTGATTACCTCGGAAATCTGGTTGGAACTGATCTGCACCTCGGAAAAGCTACGCCGAACATGGCCAGCGAATTTCTCAATACTGGCAACGCCTCCGGCAATAGCAGAGCGGACGTCATTTACTATTTGCTCGATGTCGAAGGTTGCCACGGCCGTCTGATCTGCCAGACGTCGTATTTCAGAGGATACGACAGAGAACCCGGCACCATATTCCCCCGCCTTTTCCGCCTCAATGGCGGCATTTAATGACAACAGATTGGTCTGGTCGGCAATTTTATTAATCGTCTTGGTCACCAGAACAATATTTTCGGCTTTCTCATTCAGAACCGATAATCTATTGACAATCGAGACGGTTGAGTCCTCCATGTTGCACATAATTTTGTTGATATTATTTAAACGGCTATGGCTGTGAGAAGTGGCCATCATGGTATTATGCACCATATCGGTTACTTTGGACATGGTATCCATCAAATTTTCCGCTGTGGCAGCAATCTCCGTCGTGGAGGCGGCGATTTCGTTGGAAGCAGCGGCATGTTCGTTGACAGTCGCTTCCTGCTGCCTGGTGGAAGAGGCAATTTCTGTGACTGAGCTGGTGACCTGAATCCCGGAACTTTCAACGATGGAGATGAGCCCGTTCAGATTAGCAACCATCTTGTTAAAGCTCCTTATGATAGCACCAAATTCGTCATCGTTGTCATATATCAAGGTGTCACTGAGATCGCCAGTCGTCAGCCGATCCATGGCTCGGCTGATCCGGCCCAGCGGCTTGTTTATGCTTCGCACCAGAAGGACGCTGATTATACCGGTCAGGACGAGTCCGAAAATTAGCGACCAGATAAAATAACGGCGATCCTGCCGGTACCGACTTTGTGAGGCATTATACGCCCCGGCGATATCGGAGAGATGTTTGCTGATCCGCGACTCGGTGATTTCCGAATATTGGCGGGCCAGAGGGGTTAAATTGTTGGCCGCAAAGGCGCCAAGGCGTGGCGTTTTGGGGGTTCGCAATGTAAGTGCCAGACGTTCCAGGGTATGCCGCGACAGGAGGGCCAGAGATTTAGTGCTACTGAGCCGGTCAGGCGCATAACTGCCGGCGGTGTGGAGGTCGTGCAAGATCTGCCACTGGCCGTTTATCCGGTCAGTGGCCAGGGAGACCTTTGCTTGACATTGGCTCCGGGTGATTTGTGCCAGGAGAAGTTGATCAACCGGCTTGATAATACCGGTGCGAAAAAGGCGGTTCAGGCTATATAATTCATTCATGGGAATAATATGGCGGTGATAAACGGAAGACATAGCGACATTACCCGTTTCTATACCTTTTAGGGCAAAGAAACCGACACCTGCGGCAAACAATAATAAAAGTCCCGTAAAGATGAAAAGCCGTGTCGAGATAGTGATTGATTTTATCATAAGAATTTCCCTTAAAATGTGATTTAACTTCCGCCCTCTGCCCCCCGATTCATGATTCCCGTCCCCTGAATATGGACATCCAATTGCGGGAAGGGAATGGCAATATCCGCCTCCCGCAGAGCAATGTAAATTGTCTTTAACAGCTCATGGGTTATTAAGCCCTTCTGGCGCGGATCCTCCACCCAGCACAACAAATCAAAATCAATGGATGATTGACCAAGCGTCCTGAATCGTACTCTGGGAACAGGTTCTTTGCTAACCATAAGATTATTGACAGCGGCGGCCAATAAAACTTCCTCAACAGCATCCGGTTCACTGCCATAGGCCACCCCGACGGGCACCTTGATCCGAAATCTTGGTATTGGGGCACTTTCATTAATTATTTTGGTATTTGCCAAAATGGCATTAGGGATGGTTATCTGAATATCATCTCTGGTCACAATGCGGGTGGAGCGCATCCCCACATCCAGAACCTCGCCTCGTTCACCGCTGTCCAGGACTATATAATCCCCCTCTTTAAATATATTGTCCATAAAAATACTGATGCCGCCGAAAAAATTTGCCAATGAATCCTTGGCGGCCATAGCCAGGGCAATGCCGGCAATACCGGCGGAGGCGAAAAAGGGAGTGAGATTAACATTCCATACCCCCAGGAGCCAAGCGGCAGCAACAGCAATAATTATTAGGCGGATTATTTTTTTGATTATGCTGAAGGCCGTGACCGGAATTTTACGGCGTAGAAGGCTCTCAAATGTAGATTGTTGCAGGGTCAGGCGCATAATACTAAAAGTGGTGATGACCCAGATCATGAGGATGAAAGATTTGGTAAGAGCGGGCAGCACAAATTGCCATGGTTGACTGAACGCCCCTATCTCCAGGGCATGCAATATCCCCAGGCCAAACACCGTCCAATAGATCGGGCGATGAATTACGGCAACAATCTGGTCATCCAGGTTCATTCGGGACAAAGCGGCCAGGCGGCTGAGTCCGCGACTGATAAAGAGGTCAACGGCCTTGGCCAGAATTGCGTAGACCACCAGAATGGCCACCACTTTCAAGACCGTAGTCTGGAGCAGAGGATAGGCGTTGAATAATTTCTCTAAACTCATGGGTGTCACTATTATAGTAATTGTTCAATTGAGACGGCAAACCACCCTTAATTCAGGTATGACGACGACGCATTCTATAAAAATATTGGAATTATAGCCAGTATAAAATTATATTGAATAAATCAGCGTTTATGGATATTGTAGTACGGTGGACTGAGATTATTTATTTCAGTGTCACTATGTCACTATGCATTTATCTTAAACGCAGGAGATTGCAGATGTTTGGATTAGGGATGCCGGAAATATTGGTTATTCTTTTGATCGTTGTTATCATTTTTGGCGCTGGCAAACTACCGGAAATAGGTTCAGGTATTGGCCGGGGAATCAAAAATTTTAAAGATGCCAGTAAAAAAAATGATACGCCTGACAAGATTGAAGATCCCAATGATAAGAAAGCGTAGCCCCTTTGAAGGTGTATGCCGGGCGTTAAACCTACGTTTTTTTTGCGGTACAGTTTTTATAAGATTTTTAAAAGGAGGAGAGCGTTATGTTTGGCTTGGGAACACCGGAGTTGATAGTAATATTGGGTATTGCCTTTTTGGTTTTTGGCGGCAAGAAATTACCGGAGATCGGCGCAGGTCTCGGCAAGGGAATAAAATCATTCAAAAATGGGCTGCGCGATGTTGAAGAGGGCGGCAAGAATATACTGGAAGACGGTGTGCCTGGCGTCAAAGAGGCCATGTCCATCAAAGAGGATGTAGACAAGGTGAAAGACTTGGGCAACACCTTGAAAAAAGGGTAGGACGGGCTTTTAGCCGACTGCCATTTTTGAAAAATCACCCACCCTGAGAAAGAGATCTGCGATGGCGGCTAACAGGCTGAGGCGGTTGCTCCGAATGGCCGGATCATCGTCCATGACCATTACCTTGTCGAAAAACACATCTATCGGCTCTTTCATTTTAAGGATTATTCCCATGGCCGCTGGGTAATTATTGCCCTCTAACAGGGGCATAACTTCTTGGCTTATCCGCTGATAGCAGTCATATAGCTGCTTCTCCTCCGCAACCACTAGAAGGGCCTGGGCTGGGTCTGCACCCCGATGGCCCTTGACGATATTCATCACTCGCTTGAATGAGCCAGCCAGCAGCGGGAAGCTGGCCTGATGGCTGGCGGCGTGCAATGCCTCGATTCGACAGCGACTGTCCTCAATGTCATCAAAGTCTACAGAGACCACGGCTTCAACCGTCTCCGCCGGTATATTACGTCCTGTCTGCTCATTGACAAAACGCCCCTTGATAAAGTTGACCGCCTCTTCCTGGGCGGTATCACAAGCGGTCAATTTATCACCATAGAGTTTTATGGCGGTAGCCATTATTCTATTGATGGACAGGTTAAAGCCCCTGTCAGCCAATATACGAATCAGACCAAGAGCCTGACGCCTCAGCCCAAAAGGGTCGGCAGCCCCGGATGGTTTTTGGCCGATACCAAAGCAACCGGCTATGGTATCAAGGCGATCAGCTATCCCAATCAGGGCACCAAGAATACCCGTTGGCAAACAACTACCCGCCCTGATAGGCATATAGTGTTCGGCGATGGCCTCGGCAACCGCCGGCTTTTCGCCGTCCAAAGCCGCGTAGTCCCGACCCATCAATCCCTGTAGTGAAGGAAATTCATTGACCATCTCAGTTAGCAGATCGGCCTTGGCCAGGTAGGCGGCCCGCCTAGCGTCTGCTACCGTATCCGGCGCCAATTCCTGTGCCAACCGACCGGCGAGAGCTTGAATACGGTCGGTTTTTTCACGCATAGAGCCAAGCCTTGCCTGAAAAATAAGACCGTCAAGATCTTTTACCCGTTCCGCTAATTTACGTTGCAGATCTTTTCTGAAGAAGAAAAGGCCGTCCTCAAGCCTAGCTCGTAAGACCCGCTGATGCCCTTCCGCCCCCAACCCCTCATCTTTTACTTGTGTGTTATTGACGGCAATGAAGTTGGGCCGCAGCCGGCCATCCTCATCAACAATGGCAAAATATTTTTGATGCTCACGCATCGAGGTAATCAGGGCGTCCTTAGGAAGAGCGAGAAATTTTTCCTCAAAAACGCCAAGAATGGCATGCGGCGATTCGACCAAATTGGCTACCGTTGCCACCAAATCATCATCGGGCAGGATATGCCCGCCAGATTTCTGGGCAACCCGGTGTATTTCCTTCAGGACAGCTTCTTTTCTCTCCTGTGGATCAGCCAACACGTAACCAGTCCGCAAGTCATTCAGATATTGCTGGTAATCTTTTACCTTAATCACACTGGGAGCCATAAAACGGTGCCCGTAAGTGACATCCGCCGAATCGCCAACGCCATCAACGGTGAAGGGGATCACCCGGCCATTATACAGGGCCAGAAGCCATTGAATGGGGCGGGCAAAACCGGTGCGAGATTCGCCCCAATGCATGGATTTTGGAAATGAGATTGATTGCAGCAACTCAGGCAGAAATGCCACCATCAGTTCTTCTGTCGGACAGCCTTTCTGCTCCTGGCAGATCAGCAAATATTCGCCCTTAGGGGTGGCGGCAATCTTTATATCTGCAATACGTACCCCTCTGGACTTGGCGAAACCGATGGCGGCCTTGGTCGGCTTACCTGCCGGGTCAAAGGCCGCTTTCTTTGGGGGGCCTAAAATTTCTTCGGTTCTATCGGGCTGACGGGCCAGCAGGTCTTCAACACAGACAACCAGGCGGCGCGGGGTGACAGCACCATTTATCTCACGGCTTGTCAGACGTAAATCCGCCAAACCTTGAACAATATTTTCCTTAAGTTCCCTAAGAGCAGGCAGAAGATAGCCGGCGGGCATTTCTTCAGTGCCAATTTCAAAAATAAGTTGGTTATTCATGCCTTTGGCCACTCCAGAGCCGCAAAGGTATTCCCGCTTTGGGAAAAATTTTTTATGTTAACATTGAACCAGCAGATATCTGGATTATCCCGTAATTTCTGGGCCAGACTGCGGGTCATATTCTCCGAGGTAAGTTCATCATGACTGCCGGGTGAATTGGGGCTATTCCAGCTAAGATTATGGCTGGCCACTGACTCAATCATTATAATGAGGTCTTCAATCCAAATAAAACGCAAAAAACGCAAAGCCACCCTGGCCACACCCCAATTGCCCAGAGACCTAGGCATGACGCCGCTGGCCGGCGCCGAGCTGGGCGGCCGAATTGGTACCCTGATTTCCATCACCAGATCGTCCTCATCCTGCCAAGAACCGTGCATCCGACAACGGTACTCCACAGCAGTCGTGCCGGCAGCCGTATCAGCTTTTTTCAAAAAATAGGGGAATTCAATTTCCATGTGGGCGGCTTGCGCCTGAAGCCGGCTCTTCATCTCGCCCAAGATATTATGAAAATTTTTCAGGTTAATTTCCCCATGAAAACGGTTGAGAATTTCCACGAACCGGCTCATATGGGTACCCTTAAACTGATGCGGTAAATTGACATACATATTAATCGTGGCAATGGTTTTTTGCGTGACATTCGCTTTGTCCAGCACGGTAATCGGGTAAGATATATTCTTGACCCCAACTTTCTTGATGTTAATCTTGCGAAAGTCTGGCTGATTCTGCATATCCCTCATACGCTAGCCAAGATGCCTCTTTACTGCCGCCTTTAATTCATCGAGATTGGCCGATTTAACCAGATATTCATCTGAGGCCCATGAAGACAGATCCTGTTTGAACTCCTGATACGCTGAGCAAAGAATAACCGGCAGATTCTGATTTATTGCCTTGATTTGGCGCAGAACTTCCAGGCCGTTCATCCCGGGCATATTGATATCAAGAATTACCAGATCAACCTTGATATCATCCAACTTGGCCAGGCCCTCCTCGCCTGAAAACGCGGAATATACCCTGTAACCCTCTTCCTCCAGTTCTTCCTGGTATAAGAGGTGAATAGACTCTTCGTCATCAATAAGCAGTATATTTTTCATATCGTTACCTCCCGCAGATATTTGGCAGCATCTTCCGGCGGAGTCGGGTTGATATAAAAACCGGAGCCCCACTCAAATCCGGCAATTTGGGTCAATTTTGGTGCTATTTCAAAATGCCAGTGAAAATGTTCCAGTGGCTTTGAACGCAATGGCGCGGTGTGGAGAACAAAATTGTAGGGAGCATTGGGTACACATTTGTCCAAGCGTCTCAGGCACTCGGAAAATATTTGGGTCAGCATCTCAAACTGATGATCGCTCATGCTTATATAGTCTGCCGAGTGCTGCCGGGGTAAAACCCACATCTCAAATGGTGACCGGGGCGCAAACGGCGCAATGACGATGAACAGGTCATTTTCGCAAACTACCCGCACGGCATCGCGCCTCTCCTGACGGATAATATCACAGAAGATGCAGCGTTCCTTGTATTTATAGTAGGTGAGACTGCCCTGGAGTTCGGAAACTATCATACGCGGCAGAATAGGCAGCGCGACCAGCTGCGAATGCGAATGTTCCAGGGAGGCACCAGCAGCCTTACCCTGATTTTTGAAGATCATGACATAACGGAAACGAGGGTCATGAGCCAGATCAATCAGGCGGTCACGAAAAGCAAAAAACACCTGCTTCATGCGATCCAGAGGAAGATAGACAAAAGAATCGCCATGCCGGGGAGATTCGATGATAACCTCATGGGCGCCAATGCCGTTCATCTTGTCATATAGGCCTTCTCCCTCCTTGTCCAGACCGCCCTCAATAACCAGAGCCGGATATTTGTTGGGCACCACCCGTAGAGACCAACCGGGGGCATTAGCGGTATGGGAACGGTCACTATAGCGCAGCACCTCTGCCGGGGTAGTTTTTTCATTACCCGAACAAAGCGGGCAAAAACCACCTTGGCCGGGAATTTTGTCAACGATGAAATCAGTAGGCCTTTTGCCCCTTTCTGTGGCTATAATTATCCAGCGGCCAAGAATTGGATCTTTACGAAGTTCCGGCATAATATAAACCTGATTCCGACTAATTAACCGGCGTGAGTTTTTTCATGGTTTTCCTGTTTAGTCTTGCAGTCAATACATAGAGTGGTAACCGGCCTAGCCTCCAGTCGTGCGGCCGAAATATCATTGCCGCAACTGTCACAGATACCAAAATCATCGCTATCAATGCGCCCAATGGCCGATTTTATTTTGGCTAACAACTGCCGTTCCCGATCCCTTATTCTAAGCTCAAAACTGCGGTCAGACTCGGCTGATGCCCGATCAGTCGGATCAGGGTATCGATCATTATGGCCAATCATCTCTGATAATGTCTTATCCGCTTCCGATAAAACATCATTGAGCATCTTCTCCAGTCTCTCACGGAAATAAGCCTTTTTTTCTTTGTCCATATCTTCCTCCACTATGGGCTGTAACAAGGACAGCAACGCCCATATATTTTTTGTTACTCGGGAAGCAACTTAATTATCGGATAAATGTGCCACTTTTACCACCACTTTTTTTAAGTAGCATGATATCACTGATAATCATACCCTTGTCCACCGCCTTACTCATATCATAAATGGTCAAAGCCGCAACCGACACGGCCGTAAGTGCCTCCATTTCAACACCGGTCTTGCCAACCATCTTTGTGGTTGCCGTAATAATGATGGTGTGAGAGGCATCATCAAAATCAAAGGCGATTTCCGCCTTGCTGATATTTAACGGGTGCGCCAGAGGAATAAGCTGATCCACCTTTTTGGCGGCCATTATCCCGGCGATACGAGCTACGCCCAAGACATCGCCTTTGGCCATACCACCGGCCCTGACCAGGTCATACCCAACAGGGGTCATCCGAATGCTCCCCCGGGCCACAGCTTCTCTTGCAGTATCATCCTTGGCGGAAACATCCACCATCCAGGCATTGCCAGCCGCATCAAAATGATTCAGAGCATGTTTTGACACTATAAATGGTTCAACAGCTTTTTGAAAAAGCCATCTTCCTCCGCTTGATCTTCTTTTTCGCCGCTGAGTTCGGCAAATTTTGTCAATAAATTTTTCTGCTCTCCTGATAGAGCGGTGGGGGTCATAACCTGCAAACTTATTATCATATCCCCCCGTCCTTGGCCGCGCAGACTCGGTACGCCCTCGCCACGAACGGTAATGGACTGGCCGGACTGAGAGCCATTTTTAATGGCTATAGACCTTTTGCCGTGGATGGTCGGCACATCAATTTTAGCACCCAAAGCGGCTTTTACCATGGAAATTGGCAGGGTACAGTAAATATTTTGCCCCTCCCGTTCAAAAAATTCATGGGGCTCAACGTGAATAATGACGTAGAGATTCCCGGCCGCCCCTCCTTTGCGTCCGCCTTCCCCCTCACCCGTCAAACGCATACGGGCACCGGTATCCACCCCTGCGGGAATCTTCAGCGCCACCTTTTTCTTTTTATTGACCAGGCCTTGGCCGCCGCAGTCCTGACAGGGATCAGAGATAATCTCACCGCTTCCCTGGCACTGGGGGCATGTCGAAT
>VAPF01035105.1_pt1 | contig 11634 bp, 8 predicted proteins | sample 3393931 | NCBI WGS metagenome assembly VAPF01 (sample SAMN08290437, study PRJNA428436) | hydrothermal vent metagenome | isolation source: Deep-sea hydrothermal vent chimney | place: Atlantic Ocean: South-mid Altantic Ridge | depth 2773 m m | reverse complement strand
GGATAACATCTGCCCGACCAGGTCTCTTGCCCGCTCTCCGGCGCGAATTACCTCATCCAGATACTCATCCAACTCACTGTCCAGAAAATCATTCGGCCGATCCAATGCCAGCCCGGCATAACCAAGAATAGATGATAAAATATTATTAAAGTCATGTGCAATACCGCCACTAAGTTGCCCGACCGCCTCCATTTTTCTCGCCTGCAACAACTGATTCTGCAAGTGCTCGTGCTCTTCACGGGTTCGCAGGGCATCGATACCAAAAGCAAGATCATCAGACAAATCAGTCAGCAACGTTACCTCATGGCCACCAAAGGCCGACGCAACTGAAGAGGTAATCGTCAAAATGCCTTTTACCTCCTGAGCGATGACCAGCGGCAGCATCAACAGCGTAAATGCAGGCATATCCTCACTTACGACTAGATTTCGGTGAACACTCAGCCCCCCGCCATCAAGTACCGAAGAAATAGCTTGCTCACCAAGTTGTTGCTGAATCCGGGCCATGTTGTCACCACCATCATCCGCTCGTTGCAGGTGGGACTGGGCAATCCGCCGCAGCTTAGTGGCCTGACCAGGCTCCACATAATCAACCCAAGCAGCATAATAGCCGGATATTTCCACGATGATACGACAGACCTCGGCAACAAAATCCATTTCATCCGTTTCCCGCACCAGCGCCTGGTTACAGGCACTCAGGGCACGCAGGGCCCGGTTACTGCGCAGCAGCGATTCTTCTGCTTTACGCCGGGTAGTGATATCCGTCGCCGTACCCGCAAAACGAACCACCTCACCCTTCTTGTCCCTGACTGGATAGGCGCGGGACTTTATCCAGCGTATATGACCACTGGGGCGAATAATCCGGTATTCCGGGAATTCCACCGTACTACCGGCATCGCTATCGGCCTGTTGAATACTGGTTTCAATCATCGGCAAATCATGTGCATGGATGGCGTCCAGCCAGGGGCGAGGCAACTCCGCTTCAGTATCATTCTCAACCTGCCAGCCCCAAATATCATAAAATGCCGGACTCACATAAAAGCTGTGTGTCCAGTCCGGTGAAGCCAGCCAGAAAACTTCGTCGACATTTTCTGCAAGTTCACTAAAACGCTGCTCACTGATACGCAGCGCCTCTTCGGCCTTATGACGCGCCACACGTTGCTCAGTTTCCTGAAGTTCACGTTTCACGACCGGGATGAGACGCTGAAGATTGTCCTTCATGACACAATCACGTGCACCAGCACGCATAATATCCACTGCGGTTTCTTCACCAATGCGTCCGGAAACCATAATTACCGGCAGATTGGGGTCGGCCTTCTGCAAAGTCATCACGGCCGCCAATCCATCAAACCCGGGTAACTGATAATCGGTGATAGCCAGATCCCATTTTTCCTGCAAGACTTCATCCAGAGATATCTTGTCATCAACCCGGCAGTAAGCAGGATTAAAACCTGCTTTACGGAACTCACGCAGTAGAAGCTCACCGTCGAATTCAGAATCCTCGACAAGAAGTAAACGGATATCAGTGGGTAACAGCGGGGTAGCGGCAGTCTCGCGGGAGGAGGAAAAAGAGGAATGGGGAGGAGAGGACGAGGAGGAAAGTCCGGCGCTACTGGTCATCATTCAGCCCCTGTTGGGTTGGCTTCAGCATTGCCTGTCATCAATGGAATAACGGGAAACAGCAAGCGAAAATGACTTCCCTCTCCAGGCTCTGAATCCACCAGAATATGTCCACCGCAACCGTGCATAATACCATGTACAACTGATAGTCCAAGCCCGGTACCCCGCCCGACTTCCTTGTTGCTAAAAAACGGATCAAACACTCGCTGTAGGGTTTCAGCATCGATTCCCCGCCCACTATCACTAACGGACAGCTCAACAAAGTCATCATTCAGCCATTCGTGACACGAGGTACAAGATGCATGTACATCGCGCGCATGCTGCAAATTCAGGCAAATCTCTCCCTTTCCATCCATTGCTTCACGGGCATTAATACAAAGACTCATCACCATTTGATAGATCTGATCCTGATTCACCAGAACCAGCGGGATACTCTTGCCAAAATTTGTTTCTAGTACAGTCGTAGCCGTCATGACGGGTTTCAGCATGCGAACAATATCATCAAGCATAACCTCCATCAGGGGTATCTTGCATGAGTCACTGTCACCACTGCTGAAGGAACGCAGACTGACCACCAGATCACGCGCCTCGATACCCGCCTGCTGAATATTCTCCAAAAATTCACCCAACTGACCATCACCCACGTCGGAAAACATTTCCTTCGCCAACTCAGCATAGCCAAGAATGGCGGCTAGATGATTATTAAAATTATGTGCTATACCCCCCGTCAGTTTGCCGATTGCCTGCATCTTGTGCGCACGTTGGATTTGTTGTGCCATACGCGCACGCTCCGCCTGTTCGCGGCGCGCCTTCTCCACTTCGATCTGCAAGCGAACCAAGCGTGCACCGGCCTGCACCCGAGCCAGCAAAATACGCGGGGTTACCGGTTTTGGAATATAATCATCGACACCAGTCTCAAAGGCCTTGACCAATGAGTCTTCGGCGTCATGGGAAGTCAATAAGATGACATATAGCAACTGACCATTTTTTTGCTGGCGTAACACTTGGCATAGCTCGAGGCCATCCATACCATCCATGACCCAGTCAGTCAGCACGATTTTTGGATGGAAGGTATCCATCTTTTCCAATGCCTGTACAGCACTTTCAGCGGTTTCCACAAGATAGCCACCCCCCATCAAATGCAGGGCAATCTCCTGCAAGATAAAGGGATCATCATCCACCACCAGAATACGCAGACTTTTTGCGGAAGCCTGTTCTTGTAATTTTTCCATTTATCTTTTTTCTTCCATGGCCTTATAGAAATAGGCCCATCAAGGAACGCGCACGCTCCTAACAAGTTGTCAATGAGTAGTTGGGCACGACATTAGCGCTTCCGAAACCGCAGACTTCAGCTCTTGCAGGCTAAATGGTTTCTGCAGGATATGTAATGCCCCAACCAACTTTGCAATGGGCAGATAATCAAATGAGCCGGTAATTCCACCACCGCCTGAGATGGCGACAATACGAATCGACGGGAACTCTTTCTTCAGCTCCAGAATCATGTCGATACCATTTTTTTCCGGCATCACCAGATCCGTTATCAACAAATCCGGTCGATGCTCACGATATTTTTCACAACCTTGGGTTCCGTTTTCCGCTTCGACAAGCTCATGTTGTTCCACCGACAACATTTTCACCAGCAGACCACGTATCTGCGCATCATCATCAACGACCAGTATCTTCGCCATGTTAAAATAACTCCACTTCACTCTCATCCATGTTGTGCTGGTGAATCGGGGATTTTTCAAGTGTCTCCACCGACTCATCAAAATTTACGTGCAACTTGGCGATCCGTTCCTGTAGCTGCCGCTCAATTTCGGCTCCTTCATCGGACAACAACCCCAAGTGCAAACCACCAACTGTGTCGAGAAATTCGTGAAAGGCCTGTAACCGCTTGCGCATGTGATCAACCAGTTGCCGGGTCATGTCCTCGAATTGTAGCGAACGCACGGCTATCGCCACGTTCTGGCCGATTTCTTCAGACATGTCCGAAACCTCGCGCAACTGATCCGCCATACCGGCATTAATGTTCGTCACTTCCTGCATCAGTTCAGCGACACGATCCTTGGAATTCAATGTCATTTCCATATCACGCGAGGCCATGCGTGCGACAATGACGCTGGCCTGATCCATGCTATTGCGTGTTTTGGCATACTCGGCGCGAATCTGGCTACTAAATTCATTACTGCGCAAAGATAGCGCCCGCACTTCATCGGCCACCACGGCAAAGCCTCTGCCCGCCTCTCCCGCACGGGCAGCCTCAATGGCCGCATTCAGTGCCAATAGGTTGGTTTGTGAGCTGATGCCATCGATCTCACCGAGCATTTTCTCCACCGTGCTGATTTGGCCTTTCATCTCGACAAACACATCGACCATCTCAACACTGCCGTCGCGCATTGCGACAATACTTTCGACAAACATTTGCACCAGATCCGCTGCCTCACTGGCCAGCGTACTGATACCGGAACTATCACCGGTATTGTCCGCCACGCGCGCCACCAATGAGCGCGTCAACGTCTCCTGCTCACGTGACTGACTTTCCAGTCCGGAAAAGCTCTGCATCAGTCCACTGATGGCATCACCCTGCAGGTTCTGCACCTGCAGCAATTCCCGCTCAAGGTGATCGAACTGTCGCTCCATCTCTGCCGCAGAGCGTTGCATGAGCTGCTGAAAGTCTTCGCGCATCCTGGCGGAAAAATACAGCGTTTCACCCGCCTGCGTCTCACGCTCGGCCTGCTCTCCGGTCAGTAAACGCAAATGCATCAGCCACAGACCGGTCGAGACCACCAGTACAACATAGGCCACGAGCTGTCCTGGCCAAAACCATAGAATTCCGACGGCGGGTAACAGGAGAAAGCCCGGCCAATAAGTTCGTATCCATGAATCTTTTTCCATGCCTTGAAAAACCCTGTTTTTTTCTTAGTGTATGTAGCGGCGGACAGGCCGCAAACTTTAATGGAGACAATCAGTTATCTCACAACACGAAAAAAAGAATACGCCCGTAGGAATCCACCTACACGACGACAAGGACTTCCCTACAAAGCCGATAAAAAACATCAGTATTTCTGCCGCAGCTCCAGCAATATACCGTTACGCTGTATCTGCAACTGACCGAGAAAAGACATGCCCAGCAATATCTGCTGCGGAAAGCCTCCTTCCAGCACCACCGCACCAATATTGTGCACCTTGATATCGCCGACGCTGACCTCTTTTAATTCGACGAACCAAGCCTGGCTGCGGCCAGATGCCGTATTCACCGCTACTGGTCGGCCACGCAGCAAGTAATCCACACCCAGGCGCCGCGCCTCGATCGCATTCATCGCCACTGTCGTAGCACCGGTGTCCACCAGGAACTGAACCGGCTGGCCGTTGATTGCTCCCGGTGTGAGGTACATACCCCGTGGATCCGGGGCTATGGTAATGATCGCCAGTTTGGGTTGCACATAACGGGTGTTGATGGGGGTCTGCCCCAGGCGGAGACGGTATTGCCGACCATCGAGCCGGACGGTCGCCACATCACCTTGGAGTGACAGCAAATGCAGCCCGGAGGACTCTCGCTCACCCACAGCCAGTACGGCACGTTGACCATTGACATTGATCACGGCCTTGCTGCCAAGCAAGGCTTCCAGCGCCAGACGTGGCGGTGCTGAAGTGACAGGGAGAGGAATGTCCACCGGAGGCTCTGCAGCCAGTAGCGCCACGGTGGGCAGGAAAAGGCAAACCAGGTACAAGTATCGTGTGTTTTTCGTGACCACGGAAATCCACACATTTATCATCGAACCCATCCCTTATTCCAGAAATTCCACCGCGCAAACAGCGGAGTTACAGCCAATATAGCATTCCACGCGGAACGGAGAAAAATATTGAAAGAGGCGAAAAAAACAGAAAAGACTGCGACAAACGGAGAGATGACCAACAATTAATGGTAAACGTCTAGGGTGCAGCCTGATATGCGACCACAACGGTATTGACCGAACTCCCTTCACCAGCTTGGGCGATCATCGTCAGTGTAACCCCTACTAACACGATAATCATTAAGGCGGCCATCAGATCCAGCTTAAAAGACTTTTTTGGGTGATTCATGGAACGGACTCCAGCGAGCGTCTCATCTCCCGTCAATGGCTGCACAGACGCTGAATTCAAGCCGGGGTAGGCGCTCTCATCAGAACTATCGACCAAAAAACGCTCAACTATAGAGAAACCGTTCACATTTCATAGGCCTGGCCCGGATATTTCATGAAGTTATGCATCATCCGTAATTTAATATACATCCTTCGATTCTCAGCACCAGACCCATGACATTGGGCCTGCAGATCCGCTGTGCAACAGATCACCAGATCGCCGCTGGCCTGCAGAAAACGTCCACCGTCGGCCCGATGCAGGATCTCACCGCCCAGATGTGCAGACCGGCAGAGCCATCCGCGCAGCTGCTGCTCCAGAACTTGGCCACACAGGTCACCACATCACCCGACAGCGACGTGGTATGCTCAAACACCGTATATCCAGCCCGCTGGAGGTAATGGCGCCACCCCATAATTAGTGGGAGTAACCAGTCCGGCAGCGTTCACTCAGATGAGTACCGGCAACATTGGTGACCGTAAACCGCAAGCCAGGGCCACCAGGTAGATCGCCAGCGAGTGTTGCCTTGATGAGTCAGATATAAGATGTCTCAATCTTTTTGTTGGCCTGGCATCAATGGATATATTGGTGTCGAATTAATACTTCACAGGTTTCTTGCTGCGGCGCGAAGTGGCCGTTATGCTTCGTGTCCTGCGTCAGGCCGAAACAGACTGTCCATCTCCTGCAGTACTCCACACGGACAAAGACAGCAAGTCCCTGCAGTCACTCCCAAAACTATTCAGACAGCAACGGATGAATAATGCCATGCAGTGTGATCAATGTGGATTTGAAAACCCGCCGGGAATGCATTTTTGCGGAAAATGCGCCGCAGCGCTAAAACACGTCTGCCCCACCTGCCAGTTCGCCAACCCGACGGATTTCCGTTTCTGCGGCCAGTGCAGTAAGGCGCTGGACTCCATACCACTGGAAAACCCCACACCGGCTCGCGGAAAAAACACCGCGCAGCCCACCACAGAACACCATCGGCAAGAGGCCGAGCGACGTCAGTTGACCGTGCTGTTCTGCGACATGGTGGGCTCTTCCGCCCTCTCCGAACGCATCGACCCGGAAGACCTTCGTGACATCATGCGCGGCTACCGCAGCGCCTGCAGCGATGTGGTATCCCACTTCGATGGCCATGTGGCACAGTATCTGGGCGACGGCATTCTGGTCTACTTTGGCTATCCCCATGCCCACGAGGATGACGCCCGTCGCGCCACCCAAGCGGCACTGGATATCGTGCGTCGGGTCTCCGGACTGAGCTATCCATTGCTCAGTGGTGAAGAAGTTCCCCTCTCCGTGCGCGTCGGCGTACATACCGGGCTAGTGGTGGTGGGCGAAATCGGCGACGGAGACAAACGTACCCTGGCACTGGGTGAAACACCCAACATTGCCGCTCGCCTGCAAGAACTCTCGACTCCCAACTCGGTGGTAGTGAGTAACGCGACCCATCACCTGATCGGCGACGATTTCGACTTCGAAGACCTCGGCGGCCACCAGCTGAAGGGCTTCTCGCAGCCACTCAATCTCTACCGGGTAACCGGCGAACACAGCACCCGCCAACGCCTGCTAGCCAATCGCGGGCTATACCACGAGCCACTGGTCGGCCGCGATCAGGAAACCGCCCTGCTCATGGAGCGCCTGGAGCAGGCGTGCAAGGGCGTGGGTCAGGTGGTGCTGTTGGGCGGCGAAGCCGGCCTTGGCAAGACCCGCATGGTACAGATGGTACTGGACAGGCTGGCCAACAAGCCCTGCTTTATCATGGAATGCGGCAGCTCGCCCTATTACCAGAACAGTTTTCTCTACCCTATCATCGACTTGATGCAGCGTACCCTGGGTCTCACGGACATTACCGACAATACCGAGCGTCAGGCCCGCCTACAGCAGTCCGTGGAGACTCTGGGGCTGGATACAGCAGAGGTTATCCCCGCACTGGCAGAGCTGCTGGGTATCCACACCGCCGACATCGCTCCGGATGCGCTAGGCGCCACCCCTCAGCAGCGCAAGCAAAGAATCCTCAACGCGCTGGTGTCAATGCTGCAATCCCTGGCGCAACAAAAACTGATCGTACTGGTGGTGGAAGACCTGCACTGGGTCGACTCCTCCACCCTGGAGCTGCTCACCTTGTTGGTAGAACAGCCCGGGCTGACCAACCTGTTCGCCCTGTTCACCTTCCGCAGCGAATTTGCCCCACCGTGGAACTCGCACGCCAATCTGACCCTAGTGACACTCAACCGCCTCACCCGTCAACAGGCCGGCCACCTGATCCGCCAACTCAGCAACGGTAAGACCCTGCCCGTAGACGTATTCGCGGAAATCATCCGTAAGACCGACGGCGTACCCTACTTCATCGAAGAATTGACCGGCATGGTTCTCAACTCGGATATGCTGGAGGAAAAGACCAATCACTATGTACTAAAAGCCGGCATGGCCGAACTGGCTATTCCCTCGACCCTGCAGGACTCGCTCATGTCACGCCTCGACGGCCTCGGCGAAGACAAGGAACTGGCCCAGCTCAGCGCGACTCTGGGCCGGGAATTCGGCCACGAACTGCTCAGCGCGCTGGCCGGTCGTGACGAAGCCAGCCTACGGCAGGGCCTCGCCCATCTTATCAATGCGGAGTTGTTCCTGCAGCGTGGCCACCCGCCCAAGGCATCCTACAGTTTTCGCCACGCCCTGTTGCGTGAAGCGGCCTATCAATCCCTGCTCAAACGCACCCGACAGCATTACCACCAACGCATCGCCAATCTGTTGCAGGAGCGTTTCCCGCACATCGTGGAGGCCAACCCGGAACTGCTGGCACATCATTGCAACGAGGCCTGTATTGACGATCTGGCTGCGGAAATGTGGCTCAAGGCCGGCAAACTGGCAGTACGCCGTTCCGCCAATCAGGAAGCCGCCATCCACCTTCAGCATGGCCTGGTCGTGCTCAAGCGTCTGCCCGATTCCCCCGAGCGCCTCGCCCGCGAGCTGGAGATGCAAATCACCCTCGGTCTGGCCTTAATGATGAGCAGGGGCTACGCCGCACCCGCCGTGGAAAAGGCCTACGCCCGCGCCCGCGAACTGTGCCACAACACGCCCGATATCGGCACCACCTTCCCGGTGCTGTGCGGTCTGTGGGAATACTATATCGTGCGCGCCGACCTCAGCACCGCCGAGTCACTGGCCAATGAGCTGCTCGATCTCGCAGCGCAAGACAACCAGCCGGATCTAAAACTGGAAGCCCAACGCACCCTCGGCACTACCCGCTTCTGGCAGGGGCGGCTGGACGAAGCATTGGAATTGCTCACACTGCCACACAGCAGCCCCGCCGAAATCCCGTCCATCACTGCCAAGATCTCCCACTCCCAGGACGTGCATGTCGCCGGCCTTGCCAACCTGGGCTGCATCCTGTGGCTACTGGGCCAGCCCGATCAAGCACTGGAAAAATGCCGTCAGGCACTGGAGGCCGCTAAACGCCTCACCCACCCTTTCAGCCAAGCCTACGCCCTGCAATTCCTCGCCGTGGTGCATCAGCTACGCGGCGAACACGAGGCCACTCAGCAACAGGCCGAGGCGCAAATCGCTCTGTGCGAAACCTACGGCTTCGCCTTCTGGTCCGCCACCGGACAAATGCTGCGTGCCTGGGCAAAAGCCGATGACAGCAACATCAAGACCTGCTGCGAAGAGTTTCAGTCCGCACTGGCCAAATACGAGCAGTCCGGCAGCCGTTTGGTGCGTTCCTATTTCCTCGCCCTGCTGGCAGAGCTACAATTTCGCGCCGGCCAGTCCGACGCCGCCAATGCCACTCTCGACAGGGCAATGGAAGAGACAGAACACACCCAGGAGAACTTCTTCAGCGCCGAATTGCTGCGCCTCAAAGGCCACTTTCTGCAGCAGACCGAATCAACACATTCCTCGCAGGCAGAGACCCTACTCACTCAGGCACTGCAACAGGCCCAACAGCAGAACGCCCATTCCCTGGCCCTGCGCTGTAGCATTGACATCGCCATACAGGCGAAACACACGGCCGAGGTGCAATCACGGCTCAGTCAACAACTCAAGCGCATCGACGGTGGCATCGACACACAGGATGTCAAACGCGCCCACGAGGCACTTCATTGAGCCAACCAGACTAACCTCGATAGAGCATGGTAATTTTCGTTAGAAATACAGGTGATATATGGCAAAAAGTAAAAAACTCAAACACGAGGCCGAACTTGCCAAAGAAGCGATCATCGCCGGGGTAAAGTATGCGGAAGACAGGGGTGCCGCAGTCTTCGAGCCAACCGATTCGGTGAGCGAAAAAACACTCTATATCTATCGCCTGTTGGTGCACGACAAACTGATCCAGCCCTTGCCCGAGAATCAAGTGGCGCAAAAATCCATGCGCCACAAACTGGCTCTCTGGTATGCAAAGCAATTACCCAAAGATCATCCCCTTTTGCAATGAAGATAAAATCGTGGGCATGCCCGCTCCACGGAGCGGATGCGGGTTAAAGCAATCCCCGCAACAAATCCGCCTTGATATCAGCGATATCCTCCAGCCCCACCGAAATGCGCACCAGCCCATCGGTAATGCCGGCCTTGATACGCGCCCCGGCATCGACGCGTCCATGGGTGGTGGTTGCAGGGTGGGTAATGGTAGTCTTGGTGTCGCCCAAATTGGCGGTAATCGACACGAGTCGTGTACTGTCGATCAGTCGCCAGGCCCCTGCCTGACCGCCCTTCACTTCAAAGGACAGCACACCACCAAAGCCCGTCTGCTGCTGCGCGGCCAGCGCATGTTGCGGGTGGGATTTCAGACCTGGATAGTTGACGCACAGTACCGCAGGCTGCGCCTCCAGCCACTCGGCCAGATGTTGGGCAGCCTGGCAATGGGCCTCCATGCGAATACGCAGCGTCTCCAGTCCCTTGAGGAATACCCAGGCATTGAACGGACTCATGCAGGTACCACCAGTACGCACGATGCCATAGATGTCACCGCCTACCCGTTTTTCACAACCCACCACCGCGCCACCAATGCAGCGACCCTGACCATCGAGGTACTTGGTCGCGGAATGGATCACTAGATCGGCCCCCAGAGCCAGCGGCCGCTGCAGGGCCGGTGTGCAGAAGGCGTTATCCACCACCAGTAAACAACCATTAGCATGTGCTAGTTCAGCCAGCGCGGCAATATCAGCAATTTCGGTGACGGGATTGGAGGGCGATTCCAGAAACAGGATCTTCGTCTGTGGGCGGATGGCCTGCCGCCAAGCCTGTAGATCCGTCTGTGGCACGAAGGTGGTCTTGATATCGAAACGCGTGAGAATATTGTCGAACAACACCACAGTGGAGCCGAAGATGGCACGCGAGGAAACAATGTGATCGCCCGCCTTCAATGTGCCGAGACAGACAGTGAGAATGGCGCCCATACCTGAGGCTGTGGCGACACAACGTTCACCACCTTCAAGCGCCGCCAAGCGCCGCTCAAAGGCATTCACGGTAGGGTTGGTAAAACGCGAATAAATATTACCGGGTTCGTCACCGGAAAAACGTGCCGCCGCCTGCGCCGCGCTTTCATAGGCATAACTGGAAGTGGCAAATATTGCTTCGCTGTGCTCACCTTCATTGGTGCGTTCGTAACCGGCACGCACGGCGAGGGTGTCAAAGCCCAGTGTCTTATCAGTTGGTCTGTCGTCATTGCTAGCCATGAAAATACCTTGAATAACACTCTCTAAATTTATTTAATTCGCCACAGAGACACGAAGAACACAGAGAACACAGAGAACAACTGAGTGTAACAAACAGACATTTACATTTTTCCAAATTGATATAGACTTGGCGTTTCAGCAGCTCTGAAAAATATCCAACGCGCAACCCTCCGTGTCCTCTGTACCTCTGTGGCAAATAGATTAATAGGAATGTGCACGTCCCATG
>VAPF01024384.1_pt1 | contig 11634 bp, 9 predicted proteins | sample 3393931 | NCBI WGS metagenome assembly VAPF01 (sample SAMN08290437, study PRJNA428436) | hydrothermal vent metagenome | isolation source: Deep-sea hydrothermal vent chimney | place: Atlantic Ocean: South-mid Altantic Ridge | depth 2773 m m | reverse complement strand
ATTCTGGAGCAGCAGGAGGGGGCAGTTGTTCCGGTTTTGCAGAAGATGGGAGTGACGCCGGAAACGGTAAGCGCTGAATCGCAGCGTCTGTTGAGTACTTTGCCCAAGATCTCGGGTAGCGGTTTTGGCCAGGTCTATTTGTCTGCCGCTCTTAAAAAGACCATTGACGAGGCCTTTAAACTTGCCTCTAAGATGCAGGACGAATATGTCAGCCAGGAGCATCTGTTCATGGCTATGTTAGAGGAAAAGGGCTCGGCAGTGGCCAAGGCCCTGCAGGGACTTGGCATAAACTCTAAATCCTTTATGCAGGCTCTGGCCACTATTCGCGGCAGTCAGCGGGTTACTGACCCTGATCCCGAGGGTAAATATCAGGCCCTGGAGAAATATGGCCGTAATCTGACGCTGCTGGCCAAACAGGGTAAGCTGGATCCGGTTATCGGCCGCGATGACGAGGTGCGGCGGGTGGTGCAGGTGCTGGCTCGGCGTACCAAGAATAATCCTGTCCTCATCGGGGAGCCGGGAGTGGGGAAGACTGCCATTGTTGAGGGCCTGGCTCAGCGTATTGTTATGGGCGATATCCCGGATAGTTTAAGCAATAAGCAGGTTGTGGCCTTAGACATTGGGGCTTTGCTGGCCGGGGCAAAATACCGGGGTGAATTTGAGGATCGCCTGAAGGCCGTTTTAAAGGAGGTGGAAAGCCGGGCCGGAGAGATTATTCTTTTTATTGATGAAATTCATACCCTGGTGGGGGCCGGGGCCTCGGAAGGAGCCATGGATGCCTCAAATATGCTTAAACCCGCCCTGGCCAGAGGGGAGTTGCATTGCGTCGGGGCTACCACCTTAAACGAATTCCGTACTATTGAGCGTGATCCAGCCCTGGAACGTCGTTTTCAGCAGGTTCTGGTGCAGGAGCCGAGCTTAGATGATACCATTGCCATTCTGCGTGGTATCAAAGAAAAGTATGAGGTACATCATGGTATTCGGATTACCGATGCCGCCACCGTGGCCGCAGCCACCCTCTCCAACCGCTATATCTCAGATCGTTTTCTGCCTGACAAGGCCATTGATCTGATTGACGAGGCCAGTTCCAGGCTGCGGATTGAGATTGATTCCATGCCCACCGAGATTGACGAGATTGACCGCCGGCGTATTAAGCTGGAGATTGAGCGTGAGGCCTTGAAAAAGGAGAAAGACGCGGCATCCAAAGAACGTCTCGCCAAGCTGGAGGCCGAGCTGGCCGATGTTAATGAGACCTTGAACAGCATGAAGGGTCATTGGACTCTGGAGAAGGATAAAATCCAGGAAATTAGAAAGATCAAGGGCGAAATAGATGAGGTCAGGGTAGAGGAACAGCAGGCCGAGAGGCGGGGCGATTTAAGCCGGGTGGCCGAGATCCGTTATGGTCTGATAGCTGAGTTAGAGAAGAAACTCACGGCTGCCAATGAGGAGCTGCAGGCCGTTCAAAAGGATAAGAAGATGCTGAAAGAGGAGGTGGACGAAGAGGATATCGCCCAGGTAGTGGCCAAGTGGACGGGGATTCCCGTTGACCGCCTGCTGGCCGGTGAGCAGGAAAAGCTGGTTAAGGCTGATGAATATTTAGCTCGGCGGGTAGTAGGGCAGGAACGGGCCATTCACGCCGTGGCCAATGCCGTGCGCCGTTCACGGGCCGGACTCCAGGACCCTAACCGGCCCTTGGGCGCCTTTATCTTCCTGGGCCCCACCGGAGTGGGGAAGACAGAACTGGCCCGTACCCTGGCCGACTTTCTCTTTGATAGTGAGCACTCCATGATCCGGCTCGACATGTCGGAGTTTATGGAAAAACATTCCGTGGCCCGTCTCATCGGAGCGCCTCCCGGCTATGTGGGTTATGATCAGGGCGGCTATCTCACCGAGGCTGTGCGGCGGCGGCCATATTCGGTTATTCTCTTCGACGAGATTGAAAAGGCCCACCCCGATGTCTTTAACGTCCTGCTCCAGATTTTAGATGACGGCCGGATGACGGACGGCAAGGGCCGGACGGTTGATTTCAAGAATACTATCCTGATTATGACCTCCAATCTCGGCGGTCAGCTGATTATGGATATGGGCGGTAAAGAGACCCCTGAGTTGCGGGCCAGACTTGATGAGATGCTGCATCGACAGTTTAAACCGGAATTTTTAAACCGCATTGACGAGATAATCACCTTTCACAGTCTCACCAAGGAGCATCTTGCCAGGATTGTGGAGATTCAATTGACCTCTCTCTTAGAGCGGGTGGCTGAACGTAATATAAAACTTGAATTCAGCCGCGGGGCAAAAGATTTTCTTATTCAGACCGGTTTTGACCCAGCCTTTGGAGCCCGGCCCTTAAAACGCGCCATCCAGCATTATGTACAGGATGCCCTGGCCATGAAGATTCTTGAGGGTAGCTTCAAGGACGGAGACACCATAAAGGTAGAGGCGGCGGCTGATGGCGGGGGCTTGGAATTTACGAATTAAGAACTTTCCTGCCAGCACGGGTGTAGGGGCGTATTGAATACGCCCTTGATCTAATAAAAAAAAACAAAAAAAATATGGATAATAACGATAACGAGGCACTGATAGAAAAATTACGGATAAAAACGGAGGATTGTTACGCCAACAATAAGATGTGTTGTTCCGAATCAATAATCTATGTTTTAAATCACGCCTTGAACGGTGGTCTGGAAGATGAAACGGCAATGAGGATAGGGGCGGGGTTTTGCGGCGGCATGGGAGCCAATGAGGGTTGTGGAGCTCTGAACGGTGCCATATTTGTTCTGGGCCTGCTGCTTACCGCCAATGAGACTCACAGCCGTAGAACCAATAAAAAAATTCGCTCTGCCAGCGCTGAATTACATAATCAATTCAAGAAAAAATTTAAATATGAAAAATGCGCTGATTTGACTAAGGCTCAAAAGGGCAATCACCAGGCCAGGCTCTGTAATTGCCAGAACATTACCGGCATAAGCGCCGAGCTGGCCGCCAGGATTATTCTGCAGTACCACCCGGAACTAATTTCGCAGGCGGATGATGAATTTCTAATCGTTCAGGAAACCAGAGCCGGCGGCCTGGTTAAAAAGATCCGCTCTTCCCTGGGATTATGATTCAGGCTCAAATTCGTTTTTGCCGGCCCCGCATACAGGGCACAACCAGTCCTCGGGCAGGTCAGCAAAAGGTGTTCCTGGGGATATGCCGTTTTTGGGATCACCGGCCTCAGGCTCATAGACGTAGCCGCATACTGTGCATACATAATTCATTTTTTTCCCCCTTCTTTTGTAATCGTTCATGAAAACAAGTGTGGGCATGGAACATCAATAATGATAGAGCATAAAGTGGGAATAGGCAAAAAAATTATCATCGCCGGTGTTATTGTGCTACTGATTATGGTCTTTCGTTATTATGATCTGGGTCAATATATGACTCTGGCCTACCTGAAGAGTTCTCAGGCCCATTTTCAGGCCCTGTATCAGGCGAACCGTCCATTGGTGATCTTGATCTATATGGGGATTTACATCCTGGTTACTGCCCTGTCCCTGCCGGGAGCGGTGGTGTTGACTCTGGCCGGGGGCGGTTTCTTTGGTCTGGTAGTGGGGACGGTTGTGGTCTCTGTGGCCAGCACCATCGGCGCTACTCTGGCCTGTGTGGTCTCCCGTTTTCTGCTGCGGGAATGGGTGGCGGCGAGATTCGGCGGTAAACTGACGGCCATTAATGAGGGGATTGAACGGGAGGGGGCCTTTTATCTTTTTACCCTGCGCCTGGTGCCTGTCTTCCCGTTCTTTATGGTTAATCTGCTCATGGGTCTCACCAGAATGCGGCTCTTTACCTATTTCTGGGTTTCGCAGCTGGGAATGTTAGCCGGGACTATCGTCTATGTTAATGCTGGTAAAGAGCTGGGCAGGATAGATTCGTTAAGCGGTATTATGTCACCGGGGCTCCTGGCCTCTTTTGTGGCTCTCGGCCTCTTCCCCATTTTGGTCAAGAAGGGGCTGGCCCTATATAAAAAGAGAAGAAAATAAGGTTATAGCTTGTTCGCCGGTTACCGGGCAGGAGGATACATGGCAAATTACGATTATGATATCGGCATTATCGGCGGCGGTGCTGCCGGGCTTACCGTGGCCTCCGGCGCGGCCCAGTTGGGGGCTAAAACCCTGGTACTGGAAAAGGAACCCAATCTGGGCGGCGACTGCCTTCATTATGGCTGCGTACCAAGCAAAACCTTGATTAAGAGCGCCCATGTTTATCATTTGATGAAGAGCGGGCCGCGTTTCGGCCTGCCGGCTCTTAGTCCGCCGCCGGTTGATTTTCGGGCGCTGTCCGATCGTATTCGCTCGGTGGTGGCTGAAATTCAGCATCATGATTCGGTGGAGCGTTTTTGTCAACTGGGGGCCAAAGTGGAATTCGGTTCTCCGGTCTTTAGCGATGAGCATGTAATTGATCTTGACGGTCGGAGAATTTCGGCCCGAACCTGGGTTATTGCCTCCGGTTCTTCGGCGGCTCTGCCCAAGATCTTGGGTTTGGATACGACTCCTGTTCTCACCAATCGTGATATCTTCTATCTCGACAAACTCCCGGCATCAATGATTATCCTGGGGGCGGGGCCCATTGCCATTGAGATGGCCCAGGCCTTTAATCGTCTGGGCTGCCGGATAACAGTGGTACAGCGCGGCGCCCAGATATTAACCAAAGAGGATGAGGATATGGCGGCCCTTATTCAGGCGGAGCTGGAGGGCGAAGGCGTTCGCTTTCTGCTTAATTCAGCCCTGATTAAGGTTAGTGACGGCGGCGCGGAACGGCGGGTAGAGATTCTGGACGCGGCTGGTTCTTCTCATATTCTCAAGGCCGAGGTCCTGTTGGCGGCCCTGGGCCGTGATGCTAATGTGGAGGGGCTGGGACTGGAAGGTATTGACTTATCATTTGACCGTCGGGGAATAAAGGTTAATTCATATCTCAAGACCCGTCATAAACACATTTACGCTGCCGGTGATGTTATTGGCGGCTATCAATTCACCCATGTGGCGGGCTATGAGGGCGGGGTGGTCTTGAGCAACGCAATTTTCCATCTGCCCAAGAAGGCTGACTATACCTTTGTTCCGTGGTGCACTTACTGTCATCCTGAATTGGCCGGCATAGGTTTAACGGAGAAGGCGGCCCGGCAGGCGGGGGTGGATTACACGGTCTTTACGGAGGAATTTGCCGCCAATGACCGGGGTCTGGCCGAGGGCGAGGGGGTGGGGCGTATAAAACTTCTCTTAGACAAGAGAGAAAAACCGCTTGGCGTCCAGATTCTTGGCCCCCGGGCGGGTGATATATTAAGTGAATGGGTGGCGATTATGAATGGCGGCACGGGGTTATCAAAAATTGCCTCTGCCATTCATCCTTATCCAACTTTAAGCGAGATCAACAAAAAGGTGGTTGGCTCGGTATTCACCCCTAAAATCTTCTCTGATACGGTGCGTAAGGGGCTGAAGTTTTTTTTCAGTTTCAAGGGTCGGGCCTGTACCTGCGGCCAGGATATGAATTGTGAGTAAGCCAGCACCATATGTACCGACTTACTCGGGGACTGATAAAATTACAGGCAGGATGTCTGAAAAATAAAAAAATAAGGTAAGTTCAAAAAGGTACATCATCACCCATAACTGGTTCTGCGATAGGCGGTTCTTCCTGACTGTAATTACCGCCCTGGCCGCCCTGGTTCTTGGGGGAGAGCATCTTCATTTCACGGGCTACAATTTCAGTAGTATAGCGTTTATTGCCGTCTTTGTCGTCCCACTGCCGGGTTTGAATACGGCCCTCAATATAGACTTTTGAGCCCTTGGAAAGATACTCGCCGCATACTTCCCCTAATTTGCCAAATGCCACTATCCGGTGCCATTCCGTCCGTTCCTCTTTGTTGCCGTCTTTTACCCATGATTCTGTGGTGGCGATATTAAAATTAGCAACCGCCGCCCCGCTCTGGGTGTAACGTACCTCCGGGTCAGCGCCGAGGTTGCCGATTAGAATAGCTTTATTAATCATGATTTCTCCTTTATTTATATGTAAGTTGGTAACTATTCAGCGAGGGCCGGAAATCACCCTCAACCCTGAAGCGTAACTGCTCAGATGTAAGTTTTTATCTTATCTATGTATTAATAAATAATTTTATAACAAAGGTCAAAGGATAACTGCGGAGAATTGATTATGAACCACAGTATGCGGGCCATGGTGCTGAAAGAGCCGGGCGGCGGTCTGGAGTTGTTGCATCTGCCGCGGCCGGAGGCGGGTGAAGGTCAGTTTCTAATCCAAGTTGAGTGCTGCGGGGTCTGCCGGACTGATCTCCATATAGTTGACGGCGATCTACACGAGCCATGCTTACCGTTGATACCTGGTCATGAAATTGTCGGCCGGGTAGCGGCGGTGGGCAGTGGGCTTGACTCAACCTGGCTAGGCCGCCGGGTGGGGGTGCCCTGGCTGGGCGGAGTCTGCGGCCATTGCGGTTTTTGCGTCAGCGGCCGGGAGAATCTCTGTGATGAGCCTCGGTTTACCGGCTACCAGATTAATGGCGGTTATGCCGAATACACCGTGGCCGCGGCCGGCTTCTGTCTGCCCATGCCTGCGGCCTATGATGCCGTTCATGCCGCGCCGCTGCTCTGCGCCGGTCTCATTGGCTTTCGTTCTCTGCGCATGAGCGGTGAGGCGCGGCGGCTGGGGCTGTATGGCTTTGGGGCCGCAGCCCATATAATTACTCAAGTGGCCATAGCTCAGGGCCGCCAGGTTTATGCATTTACCCGGCCAGGAGATGAACGCGGTCAGCAATTCGCCCGGCGGCTGGGGGCGGTCTGGGCGGGTGGCTCTGATGAACTGCCCCCCGTGGAATTGGAGGCGGCGATTATCTTTGCCCCTGTCGGACATTTAGTGCCCCAGGCCCTGCGAACTCTTGAAAAGGGAGGCGTGGTGGTCTGTGCCGGAATTTATATGAGTGATATTCCCGCCTTTTCCTATCAGCTGCTGTGGGGTGAACGGCGGATCTGCTCTGTGGCTAATCTCACCAGGGACGACGGCCGGGAGTTTTTTGATTTTATCGACCGTCATTTAGTTAAAACCGAGGTCAAAACTTATCCCTTGAGCGCCGCCAATGAGGCGCTTACCGATCTGCGCCAGGGCCGGATTAAGGGGGCGGCTGTTTTAACGGTCAGGAGCAGTTGAACAGTTGTAACCTGCTGTTTGGTATGGTTACGGATTAACAGGCGGTTATAAAATTTTTCCGGATAAAATCGCGGCAGGCCTCAAGGTCTTTTAAGGACTGTAGGCGGGCGGCCAGCCGGTGGCCGAATTTCAGGTTGGTACTGAAATGCCAGGTGAATTCTTTTATCCGCCCTATGGCCATGCGGGGCGGGAAAAAATTTATGATTTCATTAAACAACTCTTCATAGGTACGGAGCAGAAACTCCGGGCTGATTTCTTGCTCTGTCCCGCCTATTTCAGCGAATATCCAGGGCCTCCTTACCGCCGCCCGGCCAATCATCACCCCGTCACAGCCAGTTTGAGCGGTCATTTTCAAACAATCTTCGCGGCTGTTGACATCGCCATTGCCAATAACTGGGATTTTCACCATCGTTTTCAGATGGCCGATATACTCCCAGCGGGCCCGGCGTTTCAGCTTTTCAGTCGTCAGGCGGGGGTGGAGGGTAATGGCGTCAACGCCGTTTTCTTCAATGATCGCGGCCAGCTCTCTAAGGAATAATAAATCGGGTTTTTTGCCGAGGCGGATCTTGACCGTCATGGCCCGGGGGGCTGCCTGGCGCACGGCCTTGATAATGGAGTCAGTGAGCTTCAGATCTGACAGCAGATGGCCGCCGGCCCGGCGGCGGGCTATATTTGGGGCCGGGCAGGCCAGGTTTAAGTCAATTATCTCGGCCTGGGTCAGGTGAGCCGCCCCCAGGGCCGCCTCTTCAGGGTTGGGAGCTACAATCTGCCAGGCCATGGGATGTTCAAGGGCTGAACTCTGGAGCCAGAGCGATTTTTTTTTAACGTCATAGGGCAGATGACGGGCGCTTAACATCTCGCTGAAGAAGAGGCCGGGAGACTTAAACCCGGCGACCAGCCTCCGGAATGGCGAGTGACTGATCCCGGCCATGGGAGCCAGAATCAAGGGCGGGTTAATGGTGAGTCGGCCTATCTTAAGGGGGGGGAGCTGGGGCATGTTTTTAATTTAAGCTGGTGGTTGAACGACTGAGATGAAGCACTAATGAACTATTACAGTACTGAGGCAGCATAAAATTTTGATGCCCATGGTGAACTGTTACCAGCATACGTTCTTAAGGACTTGTTCATTATAGCATCTCGGCCGATAATGAACAAGTCCAAGACTCATCCCTTATCGGCCATATTGGGAACTACTGGCTTGCGTGACTGATTTGGTATTCACTATATTGACGATTGGCCTCAACAAAGGGGCGGCTGTTCGAGTCAGAGTGTAAAAATTGAGACTGAATCGTTTCGAAAACGTCAGGTTTGAATATTTCATTTACAGCTTGTCCCTGCCAGGTATGGTGCACAGGGATATTCATTAAACCGGCAAGAGTCGGTGCTGTGTCAATAATATTTACCTTGTCGGTGATTATGTGCTTTTGTTTCACTCCAGGACCAACCGCAATCCATGGGATAGTCATGACCTCCGGCGTATTTTCTAAGTGATGATTGTTGATGCCGCCATGATCACTATGCAGGATGATATTGTAACAGTCAGACAGATTAGTTCTTTCCAACTCATTTAAGATGATACCAAGGGCTGTATCTGCCGTTTCGATGGCGTCAAGGTACTCCGCTGACATGAACCCTGACTTGTGTCCGGCAATATCGGTTCCCTCGAAATAAATAAAACAGAAGTCCGGACTATGGGAAGTCAGGTTACAGGCTGCAGCCTGTGCAATCTCAATGTCACTGTTGCCCTCAGAGCTGCTGTTAATGAAGCATGAGTGGTCGAGAGAACCGGGCGCTGAAAGATTTCTGAACTGCTCCCAGGAATAAAAAGCCGCGGTCTTTTTGCCGTGATCTTTTGCCACATCTATGATGCTCCTTGCTGTGGGCGAAGGTTGAGGAAAACCGGTATTGGTAAACACGTTATGTCCCTGAGGCAGCATAGACGTAAAGATGCTGAAATGAGCCGGCAGGGTAATAGAGGGCGTTACTGTTCGGGCATTCAAAGTATACGCACCGTCTTCGATCATATGATCAATATTTGGTGTTCTTGCCTGCTCCAACCCATCTGAACGACATCCATCAATAATCACCAGAATGGTTTTCATCAGTTGCTCCTTATGGTTTTTCAAAAATAACTTAATATTTTGGAATCTCGGCTTCGGGACATTATAGACCTTTGCTTATTTCCATTTCTATTCCCATAAGTGAACCGCATCAATATTTGGCCTTAATGAGGAAAAGGTTAATTTTTTATTATATGACAATTATTTTGTCCGCTTCAGTATGGTATAATCTCCCGCCTTGGTCAACCGAACCGCCTTAGTGAGCGATCCGTGTACTTGGTGGTGTGGGAGGGGCGGTCAGTGATACTGATTAAGCAAGGGCTGTAAATGTTAGATTGACCCAGGCTTGCAGTTTGTGTTATTTAACCTGCATTAATTGAAAGGCCAATAGTGAAAAATTGGTGGCGCGATATCTGAACGGCTTATAATGGCACGGATGTAGGGGCGTATTGCAATACGCCCTTGGTCTACCAGGTAAACAAGATGTTTATTGCGCTGAACAGAGTTTCAAAAAATGTAACTGTTTAGCTGCACTCCATATTTGCCCATTTATGGCTTCTTGAGTAGCACAAGTACGCTGCGAAACCATAAATGAACGAGGTAAGCGTAGACTCCGATTTGAAGCACATCTAAGCAGTTACAGCTCGGCGTTTAGGGCAATTTACAATCACACCTAAATAGTTACCAAAAAATAAACGATAAACTGACAAGATGGAAAATGAGTCTAAATTAGTTCCCGTTCTTCGGGAGGGGGTTGAGGTTGTCAAAATGATTGCCTTTCGTGATCTGCGTGAGGTAGTGTGCCGCCGATTTCCAGAGCGGCAACGGCAGTATCATAATAAATTGACCGGGGCGGTGATAAATCGTTGTTTCGGGATCGTTAATCCGGAGCCCGACTTTCAGGACTTTGTTCAAAGTGAATCCCAGGTGGTTGATGATATTTTGAACCGCCTGAGCGCTGATTTGCCGCAGCTCAGGATTCCTCTTACTGATGCCTTGCGTGTCATGGTCTTGTGCGACCATCAAGAGGGGGTGGATAGTTCCATAATTCTCTCGCAAAACCAGAATTATGGAATTTTACTGGTTGAGCGTGATCTCCCAATGCCACATAGTTTTATTGAGTTGGTGCGCCGTATCGGAGCCTCTCTAAGGCTGGTTGTGCCGCCTCTGCCGGAAAACGAAGTTAATGCTGGAGAAGAAGGAGAAAAATAAAGATGTCTACCGCAGAACCTAATATTATAAGCTCCGGTCTTAAAGGTCGTTATCGCTCCCTGCTCACCATGGGGGCCGTTTATCTGCTGTTTTCCTTGGTGCTACGTATTGTCCTCTGGGCAGTCATGGGCCGTAATTTTCAGGTCTCCGCCGCGCAGGAATTTATAATTCTGGGGCTGGGGGTGGTGAATGATCTGTTAGTCTTGCCGCCGCTGCTGTTAATCCTGACTCTGATTTTGACCCTGCTGCCCAATTTGAGGGGTGAGTCCATGTTTCGTTGCCTCTGGGCTCGCTTTTTTTCCATGGCGGCGATCTTTGGCTTTATTTATCTATCCATTGCTGAATTTTTCTTTTTCGCCGAGTTTAACGCCCGTTTCAACTTGGTGGCGGTGGATTATCTCATCTATCCCAACGAGGTCTTTGTAAATATCTGGGAGACCTATCACGTCCTCTGGCTTTTGTCAGCCACGGCCCTGTTGACGATTATCATTCAGGCTGTTTTTGACCGCCGTCTCATTCGCCGCTGTCTGCCCACCATGCCCTTTAAGCGCCGTCTGCTTTTTTTAGGGAGCCATATTTTGTTGACGGTCTTCTGCCTTGGCCTTTTTTCCACTGACAGCCTGGCTATTTTTAAAAATCGGGTGGCCAACGAGATAACTGCCAACGGGATCAGCAGCTTTTTCCGGGCCCTGCATACCAATGAACTGAATTTTAAACAATACTACCGAACCATTAACGATAAACGGGCCTTTGCCATTATGCGCCGGCAGTTATGCACCACCGACAGCCTGGCCGCAAAGGGCTTTAATGATAATCTGAACCGTACATTTACCGCTCCGGTCAAGGGGCTTGGCAAGTTGAATATTGTGGCCGTGGTGGAGGAGTCCTTCGGGGCTCAATTTGTTGGAGCCTATGGTGATAAACGGGGTCTGACCCCTAATTTTGACCGCCTTGCCAAACAGGGGTTGCTGTTTACCAATGCCTATGCCAGCGGCACCCGGACGGTGCGGGGGCTGGGAGCCATTGTCTGTTCCATGCCGCCTATTCCCAGCGAGGGCATAATGAAACGGCCCGGCTCGGAAAATATTGCCAACTGGGGTGATGTCCTGCGGGCCAAGGGCTATCAGAGAAGCTTTCTCTATGGCGGCCATGGCATGTTTGACAATATGAATCATTTTTT
>VAPF01013017.1_pt1 | contig 11668 bp, 13 predicted proteins | sample 3393931 | NCBI WGS metagenome assembly VAPF01 (sample SAMN08290437, study PRJNA428436) | hydrothermal vent metagenome | isolation source: Deep-sea hydrothermal vent chimney | place: Atlantic Ocean: South-mid Altantic Ridge | depth 2773 m m | reverse complement strand
TCCAGCCCGAAACCGGAAAGCCCGTGCATGCGTTTAGGCGCACTGAGCACCCGCATTTTTCGCACTTCCAGATCCAGCAATATTTGCGCACCGACACCATAAGTACGCAAATCAGGGTTGGACTCACGCCTGAGCGCAATCTCGCCCGCATCTTCCGCCTGATAATGCGTAATACGGTTCAATAACTCGTTTTCCCCTTCCGACTGCCCCAGCAATACAATAACACCTTCACCGGCCTCGTGAATGTAACGCATGGCATTTTCCAGCGGCCAGCTCACATCCGAGCGCTGCATGCCCAGCACATCAGCGAGATAATGCGGCATGTGTACCCGCACCAGCGCAGGCTGATCACGTTTAATCTGCCCCTTCACCAACGCAAAATGCACACCACCATCAAGCCGGTCACGGTACGTCACCAAACGAAAGCTGCCAATATCGTTTTTTAATTCACACTCGGAAACACGCTCAACACTGCGCTCGTTTTCCAGCCGGTAACGAATCAGGTCAGCAATGGTACCAATTTTAAGATCAAACTCAGCAGCAAATTTTTCCAGTTCAGGACGACGCGCCATGCTGCCATCTTCATTGAGAATTTCCACAATCACCGACGCAGGCTCCAGCCCGGCCAACCGCGCCAGATCACAACCGGCTTCGGTATGGCCCGCGCGGGTCAGCACACCACCGGCCTGTGCCTTGATGGGAAAAATATGCCCCGGCTGTACGATATCTTCCGGGCGGGCATTTTCCGCCACCGCTGCCTGTATCGTCACCGCACGATCCGCCGCCGAAATACCCGTGGTCACCCCTTCGGCAGCTTCGATGGAAACTGTGAAATTGGTGGCATAGGCGGCATTGTTATCGTTGACCATCAACGGCAAGCGCAATTGTTCACAACGCTTTTGACTCAGAGTCAGGCAAATCAGCCCACGCCCGTGGCGAGCCATAAAATTAATATCTTCGGTACGCACCAGACTGGCCGCCATAATCAGATCGCCTTCGTTTTCACGATCTTCATCATCCATAAGGATGACCATCTTGCCGTCGCGCATGTCAGCAACGATTTCTTCAATACTGTTCAGTGTTGTATCCATGTATTTCCTAAAAAAACAGCCCATTTATCAATAGTTTTTTTCGCATATTTATTTTTCAGCCCCAATTTTGGTATCTTTATCATCAGTAATATCACCGCATGCATCATTCCATGTTCTATTGAAGCGTTTTGCATAGGTTTTATCATCAATGTAAGGTGAAAAATTCTTATATTTTAAAGACTTTTCTAAAACGCTTTAATGCATTTTCGATATGTATTCTTGATGGAATTAATGAACTTCCATGATAATGCTTAACGGCCATAATGACATCCTTAAATAAAATACATAAAATTTTTCACAACCTGGATATTTCGTTTGCTAAAAGCTTCACATAGCTCTTCATTTTCTAACAACCGATCACTTTGAAGCTTTACCTGCTCTGCTATTGCACCGATTTCTTCACACCAGGCAGGTGCAGTTTCATGCCCGCATCGCGGTACAGCATTTAAGACTTCAACCAACCGTTCCATAATACTTGCTTTTACAGCAAGTCGTTTCAGATCTGTAGGCTCTGGTTCTGGAGTTTGTTCACATGAATATTCTTTTCGGTACCATTCCAGAACACATTCTGAAAATTCAATTTCCTGGCCATTTAATAAATAATCAGCCATTTTATCGAGAAGCTGGTTTAAAAAATATCTTTTATCGCTCATAGTTATCAGCTATATATTATTAATTACAATTCAGCCTGAATTCCCTGTCTGAATGGCCTCATTGTCATCACACTTGTCAGCAATGATTTTTAAAATTGTTCAGTATATTATCCATATATTTCCAAAACTCAACCTATCTTAAAAAAAGCCCCGTGACTCCAGCAGCTCACGAGTAACACCCGAGCTTGCAGAATCCACAGAGGAAGACAACAAGCGCTCCAGATAACGCGCAATAATATCCACTTCCAGATTCACTTTCTGCCCAGCTTGATAACTGCCCATGGTAGTGGCCGTCAACGTATGTGGCACGATATTCAATTCAAATTCGTTACCATCCACGGCGTTAACCGTAAGACTGATGCCGTCCACACAAATTGACCCTTTGGCCGCAATGTATTTGGCCAGTTCATCCGGTGCCTGAATGCAAAAACGTTCAGAGCGCGCATCGCTCCAGCGGCGTTTGATTTCACCCACACCATCCACATGTCCGCTCACCAGATGCCCACCCAACCGTGTCGTAGGCAGCATAGCCATTTCCAGGTTCACCGGAAAACCTACGCTCAAGTCAGCCACCGTAGTGCAGGTCACCGTTTCGGAAGAAACGTCTGCGGTAAAGCTATTTGTGTTAAATTCGACAACGGTCAGGCAAATGCCATTCACCGCAATGCTATCGCCCAGAGTAACCTCTCCCATATCGAGATCACCACAACCCACCACCACACGCAGATCACCACCGCATGGAGTCAGGTCACGAATTTCGCCAACAGCTTCTATTATTCCGGTAAACATATCAATTAAGCACTCAATAAAAACACCAAAAAATGTTAACTAACATACCCTGAGCTTATCTCAACGCAAAAACAGGCCGGATACATTCCATGCATCACAAAACATCAATGCTTTGTTTTTAAATAATTCATTCTTACTATACCAAATATTCTAGCCAAATAAATTTCCGTTGGTGGCAGTACCCTTGAGAACGCGCTTGCAACAGATAGAATCCCAAGTCTCAATATGCTGTGTTTAACAGCTCATTATGACCAATCCAATAAATATTAATCGTATACTGGGTATTTTCTAATGAGCGTTATTGGGCTGTTTTCATCTGTTTTTGTGAGCCAGAAAAGCTGAAATGCAACATGACTTCCACCAACGACATAATCCTTCATATAAAGTAGTATATCTTCAGTATTGTCGTGATTAAAATCACCCCGTGCAATAAGTGATAGTTCTTGAAACCCGCCCACCACCGCATACACGGCCGGATATTCACCCTCCTTTGAGACCAGTTTTACTGTCTCTACATCAGCCCAATTCACAATTTTTGTGTTTTGTGAAATCCTTTTCCATTCGGAGCTAGAGAGAACAGACGCCAGATTTTTAGGTGCATAAAGCGGAAAATCTGCATCCAGCTTAAAATCAGACAAGAAGCTGTATCGAGCAGAGCCTGCGCCAGCAATAGCCTGCGCGGCCACACACATAGTGGTTAAATACCGGAAGGAAGGAAACTCAAAAGGCTTATAGGTCTCCAACTGCGTAATAGTCGGCAAAACCTGACTACAACGATCTGCGCTGAAGACCTCTTTTGTTTGCAAATTGACCAATTCAACGGACGTATACCAAGGTCTACCCAATAAGGCCCGAATATCTTGTTGATTATGTATAGAAACCTTCTTTTCTAACATCCTATCCATGGCAAAACCCGAAAACCACTGTACCTGATAAGCTTCTGTTACTGCCAATGTTCCCTCATACATCGGATATTCCCTGATGATGGTTAGCGAACTGTTTTCAGCTGTTTTTGTGAGCCAGAAAAGTCGATGGGCATTGCTTCCAGCAACAAAATAATCCTCTGTATAAAGGAGTATGTCTTCAATATTGTCATGATTAAAATCACCGCGTGCGATAAGTGATAATGCTTGAAATCCACCCATCATCGCATACATGGCTGGATGTTCACCCTCCTCTGTGACCAATTTCACCGTTCTCACATCAGACCAACTCACCATCGCCTTATTTTGTAAAATTCTTTGTCTTTCTTTTTCAGAATCAGTGGGCATGATGGATGCTAGGTTTTTAGGCGCATGAAGCGGGAAATCCACATCCAGCGTAAAACCAGACAAGAAACTGTATTGGGCAGGACGTGCTTTGGCGATGGACTCTGCTGCTATGCATATGGAAGCCTGTCTGGAACCATAGGATTCGTCGGTCGACCACTGCGTAATATCCGGCAGGATTTGACTACAACGATCCGCACTGAATGTCTCTTGCGTTTGCAAATGAGTAAACTGGAAGGGGCTTTCCCAAGGTTTCTCTAATAACGTTTGCACCTCTTGCTGATTATGCACGGGAATATTTTTCGTTAATTTCTCGGTTATATCAAAACCCAAAAACCATTGTACCGGGTAAAGCTCCGTTGCTGGCAGCATGCCCTTCGGCGTACACCCTATAATTAACAAAATACCAAATATCAATATGCTGTTTTTAAAATTCATTGGTCAATGCTCCCGGTCAATTATGGAGCTATATTTTTGCCAGTATCTTTGGCCACCGCAGCCTCAAATAACTCTCTAACATAGCTATTGCGTAAATCCCCAAGCTCCGGTCGATTAGATTCGGTGGCCGCCTTCCCCCAATTTTTTGCCTTGACCACTTTATTTAACCTGGGCCAATCACGTTTCAATGCTGTCATCCCCAGATTAAAAATCAGGTCTAGCAAAGCCAATCGCGCCTCAGTTAGATAGTCACCGAAATCCGGGTAAATCTTCTTTAATTCGCCATAAAAGCTCTTTTATGTGTTCATTGCTCAGTCTGTTTACCTCAACTCCTGTCATAATTAATTGGGTATATTTTTATAATAAGGCGCTGCTGTATTGGGCATCTAATTTTTCTTAACCATCTCATAGTCTGTTGTTATTTGCGCTTCAGTCGCTATCACACCTGTTTTCCCTACCACCAAATTCAGCTTCAGCGCCGCCGCCAAGTTGCGAACCAGGTGCCCCACACCAATGGTGACATGCCCTTTTGAATCAAGATACATATGCCGTACATCCCCTTCATAACGAATGAGACTTTTCCTGAGCGTCTGTTTTTCCTTTTCTGCCAACATGTTATTTTTCCGTCTGCTGGTTCTGTCCATTGACGTGATCAGTCGCGTTATAAAATATATCTCGATTCACGTTACAACGGTTTGGCGGTGGTCAGATCATATCCCGTTCGCTGCGGGCTACCGGCGGTGTTAGTGGCATTATGGTCTTTGTAACTCACTACAATTTGGGAAAAACTCAGGTGAATGGTTTCTTCCATTTCTCCTGTGTCATCTGCCTCAATGTCATAACGGCTAATCAGGCAGTTTTCCAGGGTGTAGCTCATAAATTCTTCTACGTTGTTACTGCCAGTGCGCACAAATCTGAGTACGGCTTTTTTCCCTGAGGAACCACCAACAGACGCCCTGAAAAACTGACTGACCGAGGCATCAATGGTTTTGCTTAAGTTCACTTCATTTAGTATGAGAATACCCACTTCACGATTACTGAGTTTGCCCGGCTCCATGGAAATTTTTTACCGACATTTTACAGTCATTCTCCAATCATTTCCGACAGCACGCATATCAATTATTTTGAGTTGGGTCACTTGGCTCATTTTTTCCACGCCGGGCAGATTCAACAATCCGCGAGCCTCGCTGCCCATAAACAGGGGGGCCATATAAACGACCAGTTCATCGAACAATTCCGCTTGCAGGAAGGCACCACACAAAGTTGCTCCGGCTTCCACCAGTACTTCGTTGATTTCGTGACGGGCCAAACAATCCAACACCGCTAACAAGTCCGGGCGACCATTGTCTGATGCCACCACTTCAACTTCTGCACCGGCATCACGCAAAGCAGTCGTTTTTTGTTCGTCGGTATTGACCGTCAACACCAGCGTACGACCCGCTAACGACAACATTTTTGCCGTCAGTGGCATTTGTAAACGGCTGTCCAGCACGACCCGTAACGGTTGTTCCACATCGTCATCCAGACGCGCCGTCAGCGAAGGGTCATCAGCCAGTACAGTGCCAATGCCTGTTACAATCGCCGCACTGCGGGCACGCAAGCGATGTACATCACGGCGTGCATCTTTGCCGGTAATCCATTGGCTTTCACCCGAGGTCATGGCGGTGCGGCCATCCAGGCTCATGGCCATTTTGCCACGCACAAAAGGTCGGCCCGTGCGCATGCGTTTGATAAAACCGGGATTCAGTGTTTCAGCCTGGGTCTGCAACACACCGCTATGTGTTTCGATACCGGCTCTTTTCAGTTGGGCCAGCCCCTGACCTGCGACTTGCGGGTTCGGGTCTTGCATGGCGACTACGACTCGCGATATACCCGCAGCAATCAGGGCATCACTGCATGGCGGCGTACGACCGTGATGACAACAGGGCTCTAACGTAATATAGGCAGTCGCCCCTTTTGCCCCATTTTTTGCCAAACGACCTGCCGCTTGCAGGGCGTTGATTTCGGCATGTGGCTTACCCGCGCGTTGATGCCAGCCTTCGCCCACAATGTTGTTATTTTTAACCAGCACACAACCGACACGCGGGTTGGGGTCTGTGGTAAACAGGCCGTGTTCAGCCAATTGCAACGCCCGGCTCATGAAGCGTCTGTCAGCCATCCTCATTATCCAACAGGTTCATTTGATTACGACGCTGTTCCGCTGTGGGTGCTTTTTCCAGTCGTTCTATTTCTTCGCGGAAAGCATTCACGTCTTCAAAGCTGCGATACACCGAGGCAAAACGAACATATCCCACATGGTCCAGGTCACGCAGCTCGTCCATCACCCAGTGCCCCACTTTTTGCGCGGGGACTTCACGGTCACCAGTACTGCGCAGATTTTTTTTGATGCGTTCCACGGCAGATTCGATATCTTCAGAACTCACCGGGCGTTTTTCCAATGCGCGCACGATACCGGCATGTAGTTTATCTTCGTTGAAGGGTTCACGACGGCCGTCGTTTTTCACCAGTTTGGGCATCACCAATTCGGCGGACTCAAAGGTGGTAAAGCGCTCACTGCACGTCAGGCATTCACGGCGACGACGCACTTCAAAGCCCTGATTCGCCAGACGCGAATCAATGACTTTGGTATCTTCGGCGTCACAAAAAGGGCAGTGCATATTTCCCTTTTTATCTGCCGTAAACCGGCAAACGTTTGCAGATATTCAGCACCTGCTGTTTAACCCGTTCAATGGTAGCAGTGTTATTCACGTCATCCAGCACATCACAAATCCAGCCCGCCAGTTCAGCAGCATCACCTTCCATAAATCCGCGTGTGGTCAGCGCCGGAGTACCTATGCGAATACCGCTGGTCACAAAGGGCGATTGCGGGTCATTGGGTACGCTGTTTTTGTTGACGGTGATATTGGCGGCACCCAGTGCGGCATCGGCTTCTTTACCGGTGATCCCTTTATCAATGAGGTCCACCAGAAACAGGTGATTGTCAGTTCCGCCGGAGACAATATTGTATCCGCGCTCTTGCAGGGTGTTAGCCATGGCGCGGGCATTTTTGATGACCTGTGCCTGATAGGTTTTGAATTCAGGCTCCAGTGCCTCTTTGAAGGCTACGGCCTTGCCAGCAATAACGTGCATCAGCGGCCCGCCCTGGGAACCGGGAAATACCGCAGAATTAAATTTCTTTTCAATGTCCGGGTTTGCTTTAGCCAGGATCAAACCACCGCGTGGGCCGCGCAAGGTTTTATGGGTAGTGGTGGTAGTCACGTCAGCAATAGCCACCGGGCTGGGGTATTCACCCGCAGCGATAAGACCGGCGACGTGAGCCATATCCACAAACAGATATGCACCCACGCTATCGGCGATATCACGGAAACGCTGCCAGTCCACCACACGCGAATAGGCAGAAAAACCAGCGACGACCATTTTTGGCTGGTGCTCTTTGGCCAGTGCTTCCACTTGCGCATAATCAATCTCGCCCGTGGTCTCTTCCAGGCCGTATTGAATGGCATTGTACAATTTGCCAGACGAGCTGACTTTGGAACCGTGAGTAAGATGGCCGCCATGGGCCAGACTCATACCGAGAATGGTATCGCCGGGCTGCAACAGTGCCAGATACACAGCAGCATTGGCCTGGGAGCCGGAGTGAGGCTGTACATTGGCGTAATCAGCACCGAACAGTTCTTTAGCGCGGTCAATAGCCAGTTGCTCGGCCACATCCACATGCTCGCATCCCCCGTAATAACGTTTGGCGGGGTAACCCTCAGCATATTTATTAGTCAGCACACTACCTTGTGCCTGCATTACCCGGGGGCTGGTGTAATTTTCAGAGGCAATGAGTTCAATGTGCTCCTCCTGCCGGACTTCCTCGGCCTGCATGGCAGCCCACAACTCGTCGTCAAAACCCGAAATTTGCATGTCTTTACTGAACATTACTTTATCCCCCTGCTTGAAGCGTCTCTTGATTGTTGGACATCTTCTTGACCAGAAATTTGTTGAAAAAAACGCTGATTGTAGCACAAACCATCCTCACTCCTGCCTGCCGGAATACAAAAAAATACTCTGAAAATCTTTAGTAACTTCTTCAGTTTATTGAATTGACGGTCGACAAAAACAGAATAAAATGAAAACTCGAAAAACAACCGCATTGACGACCGATATTCCCGCAAAAATGCTCCACTTTCATTTTGGTGTTCGCCAAAAAGTCTTGTTGGCGCTCTTAACCGTGCTGCTGATCGCTTTGAGCATGAGCAGTTGGATGGCGCTACGTGAAGAAGAGGCCAATCTTCTGAAAGAGATCGATCAGCGTGGTGCCTATATCAGTCGTTTTGTAGCCAAGGCTATGGCCTTCAGCGTAGTGGGTTATGACTACCACACCATTCAACTACTGCTGGATGAACTCACTTTTTCTGATGAAATCGACTATGCCAGGGTGACTAATGCCAAAGGCAATACCATGGGTGAATCCGGTTTTGCCGTCCTGGATATTGATGTGGAACCCTTCTCCAATGAAGGCTTGGTCATGTTCAGCAACAGTATTCAGATTGACAACGAAACTGTGGGCGTCCTACATCTGGGCCTCAGCACAAAACACATCATGTCCAGACTGAAGACTCAGAAATTTACGCTTCTCAAACGTGAAGCACTGATTATTCTATTGATTGCCATCGGTGAATTCCTGGCTCTGTCGTACATCATTGTGCGCCCGGTCGGTAAGATTATCGATTTCCTGCGGCGCAATGTGGATGATGAAGGCCTGTTGGTCAGCAAAATACCTATGGTCAGCAATGACGAATTTGGCCAATTGGCGCAGCAATTTAATACCCTGAGCAGCCAGCTCAACGAGGCCAACAAAAAACTGCACTCCAAAATTAAATCAGCTGACCGGCGATTATTGGAAACCAATCAGCAACTCAAACAACTCAATGAAGAATTCCGGATACTCGCTATTACCGACCCATTAACAGGCCTGTTTAATCGTCGTCACTTTGATGGATTAATGGAAACTGAGGTAAGCCTGAGCAATCGCCACGGTGAACCTAACAGTATCTTACTCCTCGATATTGATTTTTTTAAAGCCATCAACGACACCTATGGCCACTATATCGGTGATGTTGTACTAAAAAACATGACAATAATTTTGCAGAAAAACCTGCGCCACACAGATGCTGTCTGCCGCATTGGTGGTGAAGAATTTGCCGTGCTCTGCAAGCGGGCTGACAAGGCAGGAGCAATGGAAATCGCGGAAAAACTGCGTGCTGCCATTGAAGCTACACCGATGACACCTGAAATCGATGATGGGCTGATGATCACTGTGAGCATCGGCGTTGCCAGCGTGCCTTACGATGCAAAAAACACTACTCCTAAACAATTGTACAAAGATGTCGATACCGCCATGTACTACAGCAAAAACAATGGGCGAAATCGTGTCACTCACATTGCCGACCTTCACCAGGAAGGCACAGGGCTCATAGAAAATAAAGAATCAAGAGGCTAAAAGCATGAAAATCAACATTATGTTAACCGGCATACTGTTCAGTACCCTATTAATTTCACCTCTCAGCACTCTGGCAAGCAGCAAAACAAGCAACGAATTACTGTTTGGTTCAGTGGCAATGGATATCCCGGCCGTGATGCACAGACGGCTCAAGCCTCTCACCCATTATCTAAGCGATAAACTCAGCCGTCCCGTATCGTTAAAGCTTTCCTCTAACATGGGGGCCGCCATAAAAGAAGTGACTAATAAAAGTGTCGATCTGGCCTATCTCACACCGGTCGCCTATCTAAAAGCGCATGCGGCGGGTAACGCAAAAATTGTTGCCAAAACAGTGACCAAAGGAAAAGCTTCGTTTCAGTTAATGATCGTTGTCAAAAAAGACAGCACCTACAAAACAGTGTCTGACCTGAAAGGAAAAACGTTTGCCTTTGGCGACAAAAAAGCATTACTACAACGTGCCGTAGTGGTAGAAAGCGGGATTAACATGGAAGATTTTTCCAGCTATGAGTTTATTGGTCACTACGACAACATCGCCCGTGCCGTATTCAACGGCGATTTTGACGCGGGCATTTTAAAAGACACCATGGCATTTCAATGGCAAGACAAGGGCTTGCGTATCCTGGCTGAATCACCCGCGCTGCCGCCCTACAATATCACTGCCAGAGGCGACATTGACAGCGATACCTTGGCCAAGCTAAAAGATGCTTTTTTAAGTCTCGACAATAACAACCCGGAACATTTGAAAATCATCCAGGCCGTCGATCAAAAGTATGATGGTTTTGCAGCCACTAATGATGCGGAATATGACGTGGTGCGCAAACTGATAAAACCATTCAATAAGTAATTATTTCTTTAATCCGGGTAATTCACAATAGAAAGTACGAAATGAAAAAAGGCCGCAAATTTGCAGCCTTTCTTTATTGCGACGTCACTCTGACATTCAAGGAATATGATCCAGATCTTCACCCTCTTTTTCCACGGGCATCAGGTCTTCCTTGCTGATCCCCAAGCTCAAAGCACTAGCACTGGCGACATAAATCGATGAATAAGTCCCCACAACCACGCCAATAATCAACGCTGTGGCAAAACCATGAATCAATTCGCCACCGACAACAAACAAGGCAGTCAACACCAGCAGAGTGGTAATCGATGTCATTATGGTACGAGACAGGGTCTGGTTTAATGAGGCGTTAACAATATCCACACTGGTTCCCTTACGCATCTTGCGGAAATTTTCCCGAATACGGTCAAACACCACGATGGTGTCATTCAGAGAATAACCAATAACCGCCAGGATCGCCGCCAACACCGTCAAATCAAAACTCAGCTGAAACAGGGAGAATACCCCCAAAGTAATCACCACATCATGAACCAGGGCGACCACCGAGCCGATGGCAAAACGATATTCAAAACGGAAACCGACATAAATCAGAATGCCAATCAACGCATAAATCATCGCCAAACCGCCATCATTGGTCAATTCCTCACCCACTTGCGGACCGACAAACTCTACCCGTCGCATCTCCACTTCATCTTCTTCCACACTGCGCAGAGCCGTCATTACCTTGGTGCTGATATCCGCATTGGTTTTGCCTTCCTGTGGAGCAATACGCACTAAAATATCTTTTGTGGTGCCAAAGTGCTGCGCCACAGCCTCGGGAAAACCCGAACTTTCCAGCGTTGAGCGTACGATGGTCAAATCCACAGGGTGGCTGTAACCTAATTCAATCAACGTACCACCGGTAAAGTCCAGGCCAAAATTCAGGCCGCGTGTTGCCAGTGAGCCAATGGATATCAGAATCAACAATGCCGAAAACGTCACCGCCATTGTGCGTTTGCCCATAAAGTCAAACGTTGTAGGTTTTTTAAACAGCTGCATGATGCATCCCTGAAATGAATAAATGCGAAGTTAACAAAACAACATTAACCGGCTAAATCGAC
>VAPF01032089.1_pt1 | contig 11683 bp, 9 predicted proteins | sample 3393931 | NCBI WGS metagenome assembly VAPF01 (sample SAMN08290437, study PRJNA428436) | hydrothermal vent metagenome | isolation source: Deep-sea hydrothermal vent chimney | place: Atlantic Ocean: South-mid Altantic Ridge | depth 2773 m m | reverse complement strand
GGTTACTGCTTCAGTTCCATCAACAGTGAGCTGATATGATTCTGCTGTAATATTTTCTGATTGTGATGGAGTATGCGAATGTTATGATAAGGGCCGGTGCGCACACGGTGCCATTGATTTTTGTTAATAGTGACATGCTGTATATTCGCTTCAATACCGAGAAAGGCCAGTTTTGCTTTTAGTTTTTCCGCCTCGCTCAGCTTCTGAAAAGAAGCTATCTGTAAAACATACAAAGCTGGTTTCGAATGAGGTCCGGCTGTTCGTTCCAGGATTTTAGGGGGGGTTGTTTCTGATTTTGGTATCAGTACTTCCATGCCCTGTAGCAGCGTGTAAAAATTATACCTGGGCTCTTTTTTACTGGATCCCGTTTTAGCTATTGGTAGTGGCTTATGGGCTTTGTTTTTTTTATGTTCGAGTTTTTTTAACTCAGTGTTAACGGCGTCATGAAAGCTGGTTTGTGTGGCTGGTTGCTTGTCGAGGTAAATAAGGAAAGCAACAAACAGGCCAATAGCCAGACCGGCAAGTAACCATAGATAAGCTGGCAGAAATTTTTTCTGCACACGTTTTTTTCTGGGTTTATAATCAGCCGACATAGTAGTCTAATGGGTTCGTGGGTTATGTCTGGGTAGCGTTTCGACAGATTACATTTTTTCTGGTGCGCTAACGCCAAGCAGGGTAAGTCCGTTTTTTAACACCTGCCGGGTTGCAATAATTATATTCAGGCGGGCATTGCGTAATGCCTCATCGTCAATAATAAAATGGTGGGCGTTATAATATGAATGCAGCAGGTTGGCCAGTTCGCGTAAATAGTGTGCGAGTAAGTGTGGTTCAGCGTTCATCGCCGCTTTATTGATAATATCCGGATAAGCAGCCAGCTTTGTAATTAATTCAGTTTCATGTTTCTCGGTTAACATCTCAAGATTATTGTTACCGGCAGTAATGTCGTGTACTAATTTTTTTTCTTCAAGTTGTGCCATGACGCTACAGATACGGGCATGTGCGTACTGGATGTAATAGACCGGGTTGTCATTGCTCTGTGATTTGGCAAGATCAAGGTCAAAATCCATGTGTTGCTCACATTTGCGCATAACATAAAAAAATCGTGCTGCATCATTGCCAACTTCTTCACGTAATTCACGCAGGGTAACAAAGGAACCGGAACGTGTTGACATGGGGACACGTTCCCCGTTGCGATAAAGGTTGGCAAATTGCACCAGTAAAATATCCAGTCGTTCAGCTTGTGCGCCCAGTGCAGACATAGCAGCTTTTACCCGGGCAACATAACCGTGATGGTCGGCTCCCCAGATATTTATTACCCGATCATAGCCACGTTGGAATTTATCCAGATGGTAAGCAATATCAGAGGCGAAATAGGTAGCCTGTCCGTTATCACGGATAACTACCCGGTCTTTTTCGTCGCCAAATTGTGTGGATAAAAACCACAGGGCTCCGCCGCGTTCCTCGATATACCCCTGTTCGCGCAATTGTTCGACAGCCTGCTGAATTAATCCACGGTCGGCAAGCGTCTGTTCACTGAACCAGTTGTCAAAGATAACACCAAAATCTTCCAGGTCTTCACGAATATCGGTCAGAATATTATCCAGACCGGCGGTAAAGACAATACGATAGTTTTCGCCAAGTAGTTTGCAGGCACGTGAAATCAGTGCATCAATATGAACTTCCTTATCACCATTTTCCGCTTCGTCAGCTGGAATGTCCTGCATAACTGCCTCAGCAGAATGGACAAACTGCCGGGCATATTTCTGTTTAAGCTGGTTGGCAATGTCATAGATATAGGCTTCACTTTTATACCCGTTGCTGGGAAACGGAATGGAAATATCGGATAACTGCAGGTAACGTAGCCAGATACTGGTAGCCAGAATATTCATCTGCCGCCCGGCATCATTGACATAATATTCACAGTCAACATCGTAACCCACAGCGCGCATTAATGAAGCCAGCGTCGCTCCATAGGCAGCCCCGCGCCCGTGGCCGACATGCAACGGCCCGGTGGGGTTGGCAGAGACAAATTCAAGCTGAATTTTTTTGTGCCCGGCTGTTTCGCTGCGCCCGTAGCGTTCACCCTGTGACAATATATCGCGAATAACATTGAGTGTTGTGTCTTTCGCCAGGTAAAAATTAATGAAACCGGGACCAGCTATTTCAACCTTCTCAATAATATTATCTGCTGCAAGGCGATTGATAATCTGTTGGGCGATATCACGCGGTGCCATGGCGGCCTGCTTTGCCAGCATCATTGCCACATTACAGCTAAAATCACCAAAACTGGCATCTTTGGTACGGCTAACCTGTAGTAATGGCAGGGAGTCGATGATGCCGTCAGCAAGCAGTGTTTGCAGTGACCGGGTTAACAGAGATTCAATTTTATCTTTCAAAGGGCGTACCGGACGTGTGAAGTGATTTGCGGGTTTTCAAGGGTGCTGATTATACGTTAAAGCGCGGTTAGGTAAAGGGCGCAAGCAATTAATAGAAGTGCCCTGGAATGTTTGTGGTGTGATAGTGGTTAAAAGGTGTCATATGGGTCTACATCTATTGACCAGCGTGCTTTGTTCGTCGATTTTAGTTTGATAATCTGCCCCAGGCTGTTATGCAGTATTTGATGTAAAGGTTTGCGGTGTCTGGCCTGGAGCATTAGCTGATAACGGTAGCGACCGGCTCGGCGTTCCATCGGGGCAGGCAGAGGGCCGAATATCTCGACAGTGGCGCTTTTTTGCGCAGCAAGTACGCTGGCAACCTCGTCGAGAAAATGGCGAGCAGCATCGATGGTTGTGGATTCACTGCGAATGATAATCAGATGCTGCTCTGGTGGTAATGCGGCATTTTTTCGTTCGGCAAGGATATTGTGAGAAAAAGATTCATAACCCTGATGGAGCAGAGTTTGCAACAGAGGGTGCTCGGGATGGTGAGTCTGAATCAGTACTTCACCGGTTTTTTCTGCCCGGCCTGCTCGACCAGATACCTGAATAATTAATTGGGCAAGGTGTTCCCCGGCACGAAAATCACTGCTATAGAGCGACTGATCGGTATCCAGAATACCCACCAGCGTGATGCCAGGAAAATCATGTCCCTTAGCCAGCATCTGTGTACCGACCAGAATGCCGCTTTCACCGCTGTGCGCCTGTCGCAGTTTCTCCTGTAGACAGCCTTTGTTACGGGTGGTATCGCGGTCGATCCGGTTTACTGCGGTCTGCGGGAAGCGTAGCTGTAAAAATTGTTCGATACGTTCTGTGCCGCTACCCACAGCAATCATTTCATCGCTACCGCAGTGATCGCACTGCTCTGGTACCGGCCGTTGAGCATTACAATGGTGGCAGTGTAACCGCTGGTATTTCATGTGGTAGGTCATATTGGCATCACAACGACGGCAGCGGGCGGTCCAGCCGCAACGATGACACATCAGTAATGGTGCAAACCCTCGTCGGTTAATAAACAGCAGTACCTGACTCCGTTGCCTGATATGCTGCTCAATTTTTTCGAGTAAAGACTCTGACAGGCCTTCATGCATACGCTGGTTACATAAATTAATCAGCTTTACTGCTGGTAATGGTCGTGTGTTGGCGCGCTGGCGCAGATAATGTACCTGATAACGCTGTTCATTAATATTGTTAATCGTTTCCAGTGAAGGCGTTGCCGAACCCAGTATGACTGGGCAGTTAAGATAGCGGGCACGGATAATCGCCAGATCACGGGCATTGTAACGGAAGCCATCCTGTTGTTTGTAGGAACCATCATGCTCTTCGTCGATAATGATCAGGCCTAAATCCGGCATAGGAGTAAATATCGAAGAGCGGGTGCCAATCACAACACGTGCCTCACCATTAGCCGCCGCATACCAGGCCCTGTAACGCTGGCTAGCAGATAACCCGGAATGTAATACTGCAATGCGGGTATGCAACTGGCTGGCAAAGCGTTGAGTAAGTTGTGGAGTCAGGCTGATCTCGGGGACCAGTAATAGTACCTGCTGGCTGCGCGACAGTGTCTGTTGGCTTATTTCCAGGTACACCTCGGTTTTTCCACTGCCGGTAACACCAAACAGGCAGTGAATGCCTGTATTTGACTGGCTAATTGCTTTCACGGCCTGTTGCTGCTCCGTATTTAGCACAAGCGGCATTTGCGGATCTGAGGTGGCTGCTGTCGGCGATGACTGTCTGGAAGGTGCTTTCTGGTTAATCAGTGATTTATTGTGCAAGGCAGTAATTGTTCCGGTAGTTATACCGCGTTGCCTGATTTCCTTAGTAGTTAGTCCCTGCGGGCATGTTGCAAGTAACTGATAAAGCTGATGTTGTTTGGGTGCGCGCCGTTGCAGTTGTTGTAACGTATCGGCTGTAGTAGATGCAACCCGCCATGGCTTTTCAGCGTCAGGCGGGGCATAGTAATGGCTGGGGTGGCGTAAATATACTGGTAATGCGGCCTGTATTGCCTTGCCTGGTGGGTGCAGATAATACTGTGCTGCCCATTGCAGTAAAGCCAGTGTTTCGGTTGAAAATACCGCTTTTGTATCGGGAAAGGATATAACCGATCTGAGTTTGTTGGGAGCAATGTCGCTATGCTCAGTCTGTTCAACAATAATGCCGATAAGCTGGCGCTTACCAAAAGGGATCAGAACGCGCATACCCGGTACAATTGGGTGCATCGGCAATTGTTCTGGTAAGCGATAATCAAACAGGCCGTATAGAGGGCAGGGGATGGCAATTCTCAGAATAGCGTATTCAGGCATAGGGTGAGGAGACAAAGGTGCCGCAGGCAGGCCGAAAATAAAATACATTTTACTGTATATAATGAACCAGCGAGGGCTTAATTAGGCAAAGAATGCGGGGAATTAAGCAAAAGGTAAAGAGCAGAAACGTGAATACACAGCGGATAACCCTGGATTAACCGAAAAATACTGTGGATAAGTCTGTGGAAACATGCATTGCATGATCTTTCGGAATAAGTCCAGGTTTTATGTTGTAGAATTTTTGTAATAGTTTGTTCACATTTAAAACTATATATATCAGTATGTTATAAAGTATCCCCTTATAATAGCAGGGTTAAAAGAGATTTGACCTATTGATGGAAATGTGAATTTATTCTTTGTGAATAAACAAACTAATGCTGAATTTAATGCGTGCTAAATTAGCGTCATTTCTTAATGGTTATTCTATGTAAAATAACATAAGTTGTTATTTTTATGGGGAAAAGCAAAGTTACTCACAAAAACTGTGGATAACTTTGTGGATAATAGTCTGAAAAAAGGTAAATTTCACAGTAAGTAGTTGCTTTCTGTTAGTTTGGATGGTTTTTGACCATAAAAATATATATCTTATAAAACAAGTAGTTATGTATGTTATAAGTCTTTATTATAATAAAAAACCAATTTTTTATACGTTGAGTATTGTGTAGCAGAATCTTATTTTGAACTTGTGTACAACTTCAATTTATTACAGAAAAATTACAATAACTTAGCGATAGAAACAGCGGGTTACCTCAAAATTTGCATTACTATCTCGATAAGCAAAATTCACCATAAATATTTTTTTATCAGGGGCGCACTCATGCAGTCATGGCAACACATTATTGAACATGTTGAACAGCAAACCGGGCAGCCGTTTTGCTTCTGTCGGCAACAGTCATTAGCTGGCGGTAGTATTAATTCAGCCTTTCTACTGACCGGTAAAGCCAGTTGCTATTTTGTGAAAACCAGTCAGGCGGGCAGGGGATCTATGTTTGCAGCAGAAGTGCTTGGCTTACAGGAGCTGGCAACCAGTCGGACATTACGTGTCCCCGAGCCTGTCTGCTACGGTGAAGATGATACGAAAAGTTATATTGTACTTGAATATCTGGATCTCGATGGCCCCGCGAATCAGGTGAAACTGGGACAGCAACTGGCGGCAATGCACCGGGTAACGGCCGCACAGTTTGGCTGGAAAATAGATAACACCATTGGTGCAACGCATCAGCCTAATGGCTGGCAGGACAACTGGCTGACATTCTGGCGTGATCAGCGTCTGGGCTTTCAGTTACAACTGGCGGCAAACAACGGTTATGGTGGTGAGCTACAGATACTGGGAGAGCGACTGCTCGCTGATATGAACCAATTGTTTACCGGCAGAGATATCCAGGCATCCATGCTGCACGGCGATTTATGGGGCGGAAATGTTGCCGGTCTGCATGATGGCACACCGGTTATTTTTGACCCGGCCTTTTACTACGGCGACCGGGAGGCTGATCTGGCAATGACCTATGTGTTCGGTGGGTTTACCGCCGATTTTTACGCCGCCTATCAGAATGCCTGGCCACTGGATGATGGCTTTGAAATGCGTAAAACCTTCTACAATATTTATCACATTATAAATCACCTGAATATGTTTGGTGGCGGCTATCACGGGCGGGCGGTTCAGATGATGAAATCGGTACTGGCTGCACTCAATAGCTGATTGTGTGATTCCGATGTGTGTCACTAGATGCGTGTTACTACCTGTATAAAGGTGTTCACTTTATGCTTATCTTCCAGTTCATTATCTTCAATAACGGCTAAAGTCGGATAGCCTGCACACACCCTGCGTGCAAAGACTCCGCGACTGGTTTCGCTAATACATTTTCCGTTGAGATAAACAGGTGTGCTGTTTAGCCCGCAACTGGGTGAGCGGTTTTTGAAAATAAAACCCTGTAGATGACCGAGAGTATCTGCTTTTATCTGACAGTAATGCTGCATCATTGTGGTGATATTTATTTGCGGGTCATCACGCCCGGTAAGTTGTGGCTGGTCAATGCTGCCGGTGAGTTGTACCGGTGGGCGGGGGACACCAAACCCGGCTTCAACCTCCGGACACACGGGGATAAATTCAAACAGCTTGCTCAGTTGATGCAAAACGATGCGATTAGCTTTTGACTGGCCGTCATAACGCACCGCATCACCGAGCAGACATTGACTGATACCAACCAGTGGTTTTACTGGTTTCACTATTTTTCCGTAGTGACCGTGTTATTTCCTGGCACCCATTGCCAATGCCCGCTGGCGAGATTTGTTCGCCTCAATAGCAAGTTTGCCACCATCCCAGCCAGGCATGGTTTCGGGCCAGCCGAACATGTGCGCGCTCAGCACTTCACCTAAGGCGTCGATATGTTCTTCGCTGTCATTCAGACAGCGAATATAATTGAACATTTCACCACCTGCCTGTATAAACAGTTTACGGTTTTGCATGTTAATTTCTTCCAGTGTTTCAAGACAGTCGGTAGCAAAGCCGGGGCAGAGAATATCCACCGTTTTAATACCGGAGGCAGGCAGCTCCTGTAACGTCTGGCTGCAATAAGGTTGCAACCAGGGTTCGCGGCCAAAGCGTGACTGAAAGACTACCTGCCATTCTTTATCCGGCAGGCCAAGCTCCTCGGCTACCAGACGTGCAGTTTTCTGGCAATGACAGAAATAAGGGTCACCACTGTCAATATAACGCTGCGGGATGCCATGAAACGAAAATAGCAGCAGATCCGCTTTATCCGTGTTCTGCCACTGTTTTCTAATACTGTTAGCCAATGCTTTAATATAGTCAGCATGATCGTGATAGTGGTTAATCAGACGCAAATCTGGTAGCCAGCGCCAGCCCTGAAGCACATCGGTGACCTGGTCGAAAACGGCGGCAGTAGTGGTTGCCGAGTATTGCGGATAGAGGGGGAGAATAAGTAGTCGCTGTGCCCCGGCCCTGCGCAAGGCTTCCAGCGTGCTGTTGATAGATGGATTACCATAGGTCATCGCCAGGTCAACGATAACGTGGCCCCGAAAGCGTTTATCGAGTTTTTGCTGCAATTTATGAGTTTGCAGGCGTGACAGGTGAATTAATGGCGAACCATGTTCCGTCCACACTTTGCGGTAGGTTTTTGCTGCACGAGACGGGCGGATACGTAATATTACTCCATGCAGGATAAACCACCAGAGAAAACGGTTGGCTTCAATCACGCGCCGGTCGGCGAGAAACTGCGCCAGATATTTACGCACGCCAGACGTTGTGGGCGCGTCAGGAGAACCCAGATTAACCAGTAGAATCCCCAGTTTTTCCTGCACGCCGTGCCGGTAGTTATTTTTCTCTGTCACAATACGGTTGCTGCCTCCGGATTTTTATTCAGGTTAATTTCAGCTTAAATTTTCAGGCAGAATATAAAATTCCCTGCGCTGTGTCAGGGGTGACAGGGTGACAGATTCAACCTGAATGCTCAAGTTATTCCTGCGAATTGATCACTCTTTAACAGGAATAGCCCTTAATTGCAGGTTACTCTTGTTCCTTCTTCAGAAGAATACTGTAAAATGACGAGATTTTATTTTTTCTACTATCTATCTATGTGGAGTTGCGATGCCCATCAGGCTTGTTATACCAAATGAAACTGCCCCCGGCGAGCGGCGCATTGCGCTGGCGCCGGCCGTGGCGAAAAAACTGGGTGACAGAGGTGTACAGATCGCCATGCAGCACGGTGCGGCGTTGTCATCCTATTTTAATGATGAAGATTTTACCGGGGTGGAGATTGTGGCAGATACGGCTACTCTGTATAAAGATGCCGACCTGATCTTCAAGGTGCAGCCGCCAACGCGCGAAGAGCTGGAACAGATGAAAACGGGGGCAACTATTGTCAGTTTTATGGCAGCACATAAAAATGCCGAAATGATGCAGCAGATGTGCGAGAAGAAAATCACCTCGCTGGCAATGGAGCTGGTGCCGCGGATCACTCGGGCGCAGTCGATGGATGCGCTATCATCACAGGCCTCGATTGCCGGTTATATGGGCGTGTTGATGGGGGCGCAACTGGCCTCGGTGTTTTTCCCCATGCTGACGACTGCAGCCGGTACAATCCGCCCAGCCAGAATTGTTATTATCGGCGTTGGTGTTGCCGGTTTGCAAGCAATTGCTACCGCAAAACGACTGGGTGCTATTGTTGAAGCCTATGATGTGCGCAGCGCCACCCGTGAGCAGGTGGAATCGCTGGGCGGTAAGTTTATTGATACCGGTGTCAGTGCTGAGGGTAAAGGTGGTTATGCGCGTGAGCTGACCGATGAGGAAAAACAACAGCAACAGGATGTATTAGCCAGCCATATTGCAATGGCTGATGTGGTTATCAGCACGGCGGCGATTCCTGGGCGGGCCTCGCCGAAAATTATTACCGAAGAGATGGTAAAGGCAATGAAACCTGGCGCAGTTATTGTTGACCTCGCTTCGGAAGGTGGCGGCAACTGTGTGCTGACCAAACCGGGTGAAACCATTGAGTATGACCACCGCGTTACGATTCATGGCCCGCTGAATGTAGCCAGTGAATTACCGATTCATGCCAGTGAGATGTATGCCAAAAATCTATTTAATCTGGTTTCGCCTTTTATTAGCGAAGAAGGCGAGCTGGCGCTGGATATAAGCGATGAGGTGATTGCCGGTTGTCTGTTAACGCATGACGGTGCCATTGTGCATGCGCAGTATAAAAATACAAACGAAAGTGGTGCAGAATAATGATTGAAGGCTTACCCGCATTATATATATTTATGCTGTCGGCATTTACCGGTTATGAAGTAATCAGCCGGGTGCCGGTTATTTTACATACCCCGCTGATGTCCGGTTCCAACTTTGTCCACGGTATTGTACTGGTCGGCGCGATGATTGCGCTTGGTCAGGCGCACGGCACATTAGAACTTACGATTGGTTTTGTTGCCGTGGTTATGGCTGCTGGTAATGCCGTCGGGGGTTATGTCGCCACCATAAGAATGCTGGAAATGTTCCAGACGTCGAAGCAGGGGGCGAAGCAATGAATATGAGTTTTATTATTGATGCAGTGTACTTTTTCACTGCCGCCATATTTATTATCGGCCTCAAACAGATGTCATCACCCGTCACCGCCCATCGCGGTATTGTCTGGGCAGGTATGGCGATGGTTGTTGCTACCCTGGCTACTTTTGGCGCACCGTCTATTGTCCTTAGTTTTGGTAACAGCAATTTATTATTAATGGTCGCTGCGATTGCTATCGGCTCGACGGTTGCCTATATTTCAGCCAAACGGGTTGCGATGACCGATATGCCGCAGATGATTGCCATGTACAATGGCATGGGTGGTGGCGCAGCGGCGGCCATTGCTGCCGTTGAACTGGTAAAACTGTCTGCCGGGGCAGAAAGCCGAGGGCTGACGATTCAGGTGCTGGCGGTGCTGGGTGCGGTAATCGGTTCGATTTCTTTCTCCGGCTCGGCGATAGCGTTTGCCAAGTTACAGGGCTTGATGAAAAAGACCCTGCGCCTGCCTTTACATCAGGTTATCAATATCGTCCTGTTTATAGCGGTCTGTATTATCGGTTATCTGGTAGCAACGGCTCATTCAGTGGGTTTTGGGTCTGTCGTACTGTTCTTTATTCTGGCGCTGGTGTTTGGTGTGATGCTAACCCTGCCGATTGGCGGTGCCGACATGCCAGTGGTTATTTCACTGTTCAATGCCCTCACCGGGCTGGCAGTGGCGTTTGAAGGCTTCGTGCTTAATAATGCCGCGATGATTATTGCCGGTACGGTTGTCGGTTCATCCGGTACCCTGCTAACCCAGCTGATGGCCAAAGCGATGAACCGGCCGATATCTAATGTACTATTCAGCAGTTTTGGTAGTGATAGCGGCACTGTTGTCGATGAAAAAATTGAAGGCAGTATGAAGGAAATTCAGGCTACCGATGCAGCGATTATGATGGCCTATGCACAAAAAGTCATTATTGTGCCAGGCTATGGAATGGCGGTGGCGCAGGCACAGCATAAGTTAAAAGAGCTGGAAGACCTGCTGGAAGAACGTGGGGTAGTAGTGAAATATGCCATTCATCCGGTTGCCGGTCGGATGCCCGGTCACATGAATGTGTTATTGGCTGAAGCGGGTGTGGATTATGACCGTATTATGGATTTGGAAGAGATTAATCCGGAATTTCCGACCGCAGATGTCGCGCTGGTGATTGGTGCCAATGATGTGGTTAACCCGGTGGCGCGCAGTAATCCCGACAGCCCGATTTACGGTATGCCGATTCTGGATGCCGATAAGGCGCAGAATGTTATTGTGATTAAACGCGGCAAGGGTGCCGGTTTCTCGGGCATTGAAAATCACCTGTTCTACGCTGATAATACCCAGATGTTATATGGAGATGGTCAGAAGGCGGTATCCGAACTGATCGCCGGGGTGAAAACATTGAGTGCGTAAGTTTTTTAACCTTGCTGCGGGGCAGTTTATTAATTAGAGCGGGAGGAGGCATCGGTATCTTCGAAATGGCTCCCTCACAGGTGTATTTAGACCTGGAAGACTGGGCACCGTTAACCCGATGGCTGCGCAGTAAACGCAGTATGCCCTGAAGAATTTCTGCCGCAAACTTATTCAGTATCCCCTGTTCAGTATTCTTAGAATCGTCAGATTGTTCTAAGGGAAATAGCGTTAATTTATCTGTCGGTCGCCCGCACGGAAACCCGCCAGGCGCATTGTGGATATAAGTTACGCCCTGTCGATCAACCAGGAAGGGATATACCAATCTCCTCGGAGTCGGGAAAAAGCATTTAGTTCCGTATAATTGATAATAATATAAATATTATTTGATTTAAATCAATTAAATTTAGTCGTTACACATTTAAGATGCACATTGTGCTAAATGTATTTAACATTTTTTCTAATATAAACTAACAAGTCCTTAGGAGGATTTATG
>VAPF01034419.1_pt1 | contig 11684 bp, 10 predicted proteins | sample 3393931 | NCBI WGS metagenome assembly VAPF01 (sample SAMN08290437, study PRJNA428436) | hydrothermal vent metagenome | isolation source: Deep-sea hydrothermal vent chimney | place: Atlantic Ocean: South-mid Altantic Ridge | depth 2773 m m | reverse complement strand
TGCGTGAAGCCGAGAAATGTTCAAAGCCGATGAATCATGTCCCATTACCTCTTGGTTAAAAAATTGTTAGTGGATCCGGGGCTGTCTCATGGGTGGCAACCTATGTATGGGGTGTGATTTTTGATTCATTTTCAAAAAAGATAAAATCAACATGTGTTATTGGAGTTCTGAGGTATTGGAATACTGAAATGGACAGAGCGGGCAGAGGGCTATAATGAAAAAAGCAACCATTTTTTTGTTTTATTTTTATTCGTTCCACTCACCGCATATTCCGCTGAGTATGTATATAAAAAAATTACTTTGTATATTCCGGATTGTGAAATTACGACAGGTGGAATTATTAATATCCATCCCTATGACAATTTTTTCCTTAAAGGGAAAAGCTGGGACATGATATTGGGTGATTCGCGATTTATGAAGCATTGCCTGTCTATATACCAAGATATCGACAAAACTATTTCCTGCAAAGAACAAAATAGAATTAATATGATCGATAAACTTGTTGAAGATAACTCCCAGATTACCGAAATTCTTTTTAGCAGCGAACCAAATTCGAAAATTAATCGGAAGGAATTCAAAGATTATATTTTGTATTCCTCTGTGGGTCTAAATAAATTTTCAATTGCAATATTGGTTGAGAAACAGACGGGTAAAACGACTGAAATCACAGGAGCATTCAGTAACGAACACCTCAAATGGTTGCGCCTGGAGCCTTTGTGAATGTTTTTTTGACCCTGTGAAACTGGCAAGATAACCGTGAAAGCTATTTGAAATTGATAAAACTAACTTTATATTTTCAGCCATGGATGGATGCAACCCAACTTTTCTTAGAGGCTACCTAACCCATGTCGTTGAAACAGATTTTTCGGGATGAATTATCGTACCTGAAACTTCAAGGAAAGGAGTTCTCGCAGCAAAATCCCGGCCTGTCCCGCTTTCTCTCGGACGAATCCACCGACCCGGATATCGAACGATTACTGGAAGGCTTTGCCTTTTTGTCAGCACGCCTACGCCATAAAATTGAAGATGATTTCCCAGAATTAACCCATTCCCTGTTAAATCTGCTCTGGCCGAATTACCTGCGACCTGTTCCCAGCACAACGATTATTCAGTTCTCTCCGGCCAATAGCTCAATCTCAAAAAAGCAGGTTATCCCCCGGCATACTCAATTGAATTCTGAACCTGTTGATGGAACACGTTGCCGGTTCCGCACTAATCATGAGGTGCCCGTTTATCCCCTGGTTTTGAATTCTGTAGATAGCACGGACTCCCGTGAAAACACGGTGATCGGTCTGGACTTCAAGACTCTGGCCAACCGTCCATTTAACCAGACCGGTTGTGATCATATTCCGGTCTATATCAGCGAGGATGACTACACAGCGCAGACACTGTATTTATGGGTCTTTCAATATCTCGACCAGGTTAAAGTCATAACGGACAATGGCTCCGTAACAACATTGCCGGCGAGTTGCGTCAAACCACTCGGTTTCTCGCCTGAGGATGCCTTACTACCCTATCCCGACAATGCTTTTGATGGGTATCGCATACTTCAGGAATATTTTACCTGTCCGGAGCGATTTTACTTCTTCGATATTACTCAGCTGGAGTCGGCTTGGCCAACTTGTGCATTAGAAGATATTCGCCTGGAATTATGTTTTAATCGGCCACTGCCGGAAGATATAAAAATACGCCAAAGCAGTTTCGCATTATACTGCACACCGGCCGTTAACTTGTTCGTATATGATGCCGACCCGATCAGCCTGACCGGAAAAACGACAGATTATCGAGTACTGCCTTCAGGTAGAAATATCGAGCACTATGAAATATTCAGCATCGACAAAGTATCCGGCTGGCCAGACAGAGCCGGTGAATCGAATAATGGGCGGCGCGTCTACCAGAAGTTTGAATCGTTTGAGCATGAAATTGCGTACATTAATGATCAGCCTGTTTATTATTTTCAAAGCCGCATTAAAAACTCCTTGAACAATTTCGGGTTTGATCATTTTGTTCGTTTTATGCGGGATGATGAGACATATTTTACGTCGAAAAAATCCGAAACCATCTCCATGGAAATGACTTGCAGTAATCGTGATCTACCATATGCGCTGGCTGTGGGCGATATCTGTATACCCACGGAACAAACACCGTCATCCATCTCGTTCCAAAATATCACGCGCCCGACGGAGTCTCTGCGTCCCATTCTGGATGAAACGCTGCACTGGCAGTTAATCTCAAATATGTCGCTAAATTACCGTTCATTGCTAAAACCAGGGCCGTTACGGAATATTTTACGCGCATATAATTTAAAAGCGACTGTCGATCAGCAGGCAAAACGTCATTCACAACAGCGTCTGGCAGGTATACATGACATCAATACAAAACCGGTTGACCTCCTGCTCAATGGCTTGCCTATCCGGGGGCTGAAATCCGAGCTATTTTTAAATCCAGACGGATATTTGTGCGAAGGCGAAATGTTCCTTTTTGGAACTGTACTTTCACATTTTTTCTCTCTCTTTTCCGGCATTAATTCATTTCATTGCCTGGATGTAATCAATACACTCAATAAAGAAGTTTACTCATGGCCGTTGCAGACCGGAAAACAACCAGTCATCTAGCTAGTGCTGTATTGGATGACGCACAGAATTATGCTTTTTTTCAGCTGGTAGAATATATACACCGGTTGAATGGCTGCAATCTTGAACATGCTCAGGATATTTCTCCGCGTGATGAAACCATTAAGTACAGCAGCACAGGGAGCATTGGGTTTCCTGCTTCTGATATCACAGATGCGGGAATAACCACATATGATGGAAAATCACAGCACTGGATAGAAACCAGTTTTTTCGGAATGCATGGATCCTCTTCTCCACTGCCAAGCCATTTCCTGGATGTCGTCGCCTGGGAGTATGGGCAAAAAGAAGGGATTCGCTATCATTTTCTGGATTTTTTTAACCATCGGCTGACCACATTATTGCATCGTGCCTGGCGTAAATATCGTTATTTTGTCCGATTTTCACCCGCGGGTACGGATAAGTTTTCAGCATATTGTTTCTCCTTAATGGGGGTCAATGATAAAACTCTGCGGGATGACACGTCGATAAATTGGAGCTTGCTGCTTAAGTTCAGTGGCATTATTGCCAGTCAACACCGTTCTGCAAAATCTGTTAGCAGTATCATCGCACACTATTTTAGCCTTGAATCTGTTGAGATCAAAGAATGGGTTCAGCGTAATGTTGAAATATCACCGGATCAATTGGGAAATCTTGGCGTTGCAAATTTTGACCTTGGCCAAACGCTCGTACTCGGGGACAAAGTGCCGACACGAATGGGCAAGTTCGTCATATCGCTCACCAAACTGACAAAGAAAGAATTTAAAACATTTTTACCCAACGGAAAAAATTATCCGGTGTTACTGGAGTTGGTGGAGTTTTTGCTGAAGACCCAGGATGCCTATGATCTGGAGCTTGGCCTGCTGCCCGAAGATATACCAGAATTTCAATTGTCGGCAAAAAGTGAAAGGCCGGCTCACCTAGGCTGGTCAACAGTGATTGGCAGCCAGAGTCCTGACGATAACATGCTTATCACGATTAATGTAAAATCATGAATATTGCCAACCCCATAAAAACCCTCTATCTGCAAGTGATGAATCCTGATACCTTGGAAGGCGGCGCCTTACCGACATATAATTTTGATCACAACGGCGGCACCATTGGCTCCAAGGGAGCAAATTGGTTATTGCATGATTATACCTGCGCTGTTGCTGAAACCCATGCAGAGATCACGACGCGGGACAACCACTATTGTCTTATTGATCGTTCAGGGAGAACACGAATTAATTCCGGTACGGAATATATCGGGCTGAATCGCATAATACAGATCAACGAAGGTGATCTGCTTCATATCGGAAAGTACCGTATTAAAGTCAGGTTTCATGAGGTTCGTACTGAGCATATTGCAGGTAGCGGATGGCATGAAGGCGCTGGTTTGAGTGAATTGGCTGGACAGAAAAAACACATACATACAAAAGGCCATCTGCTTGCACATGCAGTCGATGATGAAATCCCTCTTATCGATCCGGATAATTGTCTTTCACATGATGTCGAGAACTCCATACTGATTAATGCTATTCCCGAGGAAATATTGGATCCTTTGGCCGCATTTTCCAAGCCCATAACTACGGCACGCGCATACAGTGAAGATGCGTATAATGACCACTCTACTTTTGCCGGTATGAAATATAATTCCAGACCGAAAAAAGGTTATACCAATGATGACAAGGCAGTGAAAGACAAATTTTCCGGAAATATAACTATCATGAATGATTCTCCGAAACCCCCTGAAGATCTAAATCAGAGTGAGCAGTATTACTCTTATCCTAAAAGTACTGAGCTAGACCATATCATCATTGCCCCTCTGTTAAGGGGCATGGGTATTTCAATCGAAGAAATGGATGCGGAATCCGCGCATGAGTTTTTGATTGAAGTTGGCCAAGCCATTCGAGTAACTATTACAGGCATACAGGCTCTATATCAACAGGATCAGAGTACAGCAATAAATCCTTCGCTTCTGGGTCGAAACCTGCAACCCATTGAAGATAACCCCCTTCGCCTTAAACAATCATATGAAAAAGCTGCTGATGCTCTGTTTTCCCCCAAGCGAAGCCGCGTTCATTTAGCACCACCTGCGGCTATTGAAGAAAGCCTGGCCCAACTAAGCCAGCATCAGGATTCGGTTAATATTGCCATTCAAGAAAGCCTTGGCACTCTGGTACAATCATTTTCTCCGGATATTTTGAAAAGCCGTTTTCGGCGCTATGCAAAAGCTGGGGAACAAAAAAACCAGGATGATGCATGGGCATGGAGAATGTATGATGCCTATTATTCAGAACTTATTTCATCTCGCCAAATTGGTTTTGAAAAATTGTTCTGGGAAGTCTTCGAACAGGCTTATGATCGTGCAATGCGTCAAGCTATCCACAATAAAGCAACAGGAAGTCACAGCAATGAAGATTAATACGCTTGTTTTCATCACATTATCTTTTTTTCTTGTTAGTGGTTGCACGTTAACTGCAAAAGATATGATACCCACCAGCACCGCTGAGGACATGATCCGCGCCGCTCTTAAAGAGCAGCGTGCTGAGTTAGAAAAAGAAACTAAAATATCTTTTTCACTATTGACTGACGCCGATGTTAATTATAAGGCCAATGCGGTTGATAACGTCTGGGATATTGATAGCGAAGGAAAGGATCTACCGTCTGGCACCCATATTAGTCTTAAAGTATTGGAATTAACCGATGATTCCATGTTGCTCGGCGCGGATCAGGAGAGTCTGAACCAGGATCTTGAGGCCGCTCTAGGCAAAACCTACATCGACCATAATGATTATGTGCTGGCACCCGGACAATTCAAATTTATTGATTTTGGGAGCATCTATAAAAAAACGCGTTATATCGGCATAATCGCCGGCTACCATGACATCAGCGGATCAACCTGGAAGAAGGCCTTTAAACTAGATCTCAGCAACAAAAGACTATCATTGGTTGTTCATCTGACAAAACAAGAAGTCATCATTAAGGCTGAGGATTGAACTAATGACGATGCAAAACCGGGTTGTCTGGAGTGAAGGCTTATTCATCAAGCCCCAGCATTTTCAACAGGAAGCCCGTTATTTCGATTATCTGCTTAACCAGCGTATCCATTCAACAGGTGATTTCCTGTATGGCTTTTCCACACTACAGATCAATCAGGAATTTTTGACATTTGGGAAAATATCCCTGTTGGGAGCCTCTGGAGTAATGCCTGACGGATCATTTTTTAACATTCCGCTGCATACCGCCGCTCCAACCCCTTTGACTGTCGATGATGTTTCATTGGCAGAGCAGATTGTATACTTGGGTATCCCGCTGCACTCTGCCGGTACCTCTGAAGTCCAATGGCCAGAGAATACAGGGCGGAGTCGATACCTGCCCGAACAGCATGAGGTCAAGGATTTACACTCAAAAGAAGGTGGCCATGTGTCACTTAACACTGCCAAACTAAATGTCTCTTTGCTACTCGAACGCGATGATCGCAGTGCCTTTGCTTGTCTGGCTTTGGGACGGATTCAGGCGGTACAAACGGATGGCAGTATTACTCTTTATGAGAACTTCTATCCGGCCAGCCTTTCCATTACCGCCATACCTCCGTTGCGACGATTTTTGAATGACATCACGGGATTAATGCGTGCTCGTGCGCAGCTCCTGGCTGAACGGGTCAACTCTCCCCGCCAGTCCGGTGTCGCCGAAGTCACGGACTTTATGTTGTTACAGACGCTGAATCGGCTCTACCCCCAGTTTCAGCACCTTAGTCGCCTTAAACAGCTTCACCCGGAAAGGCTTTACCAGATTTTCAGCAGTGCCTGTGGTGAACTGGCGACATTTAATGAAAAAAATCGTTTACCTGAAGAATTTCCGGTCTATACTCATGACGATTGCAGCTCATCATTTGCCCCCCTGTTGGATGCAATCCGCCAAGGTCTAGGAACCTTGGCTCAGGCGAAGGCTGTCAATATACCCATCAACAAAGAGCAATATGGCAATTGGTCAGCACCCATACATGATAGCGGCCTGCTTAAAACGGCCGATTTTATCCTGGCAGTGAAAGCCCAGGTGCCGACCGAGAGGCTACTCTCTGAGTTCCCACAGCAGGCAAAGGTCTCTTCGCTTGAAGAGATTGCTCAATTAATCAAACTGCAACTTCCCGGGATACCATTGAAAGCATTACCTGTTGCCCCCAGACAGTTGCCTTACCATGCCGGGTTCAGCTATTTCCAGATTGACCGGAACCATCCCGTGTTTGGCAACATCATGTCCAACAGCGCTGGATTTGGTTTTCATATTGCCGCCAGTCTGCCAGAGCTGGAGCTTCAATTTTGGGCCATCCGTGAACCCGTGTAAAAATCGTGAGGAAGTTTCGTGACTAATTTACCCTCCAGCCCAGAGACCACGCCTGTCCCACCCGACAACCAGACACTAGTATTGCCAGAGTCGCGCGATCTCATCTTCCAGGATGAGCCTGCCACCATCACTGATAAAGGGATGATCACCTTTGATGGCGTGGAACAGCTTGATCATGACATCGACTTTGGCTTTCGACTACGTGGCCATAGTCTAAATCCACTACTCGATGCCGCAACGCCGTTGTTTGGGCTGGTCATCCGCGCGCGCCGAATGACGGACCATGACCAGATTCCTCAACTTTATGTCCGTGTGCGTGATGAAATTACGGTTATTCTTGAGGAAATCAAGCAGGCTGGATATGACGGCCCAACCCAATTGGCTTACTCCTATTGCCTGTGTGCCTTTGTCGACGAAGCGATTATGGCAACCCAATGGGGCGCCCATTCCATCTGGGCGGAACGATCCATGCTCAGCGTCCACCACGATGAGACTTGGGGTGGTGAAAAATTCTTTACCATTCTGTCACGTATGTTGCAGGAACCTGATAAGTATCAAGACATGCTGGAGTTGGGTTATTACTGTTTGAGTCTGGGATTCCGGGGAAAATACGGAGCGCAATTCGATGGCGCCGCCCAACTGCAGACCATCATGCGCAAGCTCCATGAAACACTGCGAAATATGCGGGGTGACCCGGAAGAGGCGATAAAAAATAGCAAAGAACATGTGAAAACGACCCACTATAGATTTAAAAAGCACACCCCCCTGTGGACGCACTGGTTGCTCAGCGGCAGCATTATTGTGATTGCCTATAGCCTGTACCAAAGCAAGCTTTCAGACCTTACCACGCAGGTACTGAAACAACTTGCTTCTATGCTGCCCTGAAAAACCCGCGTTAAAACATTTACCTGCCTTTTAAGCGGGTTTTTGCCATGTCGAATCCCCTTAATGGATGGTTTGTTCAGGTGGGCTTCTGCTGCCCCCCTCACCCGTCCTGAGCCTCGCCAACATGGCAGAATTTATATATTTCTTTTATTTTCAAGAGGATAAGCATGACCAAATAGAATTTAGTGGGGCATTTTTTCCTGCCTTGGCCCCTTTGGCATTCCAGACGTCCCCTTTTCCCATGGATACGGGGGATGATTTCAGCGAGCGCTTTCCGTAGTATTACCCTCCATCGTTGCCCCCCATTTATACCCTCAGGAGCCTACCCATGAGCGAAACCAAACACTGCAAACTGCTGATCCTCGGCTCCGGCCCGGCCGGTTACACCGCCGCCGTCTACGCCGCGCGCGCCAATCTCCAGCCGGTGCTGATCACTGGCATGGAACAGGGCGGCCAGCTCACCACCACCACCGAGGTGGATAACTGGCCCGGTGATTTCGAGGGTGTACAAGGCCCGGAACTCATGGAGCGCATGCGCAAGCACGCCGAACGCTTCAACACCGAGATCATCTTCGACACCATCAACAAGGCCGAACTGACGGAGCACCCCTTCAAACTGACGGGTGACAGCGGCGTCTACACCTGCGATGCGCTCATTATCGCCACCGGCGCTTCGGCCATGTATCTGGGATTGGACTCGGAAGAGAAATTCAAGGGCCGTGGCGTCTCCGGCTGCGCCACTTGCGACGGTTTCTTCTACAAGGGCAAACCGGTGGCGGTGATCGGCGGCGGCAACACGGCGGTGGAAGAGGCCCTGTATCTGGCCAATATCGCCTCCCACGTCACCGTAGTACATCGCCGCGACAAGTTCAAATCCGAAAAGATTCTCTCCGACCAACTGATTGAAAAAGCCAAAAACGGCAACATCAACATTGAGTGGAATCACGAGCTGGACGAAGTACTGGGCGACAACATGGGCGTCACCGGCATGCGCATCAAAAATACCCAGGATGGCAGCACCCAGGAGGTCAAGGTAGACGGCGTCTTCATTGCCATTGGCCACAAGCCCAACACCGACCTGTTCAGCGGACAGCTGGACATGGCGCACGGTTATCTGAGCGTGCAGAGCGGCGCCAACGGCAATGCCACGCAGACCAGCATCACCGGTGTGTTCGCCGCCGGGGACGTCGCCGATCACATCTATCGTCAGGCCATCACCTCGGCCGGCTCCGGCTGCATGGCGGCGCTGGACGCGGAGCGTTATCTGGATAACCAGGAATAGTCGGCAAGGGAACCCTGTACACAAAAACCGCCGTCGGCATCACGGCCCGGCGACGGTTTTTTATGCGTCAAAAACATCGCCTCACTGTGACAAAATCAACAAAGCAGCATGGGCCCATTCACTCGACATCCATCAATAAGCGAACTCGCGTCCCCCCGGCGGCAGAGTCAATATTGAGTATTGCCCCCAATTGTTTCGCCCGGTATTGCATGTTTTTTATACCCCGCCCCTGCAGACTCACCGCATCCAGGCCGCCGGCAATGCCAATACCATAATCAATCACGTCGACATACACTTGCCTGTTTTCCGCACCAATCACTCCCGTTGCCAGCATCATCTTTTCTGACTGGGCATGCTTGATGCTGTTGGTAATCGACTCCTGCACGATGCGCATGATATGCAGGCTGCGCCTGGGGCTCATGTTTTTCATTTCCGGCAATTCGGTGACCGCCCATTCCAGGGTAATATTGGCCGCTTCCAGCTGATCGACCAGGCGCATGCGCATCATGCCCAGCAGGGTCGGCAAGTCGTTCAACAGGGGATCGAGTGAGTCAATGACGAGGCGCAGATCCGTCAGGCTGTGCTGTATTTTTTCACGTACCTTTTTGTGAATATCACCACTTTGTTCCTGGAGCAGGCTGATGACAGAAACCAGCTGGCCACCGATGCCGTCGTGCATGTCTCGCATGATACGTTCACGCTCCTTTAGCAGCAGCCCCTCCTCCTGAACGGACTGAAATTTTTCATATTGCGACTGCAATTCCCGCTGTTTCATTCGCACCCGCCGATCCAGGGTATCGGCCAGGTGTTCGGCCCTGTTAATCGATTGCACAAAGCGCCTGATCAAAAACCAGCTGAACAACAGCGCTGCCGGAATAGCGCTGTAATGCATAATCAGGCCATCACGCCGATCAAGAAAGTGGTTCACGATCAATATGTCATGAAGCCCAAAAACAAGTATGGGTACACCAACCAGCAGCATCAGGAAGATATCGGGATCCTGCCGACGCACATAGGCCCTGAGTAAATAGAAAATGGCGTAGCAGCCAAAGACCATCAGAAAACTGTCCCAGACACCGTAGCCGATGTGCAGGATACTGCCGATATCCGGCAGGAAAAAGATACCGATGCCGAGCCCCGCAAAGACCAGGATAAATTTTTCGATGCCGGCATTGCGTTCCCCAACATAACGATGGTTGAAGAAGATCATTGCGATTACCGTCCAGCCCAGTGTGCTCATGGTCATTGCTTCCCACAGGCGTGCAGACACCGGTATTTCACTGACGAACAAATTAAGATTGTGCGTGGCCCAGAGAAACAGCTCCAGAGAGAACAAACCATAGATGCTGTCCTGCGGTCGTGCCAGCCAGAAAGCAAAAACGATAGCCGACATGAGATACATGGCCATGGTCATCCAGCGTATCAGGTCAACACGGACAAAATGCTTCCAGGCATGGACGTCTTTCAGACGACTCTCGGGGGCGAGATAAAACCCATCCAGATAGCCCTGTTCGTGGAATGACGCCTGTACACGGATATCGATCCGGTTCTCTCCCGGCTGCAGCAGCAGTGGGGAAAAGCTGAACAGCAGAGGATTATTTTGATGACGGGAGGTGGGTTTGCCGAACGGCCCGCCCTGACCGACCCAGACGCCATTGATGAATACGGCGGCATTGTGCGCGACCAGGGGCAGATAGACCGCCCATATATTGTCACCGGGCTCACCCAGGGAAACATTGGCCCGATACCAGACCTGCCCTACCTGACGTTGATTCTTGTGCCAGTCATCGGGAAGAGACAAGGGCTGCCAGTAGGCCTGTGGAAGACCGGCCGGTGAAGCCGCCTCACTGACAATGAGTTCAACATCCTGCACCAGCCTCGCATCCGGGCCATGGAAAAAGGTGATGGGTGAAAGAAAGACCAGATAATTGACCACCAGCCAGTAACAAAAAAGAAAAACAAGTGCTCTGACTTTGTTGCCTGTTAGCCACATAAAACGTGCTAATCCCGATGGAAAACAATCTGCTTTTGGAAAGGGCTTCTACGCTATGGCAACAACCCAAGCCTGCCCGCTTCATACAGGGCTTCGGTGCGGCTGTTGACCTGCAGTTTATTGTAGATGTTTTTGATATGCGTGGTAACCGTGTAATAACGGATACCGAGCTTTTCTGCAATTTCCTGCGATGAAAACCCCTGGCTCACCAGTTTGAGGATGTCGATCTGACGGCGGGTCAAGGCCTCTGGCAGGCCTCGCTCACTCTGCGCTGGCACCTGAAATTTTCGCAACATCAAACGGGCGATGACCGGGCTGATAGGAGCGCCACCATTCATCATATTGATAATGGCATCGGTGATTTTCTGGCTCTTGTCGTGCTTGAGGATATACGCCTTGGCGCCCGCCTCCAACGCACTGAAGACACGGTGTTCATCCTGAAAACCGGAAATCACCATCGCCTCACAATCAAGGTGTTGCTCGTCGATGGCCTTGATGATCTCGATGCCGGAGCCGTCGGGCAGACCAAGATCGGTGAGCAGGATATCCGGTCGATGTTTCGCCAGCGCCGCCAATCCCTCGGCAACAT
>VAPF01052283.1_pt1 | contig 11692 bp, 7 predicted proteins | sample 3393931 | NCBI WGS metagenome assembly VAPF01 (sample SAMN08290437, study PRJNA428436) | hydrothermal vent metagenome | isolation source: Deep-sea hydrothermal vent chimney | place: Atlantic Ocean: South-mid Altantic Ridge | depth 2773 m m | reverse complement strand
CAAAGTGATAGCGTTATTTTCAAGAGATTTTTCAATCAAGTTTTTTAATCTTTGCATTATTTCGTCTAAACTGAGGTATTCCCTCTCTTTCTCCGGTCTGAAAAAGTTTCTAAAATCATCTATGGTGTGAGAAAGGTACTGTGTTTGTTCATTGAGCGTCTGAATTAACTCTTGTAAAGCATCCGGTTTGATTTTTTCTTGGAGTTGTATTTGTGCCTGTATATTGTTTGAGACCATAGAAATAACACTCAGAGGCTGTCTCCACTGATGGGCTATCATCGCGAGCATATCTCCCATTGCCACTTGTCTGGACTGTGTTATCATCAGTTCATCTTTTTTTTGCATATCCGTAATGTCAATGATGGCTACAAGATAGATAGTTTTGTTAATAACATTATCATCATCAAGTTTTACCGCATTTAAAATGCCACTTCTTTTTTCGCCTGATCTTGTTATGATTGACTGTTCATGTTTTGAAAATTTCGTAGGTTCTTTGTAATACGCTTGAATTTGAGAGAGCGTTGCTGCGTCACTTCCTGCAAAAAGCTTTTCTATAAGCTTTTCTATAGTTGGCACTTCTTCAAGTGTGTAGCCTGTGAGTTGTTCAAAGATTTTGTTAATGAGCAGAATCTCTCCGTCTTCATTAAAAAGCATAATCGGTATAGGCGTTGCTTCTATCACTTTTTGAAATCTGTTTTTTTCTATTTCAAGTCGGAACAGTAACATTTTAAATTGAGTAAAGGGGGTAGCTACTTAGCTCCTCCTATGCTATAATTCTGCATGAAATCACCAAAAAGTAAATATGAAAACGAAATATTAATAGCTGGTAAAGATTATCCACGGACATATCGAGAGTTTGTCACTATGTTTCATGATGATGAAAGTTGTAGAGAATTTTTATACATATTACGTTGGGATGATGGTTTTGTTTGTCCAAAATGCAAGGTATTATCTACTCCATGGAAACAAACTCACAAAAGACTTGTATGTCCAAGTTGTCGCTATCAGACAACAGTAACTGTAGGAACAATTTTTGACAAAACAAGAACTCCATTAACAACATGGCTAGAAGCTGCATGGCATATCACAACAGCAAAAAATGGAATGTCAGCTAAAACAATTGAGCAAACATTAGGAATATCCTATGTCACTGCATGGACAATGCTCCAGCGTTTTAGAATTGCAATGGTCAATACAGAAAGAGAAAAGCTTTCAGGTAAAGTTGAAATTGATGAGACTCAAGTTGGTGGTGTAGATACAGGAGGAAAGCATGGTCGTGGCTCTAGAAAGAGTCTTGTAGTCATAGCCATAGAGGTACATGAGCCAAAAGGTTTTGGTCGTGTCAGAATGCGTTATATCCCTGATGCGTCAAGTAGTAGTTTAACAAATTTTATAAACGATGTCGTAGATACAGATAGTAATATCAGTACTGATGGTTGGAGTGGATATAATAAGTTAGAATCCCTTGGATATAATCATGAAGTAACCGTTATGTCTCATTCTGATGACCAAGCACATGTATCCATGCCTGGAGTTCATAGAATTGCTTCACTTTTAAAGCGTTGGCTACTTGGCACACATCAAGGATCATTTTCACAAGAACATTTACAATCATACTTGGAAGAATATACTTTTCGATTCAATCGAAGACTGTCTAAGAATAGAGGGCTTGTTTTTAGAAGACTTTTAGAACAGGCGGTAAATTCATCTCCTATTACTAGAAAAGATGTAAGTAATGGATATAATTGGAAAGAAAATCTAGGAGGAGCTAAGTAGCTACCCCCTTTAATTTATATGTTCATATACTTAGTCAGCCCTGAAAAACAAACCAAACCCCATACTTTAGGGCTTTAAAAACATTATTGAGTTATAATTTCAACATGCAAAAAGAGGGCTAAAACCCTATAAATTGTAAAATCATTCAAAAAAGTGGTCGAAACTTGAAAATTGCCTCCAACAATTTTATACTGGAATAGGAAGACCACCAAAACCTATTTGCCAGTCATTGTTCTCTCTTTTTTATTTATTCTGCTTTGTAGGTTTTATCTTTACCAACTTGTTGCGATTAAATGATGCAGCTATAATTAATGAAACAATCACGAAAACAACATAATATATCCATACAGGCACGGGGACAGGGTCCCCAGACGCATATGAGTGTAAGCCGGACAAGTAGTAATTAACTCCAAAGTAAGTCATAATAATCGAAGAATATGCCACAACAGAGACTGCATTAAAAATAAAGTTTGATTTTAATGCAGGAACAAAACGCATATGTAGCACAAAGACATAAACTAAAATGCTTATCAGAGCCCATGTCTCTTTTGGATCCCATCCCCAGTAGCGACCCCATGACTCATTTGCCCAAACACCGCCTATAAAATTTCCTACTGCAAGTAGCGATAAACCAACTATCATAGACATCTCACTAATGCGTGTCGATTCAAAAATATTGACACTGATACGTTCACGCTTATCTTCATCGCTAAGCATAATATAAAAGATCAGTGAGACAAAACCCAGTAACATGCTTAAACCAAGAAATCCGTAACTAGACGTAATTATAGATACATGTATTGTCAGCCAGTACGACTTAAGTACCGGAACCATAGTTGTTATCTGAGGGTCGAGCCAGCTAAGATGTGCTACAAATAAAGCTATCCCAGAGAAGATAGCAGTAGTTGCAATAGCTAACTCAGATGAACGTGCAAACAAAATACCGGCTAGAATGATTGTCCAGGAGATAAAAAGCATTGCTTCATAACCATTACTCCATGGTGCATGACCCGCGATATACCATCTTAGACCAAGAGCAAAGGTATGCGCGATGAAACTTACTACTAAAACAGCAAGTATGATTCGCATAACTATTTTTATATTAAGATTTGGTTTTGCCAAACGCACAAAGATCAGTACAAGCAGTACAAATCCTGAGATTAAATAAATCGGGAATAGCTTATCAAAAATATTTAACTTGTTATAAGTAAGTTCTGCCTTGATTAGCATATCATCAGGGATTAGTTCCGGAGCATACTTTTTTTGATAAGATTTGATATCATCAATAGCTTTGTTTGCCTCTTCCCACTTCCCTTTATTTATTCCCTCTGATAAACCAATAGAATTATTTTGTAAAAGCGCAAGAACTTCCTGTGAAAATTCCGGAGGAAAATTTTTCACTGCATATTCTGGATAATACCATTTGTTGTTAGGATCTCCTTTAAGCGGGAAAACTTTCATGAAGCGACCCGAATAAATCATATAGGCAACATTTACCCTTTCATCTACCTTTATAAGATCTTTTTCAAATGTACCTCTCTCTGAAGCAGGTTTTCGAAGCGCTTCTTCTGCAGGTCCTCCAAGTTTATACTGTCCAAACTTGTCAAAAGCCTGCTCATAAGCAAAAGTCTTTTCTCCCTCATCCATTCCAAGAATTTTTTTGACTTTTGCATGTGAGACTTTGATCATCTTGATTTTCTTCCATGCCTCAGGATTTGATGCCATCCCTAAAATTATTTGATTATGATTAAGGCCAAACATACTGTCTTTTCCCGCAACCTTATTTATTAACTTTATTGCAAGTGTATCTAGTGGCTCAATACGGCCATCACGGCTCTGTACTAATAAAGTTCCGTAATGATTAGCGTGTCCCAGGTCTATGTTTTTTAACTTTTGGATATCTGAAGTAGCTGCAGATAACGGCTGTGTATTAAACAGGGATGCAAAAACCAATAAAGCAGCAACGACACTTGTTTTATACTCATATTTTGAGCGTGCAAGTTTCCCAAAATGGCTATTTGGATTTAAAAGATTCAAGAACAATCCCGCGGCGAGAAGCATGTACCCCAAATAAGTAGGCCATTTTCCAGGATCATGGTTAACTGATAAAATCGTTCCTTGCTCATCTTTATCATAAGATGATTGAAAAAATAAAAATCCGCCATAGTCAAGGGTATTATTCATAGCTATTCTATGCTTTTCATTTATGTTATTTTTATCGTCTATCAGTGTTACATGACTCTCGTACGATGAGGGACTCATCGAACCTGGATACTTGACTAACTGAAAATCTCGTAATTTCAGTGAAAACGGCAGGTCGATTATCTTAGAGCCCCACTCAAGGGAGAGTTCTAAATCACCCATGTTGATATTCTCAGCAAAACCTTTATAGCGCTTACCGTTGCCCATCAGAGCCACTTCTTTGTGTTTTCCATCATACTCGACATCAACAATCAATGCAGAAATGAATTGATCTTTCATTTTCATCTGCATTTTCATCGACTTTTTGTATTCCTTTAAGCTTACAAGTTTTATAGAGCCCTTGTTAAGTACAGATTTTGTTACAAGCTGCACGCCATTGATGCTATACATTTTTCTTGCATCAAATTTGTATTTGACTCCGGCTTTATATGTCCCTTTAGACCGGTCAATCATTTTCAGCCATTTAATAGGGGCATTAGATAGAAAGTTAATCTCACCGTTTTCGCTGATAAGACGAAGAATCGGTTTATTATTTATCTTTGGTTCTTTGTCAAAATAGACGGCTAATGGACCTACGTCTATAGATTCTCCTCTTTTAAGAAAGTATTTTTCCGGTCCTTGTGGAGTTAAAATAACAAAAACTGCGATAGGTTCTCCATTTGGGTCTTGGACTGCAGTCTTTACCGCTTTACCGATAAAGTTTTTATAGCTGACTACAACTTCTTTACCATCAACATCAAGTGAGTTTTTAAACTTTCTGCCGCCAAGCTCTGACATGTAGACTATATCTTCTCTATAAAACTCTTTAGAGCCTTTTTTAGCACTTACTTGTAAAAAAGCATCAGATGAGAGCATTTGATGTTCGGTGTCACCCTCACGAATGTGCATTACACCCTCATAACCATAATAACGAGTTACACCCGAGCCTATTAAAATGATTACAAAGCCAAGATGAAATATAAAAACAGGTATCTTTTTCTTTTGAAACATCTTGTAACGGAAAATATTCCCAACAATACTGATACCGAGAAGCACCTGTATGGCTTCAAACCATCTGCTGCTGTAGATTAATGCCCATGATGTGTTTGCACCATAATCATTCTCTATAAATGTTCCAGTTGCACTTGCCACGGCAAACATAAGAATCAAAACTAGCATTAATTTCATAGAAATTAAAAACGACCATACTTTTCTTAAAAATGACATGATTTTCCTTGCGGTTTGTTTAATAAAACGCAATGTATTATAATGTTCTGTAATCTATGATTAAATTTCAATTTAGCACACAGTTACTAAGCGATAGTTAATGTGTACTATTTTTCTTGTAACTATTTATTTGACACATCATCTTTTGTCTCCTCACCTTTAGGTTCAGGTGTATGGGATTTCTTGTTTTCAAATATTTTTTCTTTCAATACTTTAATAGCTACAATCATCCATTTTCCATCATGCTTTTTTAAAGTGTAGCGCATCTTGTAAAACATAGTGATAGGTTCAAGCGCTACTTTTCTTGTTGCCAAGTTAACATAAGAAAAAGTCCAGTTCTCCAAGGTTCTTATAGTCGCATTATTTTCATTATAAACTATTGGAGAAAATCTCAAATCATTGATTCGTGCTACATAGGTCAGGTTGCTAAATTTCCATGATTCAAACCAGACTTGAAGTTTTATCGCTTCTTCTTTTTTGAGAAACTCCTTAAAAAAATCTGTTTTTCCGCTCAGCCCCATCTTTATAATGCCATAGTTATATTTTAGCAGGGCATCTTTAATGGCTTTGTCTTCATTGGCATAAAGTGTTGTAATACAAAAGAGTATTACAACAATAAAAAAATATTTTCTCACTTTAGCTCCTTTATGGCATTGGGTTAACATCATACCCAGGAACAGAATTACCACCGTGGCACATCATTCCACCGCATTGCGTTCCAGCTATATCGTTACTATTAATAGTAGTATTTTTTATATACCTGCTAATATATAAACTGTTTCCATTATAGTTATATGGTGCTGGAAAAGTATTGTATCCTATTAGTCTTGAAATCGGTGATCCGTGAGGTATCGCCACATGACAGTTTATACACTTATAATTTCTATTCTGCATCCTCCATCCCCATTGTTTATGAGGGACAGTCAAATTATGGCAATTTTTACAAAAGAGTCCCGTGTCGCCGGATGTACCTATATCGTTCGTATCATAAGGCGTACCGTTAGCTTTGAGAGGCCAGTATTTATTTGGACCTTTTAACATAAATGCACGGTTTGAACCATGAGGACCTTTTGGATCAGTACCTGTGTTTTCATTCTCTGCTCCATGACAGTCTGAACAGTACATTGTATTCCCTCCATAATTATTTGACCATGGTGCCAAAAGAGCGCCGGCCGGAACTGCCTTTGGCGCATAAGAGCCTGGTCTATTATTTGCCTCAATGACAACCGGATGTCCTGATTTATTATTCTTATTCATCTCCCATGCCACATCGGTCAACGCTATTTGGGTAGTTGGATCCTGTGAGACATATCCACCGGTGTTAACACCTTTAGCTGCGTAGCCGAGTCCCCAATAGGAGTGGCATTTCAGACAGATCTGATACTCTTTTGTGGAAGACTCAAGAGTCGTAAAGGTAACAGGCTGTGTCCAGGCACTTGGCCAGATTGGCTCTACTCCTGGTACGCCGGTTAGTGCAGGAGAGACATTGTTTGTATTTGCCGAAACTGTACTTGGATACCATCCTGAAGCATCTACCGAATCGGTATGTGTTCCTTTTACTGCTTTATGCGGGTTATGGCAATCCATGCACATAGCATGTTTACCGCCGGCAGTACTCCAATCAAGTCCTGCCCCGCCATTTGGATCAGGATTCCCTTTGCCGTAAAGAACATCAAGATCTGTATGTTTTGGAGAAGCAGTGTCTGCTAATACTGGGTGTACAATATTTTTTCCCAAAACAGTCTGAATATCTTTGGCTCCGCCCGTTCCATGACAATTTGCTCCTGATACGCCACTATTTGATGCCCCCACAAAACATGTGTTTGCTTGCACTTTTCTGGTTATATACGGTGTGCCTCCGGCATTGTGCGGCATATGACAGTTTATGCATCCCAACTCACCCACTTTATTTGTTCCGTATTTTGTCATAACATCTGCATCTGAGTATGAAGCTGTCTGCGTTTGATGCACGCTCCCTGTCCAGCCGATTTTTTCATGGCAGGAGGTACATGTCTTAACAACATTTTGTCCATTAGTAGGTTCTGTATCTACACGTAGAAATTTATAGTTCTCTTTGTGCGGATCATGGCAGGAGGAACACTCTATGTATTTTGTTCCGCCGTAATCAAAGAGTCGTATAGGAGACAACAATGTAGGGTCATTGACAAGCTCTATAGTGCGTGTGCCTACTCCGAAGTTTATTGATATATTTGGATTATACTCAATAGCCACAGGATGATGAGCACTTAGGTCTGTGCCAAAAAGAGGTATTGTGCCGTCCGGAGTACTCGCAGGCATCTTTCCTGCATTAGTTCCTGACATATCAATGGTTGCATTATAATTGCCACTTCTAAGCTTTGAAACGGTACCGATGGCAACCGTTCCGTCATGACAACTTAGACACTGCCTAGAGAGTGCTCCCGGTGTATCATTTGATACACCTAAATCTAAGGCAACAGCAGGATAGTTTTGTCGTCTTAGATAGTTGCTGTCATACATCGTATAGTTTGATACCGGCATGCTTCTGTTCCAAAGAGGTTTACCAACTGCTTGTGCTTCATGAGGCGTATGACAAAAAACACAAACCTCTGTTTCACTCGTTGCCTTTATAGTTCCGGCGGTATTTGTAACAGAAAGATTATGTTTTGTATTAACAATTCCGGCCCAAAGGGTGAGAGTTGTAAAAAACGACACTCCCAAGATAAATGATTTTATAAACTTCATAGTACGCTCCTCTATTTTGGTATGTCAAGACGCTGAAATATCTGAACTCTTCTGTTATTTGTGTCACTGATATATATCTTGTTATCTTTAGATATAGAGATATCCTCAGGCAGAGCAAACTCGCCTTTTTTGTTTCCATAGTTTCCAAAAACCATCAACAACTCGCCCTTTTGATTAAAAATCTGAATTGCATTATAAAGAGTGTCGCTTACATAGATATTTTCATCGCTGTCGATAGCTATGCCTCGTGGATTTGAAAAGCTTCCTATTTGTTGACCTATATGACCAAAAGAGAAAATATATTTCCCGTCTTTATCTAAAATTTGAACACGGTGATTCATAGAGTCAGTAATATAAAGCTTGCCGTCTTTGCCAATATCAATATATGTCGGTCTGTTAAATTCAGCCTCTCCTGTTCCCTTGTGTCCTATCGAAAAAAGCAGTTTTCCATCAGGACTCATTACATGTATTTGACTAGCAAGAGCATCTACTACATAAAGGCGTTTGTTGTCAGGGCTTAGAGATATGCCTATGGGTCTTTGTATGATTTTGTTTGCAATAATATGATCAAAGTCTCCATCTTTTTTGAAAACATAGATTTTTGAGCGGACAGAATCTGAAACATAAATATTTCCTTTGTCATCAGAAACTACATCAACAGGATATAAAAAATTCTCTTTTTTTGAACCCTCTAAAGTGATGACCTTGTTTTCATCCGTATCAAAAATATAAACTTTTCCAGCAGCAATATCAGTTGTATAAACTCTATTTCCGTTTACATATACCCCAAAAGGGGCAGATAAAACAAGATCATCATTTCCAAAAACAAAGTCACTAAGTTTAGAAAAAAAACCTTTTTTTATGCTTAGATCAGCTGCCGTTGTAATAGAAGAAAGATACTCTATACGAGCAGGATCAGGATCTTGCGGCCAAACTAATCTGCTACTTTCTTTTGCATTAAGATTGCTGATTGTAATAAATAAAAGTACCAAATATAAAAATATTTTCATTGACATAATCCTTTAAAATGTTCTTTTGAACTTTAATTGCAAAATATTGCGAGTCGCGTCACTGCCTTGATTGTTCGCATAATCATACTTATATGAAATAGATATGCTTGTCAATCCTCTCGTATACTTCAGCTCTGTTTGGGAATCATATTTTAGCGTATTATAGCCTAAATCTTTATCCATGTGCAGAGATGTAAAAAAAAGCAGCCTACTGAAGAAACGGTACCTAAACTTTGCATCTGCCATATATCGCTTACTTTTAAGATTTGCCGTATCACTTGTCGTTTCTTGAACATCCGTACCAATACTGGCATTGAACATACCCTTAAAACTTATTTTAGTAGCATAGTTTATAGTATCACCATATCTTGTTATTACTGAAAAATAAGATGTTGTATAGTTTGCGTAAAAAGAGTTGTTAAATTTACCGAATCTAGAGTTAAGAGAGAGGTTAATGCCATACTCATTATCGCTCATTGTAGAAGTGCGTATACCGTTATAATCTGTATCTATTTTAAGTATTGATTTCCAAGAAGGAAGTTGTTCTGATATGTCTGCTTTAACTTCTAGAGTGTATTGATTATCTGTCTCTGACACATTTGTTCTATTTATAAAATCTGTTTTCGCAGTCTTTTGCAGTTGAGTCCTCAAAGAACTTCTAAAACTTACTGTTCTTTGAGGATTTAACTGTTTTGTATGCATATATATTGCACCAAGTTTTAATCTTCTTGACTCGAAGCTGTCATCAGGTCGTTCATAGCTGAAATAATTTATTCCCTGTAAAAAGAGAAGTCCCTCCATTGGTCTATAATTAAAGTTTTGGTCTATATCTAAAGTATCTGTCCTATCTAAAACCTCACCTGCACTAATGTTTAGATCATCTAAAAAATAAAAATCCACTCTCCCCAAAGACATGTCAATATTTCCGTCATAATCAGCTTTTGGATTCCAGTTTAGACCTAAGCGTGCATCCATAATAGTACCATTATTCATAGATGTATCAGTGTAGTTGGCACTTGAAGAAAGGCTCAGATCTTTGGTTAGCCTAGTGCCGTATGAGAGACTAAGATCATTCTCCTCAATATTTGATTTTGTATTTTGCGTAAAGTTTATAAAAGTACTATCCGTCAGAATATGCATATACCTTAATTGCATATTATCCTTTTTGTCTGTGTATCTGAGTGAACCACCGTATTTACTTATTGCTCTCTCTAAAAATCCTTCTGTATCTTCATCCGATGTCGTATCTTTTGAAGCCTCATAATCGAAATTAAACTTATTTAATTTTACTAAGCCGAAAAGCCCGTAGTTTTCTCTTTTTGATAACAGGTTTATACTTGTATTTGCATATATGGTATTGGTCGGTTTATTACTGGTATTATAATAAATTCTAAAGGGAAATTTGCTGTTTTGTATAAAACTTGCGTCAAAACGGTAATCTTCACTATTTGCATCTGAGGTTCTGTTATTTGTATCAATTTTTTGATTAATTTTTTCAAAACGAAACAAGCCAGATAGTCTGTAGTTTACGAGGTTTGGGTTATAAATATTACCCTCATACTTTAGTTTATATTCTTGAATTAATCTTTGCTGTGAAGTTATAGAATCATCGATATTGTAATTTTCATCTTCATATGTATAGCCTAAACTTCCACCAATACCTCTGTCTGGATAATTACTAGCATACAGAAGAGTTAGATTTGCAGATATAAGATACAAAAGCAGTAATAAACTCTTCATGTAAACAATTTATTTTATAATCTTGGCTCTTGACATTAGTTTGTCGAGCAATACAGCTTTCTTTTTGTCTTCTGACTTCTTTACTAAATCATTTCTCAATTTTTCTTTTATTTTTTCAAATGAAAGCTGATTTGGTTCTTTTTTGTCTGTAACTTTAACAATAAAAAAACCTATATCTTTTTCAACAATAGAGCTCATTTCGCCCTTTTTCAAGCTATAAGCCTCTTTTTCAACCGATTCGTTTAAGCGACCTCTATGCAAAAATCCCATGTCACCACCTTTAATACGGCTCATGGCATCGGAGTATTTTGCCGCAATATCAGCAAAATCTTTTCCACTTTTGATCTTTTCTAAAGCTTCCTCTATCTTTGCTTTTGCCTTGCTTCTTCCCTTTGGATCCGTAGGGTCATTTTTTACATATATTAGACTTACTCTAATTTTTTCAGGTTCTTTAAATTTGTACTTATTTTTTTCATAATACTCTTTTAATTCAGCATCTGTTACAATCGTCTTAATCTCTTTTTCATAAAGCTGTGCGAATACGCTGTTTTTAGCATATAGTTTACTAAGTTTTTCAACACTGAGGTTCAGTTTTTCAAGTTCCGTATCTATAGCTTTTTTTGAACCTAGTTTTTTAAGCAGCTTATCGTAAACACCTTCCATGATAGTTTTATCCGGCTTAATCCCAAGAGAGAGAGCATACTGATAAAGCAGGGTAGAATCTATGAGGGCTTTCATAGCCTTAGCCTTTACCTCTTCGACTTTCTTACCTCTTGCTGAAGCGTGATAAGTTGATTTTGGCATCAGCACATCTATCTCACTCTGTAAATCATCCTGTAAAAGTGCCCTGCCGTTTACTACAGCAACAGTATTTTCCGGCATTCTAGTGTTTGTTGCGAATAAAGATAAGCTTAGTGCCAGTATTAGTAATAATTTTTGTAGAGTAGACATCGCTACCCCTCCTTTTTATTTAATTTAATATTTCGGAGGTGCAGAATGCCCCTCACAGAACCGTACTTGAAGATTTCCCTCAT
>VAPF01070304.1_pt1 | contig 11696 bp, 13 predicted proteins | sample 3393931 | NCBI WGS metagenome assembly VAPF01 (sample SAMN08290437, study PRJNA428436) | hydrothermal vent metagenome | isolation source: Deep-sea hydrothermal vent chimney | place: Atlantic Ocean: South-mid Altantic Ridge | depth 2773 m m | reverse complement strand
CAAGGCGAAATGACGCGGAATAGTCGTTCTATTGCAAGGAGTTTCAACGCAGCCATGGGGTAAATAGGGCGTGCAACTAGACCTAAATCCCAAACGCTACGAGTATATTATAGGCTATGGCAGTAAAACGCATTTGATTGTTCAGCGCATTAAGATTTGATGACCAGGCTTTTCTCTCGCCGAAATTACTTTTACTATTATTGAATGTTTTTTCAATCGTCCAGCGCTTGTCATAGATCATGGCAAGCGTCCCTGTATTAATTTCATCATTTGGGCCAAGTGCAATGGATTCAACAAAGGTTGCGACCGCGTTTTCCTTTAGCACTGAAATCATAAAATTCTGATCCTGTTTTTGCTTATCTCACCCTGCAAAATCAGTCACCGCTTTGTCGTATACATAAAGATGCTTGTACCAGGCATTTTTTGCGTCATAATGTTGTTCAATATAAGTACGTAACGCAGGAATTTATTGATGTCGCTCTGTACCATTAGTCACTACACACAGAGGCCTTAAAAGCCCATTTCTAAGATTTAAGGCATGAATAAAGCCTGCTGCGAAGACTTTTCCTTGTTGTTTCTTTCCGTATGACAAGCATGCTGTATAAAATGTCCATCAGCCGCTTCAACTCTATACTCATCAAGTTCAGGAAACTGCTTTAGATAATAAATGCCCAAAGAAGACAATATCTCGGTTTGCAGCAAATAGCTTTGCTTTTCTATGGCCTTCACCATGTTCATCCGTCTTGGCGACTTTAAGGCATTAAAACAGCTTGAATGACAAAGGATCTCATCATATATTTCGTCCGTGACCTGCGGATAGTGGCGACCACTCTGTACAGAGCTTATTGCAGCGTAGCAATCCATGACGAGAAAAAGCCACATCGTCTATGGTGTCACATGACCTTTTCCACAAAGGAAACGGCTCAGCAGCAATCGTTTTTTCCCTGCTTACGCGACAATGGTCGGTGATATAGCCTTCGATTGTTATTTGTTCGTTCATCTTCAATTCACCCATTTAAGCAGATATTAAACAGGTGTTTTGATAAAATTCCATCAACAAATGCAAGTGTTTTTTGCGAAAAACTCAATTTATTTTTCACGATGAAATAAGCTGCTTTCGAGGGCGCATAATGTCAGAGTGACGCCTATTGCCAATATGCCAGAAGTTGTGCAATGGCTCACCTATCTTGATCCGTTGCGTTATTTTCTGGTGATGGTGCGTGGCGTTACGCTGGAGGGTGATGGTTTTGCGTTGCTGCTTCACCAGTTCTGGCCCATGGCGATCATTGGAGCGGTAATACAGGTGTTGGCAGCTTGGTTATTTCGGCACAGAATGTCCTGATTCAAGTGGAGGCTGGCCTCCATTGCAGATACAGAGTTACGAGGGCATTGATAATGCGTGCGGTATTCATTATCATACCGCTGGCATTCTTGGCATTCTTGGCATTCTTGGCATTCTTGGCTCCGCTGGCATCTGTATTTATTTGCGTAATACTTCCCTTGAAACAGAGGTGATATGGGAACCGATAGATGGCTCACCCTTAATGGATTGTCCGCGTAATTTGAAACGTGGACTTTATGTATTAACTTGCTGCGTAAAAAGTATTAATACATAAAACCTGATGTGTTCGCCAAAACCTGCCCCAGGATAAAGTCTTTTGGAACAATTGCTTGCAAGTTAATACATATCGGAAGGGTACTTTGACCGGCACGAGATAGATGCGTGAATGAAAAGTCAGAGGCCGGATTTTGACGACAGCCGTCCAAACGCGCCAGTGCGTTTTTTTCTACGTGCGGCGAGGTGGTGAATAAGAATATTTCTGCAGAAGTGTGTGACCTGGAAAAACATGCGGAAAGGCATCGCACGAGAAACAAGCACTGTGTGAGTTGCAGTGAACAACTCATTCAATAGCGGTCAACGGTTATCCCGGCACCTCCAGCACTTTATGAAGTATCGATTATCTTGAAAAATAGGGATAACTACCTGGATGGGTGTTGGGAGAAACTTAAACAGTAGATCAGGAATACTATCAGGTTGGACTTTCGCTGACGCGTAAGTCTGATGGACAAGCGATCTAATCGGGAAATAATTGTCGATCTTGTGCAGAACGCGATATCAAAGAGAACGAAGGGGGGTTTTCCAAAGAAAAATGCTTTCATTAAACGCAAATAACAGGAGATGTGAAATACATGAGTAAAATCAAGATTGCTATCGTCGGCATAGGAAACTGTGCCAGTTCCCTGATACAGGGCACCCACTATTATCAAGGGAAGGACGAGAAAGATGCAATCGGGCTGATGCATTGGGAGATTGGCGGATACCAGCCCGGCGACATTGAAGTCGTCGCCGCCTTCGATGTGGACAAACGTAAAGTCGGTGTTGATGTACACGAGGCCATTTTTTCTGAGCCCAACTGTACGACAGTGTTTTGTTCCGATATCCCTGCATCCGGCGTCACCGTACAGATGGGCAAGATTCTGGACGGTTTCTCCGATCATATGAAAGATTATGACGATAAACGCACATTTGTGCTGGCAGACAAGCCTGAACCCAGCGAAGCAGATATCGTTAAGCTACTCAAAGATACTGGCGCACAAATCCTCTTGAATTACTTGCCGGTTGGCTCCGAGGACGCGACTCGTTTTTATGCCGGTTGTGCCTATAAAGCGGGCCTGGCTTTTATCAACAATATTCCGGTCTTCATTGCCAGCGATCCCGAAGGACAGTGGGCGCGCCATTTCGAAGAAGCGGGTTTGCCCATCATCGGTGATGACATCAAGGCCCAGTTGGGGGCGACCATCACCCATCGCACGTTGACCGATCTCTTCGCCAAGCGGGGGGTCAAGCTGGAGCGTACCTACCAGCTTAATACTGGTGGTAACACCGACTTTCTCAACATGCTCAACCACTCACGCCTGGCGTCCAAAAAGGCGTCCAAGACCGAAGCGGTGCAGGCCGTGACCGGCAATCGCATGGATACCGACGACATCCATATTGGTCCGAGTGACTACGTGCCCTGGCAAAATGATAACAAGGTTTGTTTCCTGCGCATGGAGGGAACGATGTTTGGTGATGTGCCAATGAACCTCGAATTGCGTCTGTCGGTGGAAGATTCGCCTAACTCGGCAGGTGTGTCTATTGATATGGTTCGTTGCGCCAAATTGGCGTTGGATCGTGGCCAGAGCGGTATTCTGGAAGCGCCATCCGCTTATTTTTGTAAACATCCGCTACGTCAGTTCACGGATGATGAGGCTTTTAAGATGATGGAAGACTTCATTAATGGTGAATGACCAAAGGTGGGTGGGGCTACTGGTATGAAGTGCTTGATCATCGCCGCAGGCAAGGGCAGTCGTCTGCAATCCAGGGGTGATAGCAAGCCCCTCATTCCCATCCTTGGTATCCCGCTCATTGAACGGGTCATCCGTGCGGCCATGGAGGCCGGTGCGGATGAATTCTTTGTGGTCATTGGCCATCAGGGCGAGCGGGTGCATGACTTTCTGAGGCACCTGGCGGATCGCCTTGCGGTTCAGATCACACCGCTGCTGAATGACGATTGGGATAAAGAAAACGGCCTTTCGGTACTCAAGGCCCGAGACGTTTTGCAAGAACCATTTTTGCTGCTTATGGCGGATCACCTTTTTGATCCCAGCCTGGTCCGACCATTAGCGACGTTGGCACTGGGCGATGGGGAAATCGCGCTAGTGGTGGACAGCAACATCAGCAACCCGCTCATCGACATGGAGGATGTCACCCGCGTCAAGTTGGAAGATAATGCCTCCCCGGATAGCAGTGAAAAGAGTCGCAGTAAAAAAATCATGGGTATTGGCAAAGGACTGGCCGACTTCAATGGTTTTGACACGGGTATTTTCCTGTGTTCCCCCGCCATCTTCAAGGCATTGGAGCAAAACGAAGAAAAAAATGGTGACACAACCCTGTCCGGGGCAATACGGATTTTGGCTGCTGAAGGGCGAGCTAAAGCCATCTTGTTGGACGGGTTCTGGATCGATGTGGATGATCCTGCCGCCTTCCAGAGGGCGGAGCAGGTTTTGTTAAAACGACTGCGTGACAAGCCCAACGACGGGCCTGTCGCACGTTATTTAAACCGTCCCCTTTCCGTGCGGATGTCCCGGTATCTGGTGCAGCGTGATGTGACGCCCAATCAGATTTCCCTATTCTCGTTTTTGTGCTCTGTGCTGGCCGCCGGGTTGTTTATGCTGGGCGGGTATTTTTTTCTGATCGTTGGCGGTGTGCTCGCCCAGTTTGCATCCATCATTGATGGTTGTGATGGCGAAGTGGCGCGGCTCAAATACCAAAGCAGCGACCTCGGTGGTTGGTACGATGCGGTACTGGATCGATACGCGGATGCCTTTCTGCTGTTCGGTTTGACCTGGCACTTGCTAGCGGTGGACGTGAGCGGCTGGATCCTGTGGGTCGGTTTCATGGCCATTATTGGCTCGTTCATGCTGAGTTACACTGCGGATAAATACGACAACCTGATGCACGAGCGGATCCGGGCCGGGGGCAAAGCCGGGTTACGGATGGGGCGCGACGTGCGTGTGTTCCTCATCTTTCTCGGTGCGATAAGCAATATGGTGTTACCCGTTCTGGTGTTGATCGCCGTGGTGATGAATATCGAGACTCTGCGCCGGGTGAGAATGGCACTTGATGAACAACATTGACTACGCAAAGGAGAAAATCTGTGAAGTGATATCCGGCTCACGCGTGCCTGAAGATCCCCGTCACGCCGACAATACGCTGGAGTGGCTTTTGCGTCTGGAACCGGATGCTGGTGAGGCTCTACAGTTGGCGGCGTTGGCCCATGATATCGACCGGGCAATCGAGGAGATCAAGGTGCGACGCACAAATTTCGACGATTACGACGCCTTTAAGGCGGCCCACGCCCGACACGGCGCGGAACTATTGCGCCCGATTTTATCCGCATGCGGTGTGGCAGGGGATATTGCGGATGAGGCTTGCCGCCTGGTGACAGTCCACGAGGTGGGCGGCGATGCTGATGCCGATCTGCTCAAGGATGCAGACAGCATTTCCTATTTTGATGTCAACCTGCCGCTCTACTACCAACGCGAAGGGTGGTCCGAGACCAAACGGCGATCACTTTGGGGGTATCGACGCCTTTCCGCGCGAGCGAGAAAAATCGTCAAGAACATTGATTATGAGGAAGAGGTGATAAACCGACTGCTGCGGGAGGTGATTCATGACAAATCGGCTCAGCTGTACGGATGTTGACGATCCACAAACGCAGTGGCTGACGTTTATACTAGGCAAAGAAACCTACGGCGTCGAGGTACTGCATGTGCAAGAAGTTTTCCGGTGTCCCGACATTTCGCCGGTACCTGGTGCGCCAACCACTGTTTTGGGAATCATTAATCTGCGGGGTGAGGTTATTACCGTGAACGATATGCGAACGATGCTAGGGTTGCCGACGGCAGAGGTTACTGATCAAACACGTATCATATTAATGGAATTGGATGGACAGAAGCTGGGAATGCTCGTAGACAGCGTTGCTGAAATCATTGTTAACAAAACATCAGAAATGGAAGCCACACCGATGTGCGCACAGGGAAACCCATTTATTCAGGCTACATGCCAAAAGAAAGATAAGCTGTATATCCTTTTGTTGACTCACGAGTTGTTGAAGGATGATGAAGCTTTGTAAAATGCACGCGTGAAACCAACTTATTCTTAATCAATGTAAGAGGTGAAGAGAATCTGTGTCTGTTTTCAATATTGATGAAAAAATAACATTTAACTCATGGGATGACATTGCCCATCGTTCATATTTCGAATCCCCAGTCGAGTTCAGGAAAAATCGTTATGCGCGTGTCGCAGCCGTTTATTCCTTTAAAGATCAAAGTGCATGTTGTGGCATGAGTGATTGTCTCAAGTCGCACAGGCGGGGGTTTTTGGTTGTGATCTCCGATGAAAAGGAAACCAATCTCTGTGAAACGTGTGGACGTAAGTTATTCGATGTGAGTTTTGAGGATCAGGAAAAGATACTCCAGGATCAGGCACACATACGGGAGAAAAAGATTCAGATCAATACGGTGCTTGAACATGTCGATGACATCAAGGCAAGAATAAAAAAACTTAAACAGGAACCCAAAGGAGCCAATTGGCTTTACCGGGTCTTAACAAACTTTCGTAGAACCTACCCGATAGATTTGCTTGCTGCATTAAAAGCATTAGCAATGAATACGGATGATAATGCCATCATTGCGACCCTTACTGAAAATGAAGCCGACATATCAAAGCTGGAGCATGTTAAACAGTTGCAGGGGTTGGGCATATTTGTGGCGGATATCCGTGAGGAACTCATCGGTAAAATATTAAAACCGTTAATAAAAATGGAAGAACTTGTCGACAATTACGACGTAAATACGTCATTAACCTCTCATTGTAAATGGGTGGATAATTTGGAAGAGCAATTTACCTGTGCAGAATACCTAGTTGAAGAGGGACGGGCGTTTTTCGACACGGAAAATCTGGAGCGGCTAAAAAGTATTCCATTGTCGGCAGTCAGTACTCGCTTCGTAAAGTCGTTAAATTGGGATGTTAATAAAGCGGCTAAAAACAAGTAAATCAATTTGTACATTCCATCAAGGCGGGTTCGTGATATGTCAAAGCTGTTAGCATTATTCAATCGCCTCTTGTGTTGGATGGGGTATCATGATTTTCGCGTAATTGACAAGACGTTTGGGTTTGCTGGCGGCGGCGGTATCGAAAAGGTTGAGTGCCGACGTTGTGGTGTGACGGTGACCCGCCAGGCATGACGGTAAAGGACGAGTGATGCAGGGCTCACAAGAGACTGCGATGTTATCAAATCTCGATGAATAGCAACCTAACCAGAAGCCTGTCGAACTCAGGATGAATCTACTGCGGAAAAGTTATTTTGGCCCATTTTTTCGATCCTTTTCGTTGAATATGTCCAATATTCGCCTCAAACGATCAAAAAAGGGACTTAAAATGACTTTCCCTCGCGACGATCTCTCCCAAGTCCGGCAGGATATTGGATATACGATATGCCGACAATTATGAAGATAGGCGCTTATTTTTTTCTGATGACTTTTTTTGCTCCCGGTTCCACATTCGGGGCGAATACTGGGGAAAATTTTTTACGGATAGAAATGAGCACACAATCTAACACTGACCTGCGTATTATTTCTATTGGCGGATTCGGGTTTGACGATGGAAAAATTGGTCATGTCGATTTGTCATATATCAAATCTGTTAATGAAGGTGATGGCCTGGCGATGGATGCCGGTGCAGCTTATACATTTAATGCGGGTGCTACCTTTTTTGTTGGTGGGGGATTTTTGCTCGGATACAATTGGGATGAAAATGGTATTATTAATACCTTTTACCCTGAAGCGGGCGTCGCGGTTCACATCACTAAGTCATTGGGGGTGGTTCTTAGCGCCAAACGCTATTTCGATTTTTATGACAACACAGAAGATGTCATTATGTTTGGGTTGCTTCTTAGCGATCTTTAAACAGACATAAATGTATGGTTGGCCACATCAATGCAGCGAAAACCCCCACTAGTAGCAAGGCGCGCGCTCTCGCCGTTTTCAGGCCCTCCGATTTATTCAGATTGAAGCGGTGTTCCATTTTTTCGGGGCTGACACTGTGGAGGCTGGCCCCCATTACAGATACAGATAACATCGGGTGGGCAAAAGCAAGGGTCGGAAATATAAGTACACCCTTGTCTGTTTTCACAGCTTTCTTTTGTGTCTGAGCGTTGAATAAATCCGGTGTCACAGCGATTTATTGACCGGCGACAAAGCAATGTTTTTGGGTCATTTATCATCTCATTCGCCACCAAACTGCATTGTTCAGAACCAAGACATGCACGGTGGCCTAACTGCTCACAGCTTTTACCGGTTTTGGTGCCAGGGTCTTTTTTTAATTCGGCACTGAATTCTGCGCTGGCACCAGCCAGTCCGGATGCAAGTGACGGGCTTTTGGGTTGTGGAGTTACTCGCCGAACTGATTCCTGTGACATTTTATCGCTGGTTTCTATGGCGGCATTGGTGGTTGATTCCTCTTTGACTTTTGCAGATGCCAGACTTTTTTGAGGAGAGGGAGAGGGTTTGGCGGCTTTTGTTTTTTGCCGTTCTGCTTTTTGTTCTGTGCCGGTGTCAGGTTGAGCCATATCCGTGGTTTCAGTTACCGATAGCTGATCACTTGATGTTTCCAGGCTGGCAACCGGTTTTTCTTTGGTCGCACTTTCGCTTATTTCCATTTTTTCAATATGGATGGCGGGAGCACCAGAGCGGATATCGATATCCGATACTGTGGGTGCTTCTTCGTGTATCAATGACATCAGGCTAACACTCAATACCAGAACAGCAGCCATTGATACGGGTACAGCCCAGGGGGATCGTACACGCTGTGGCGTCGAGTTGACAGAGCGTCTTGCCTCTGCACGAATGACCTGATCAATATGTTCCGGTGGTTGTGTTGTGCTGCCTGCACGATACAGGGCACTGATTCTTTTGTCATCACTGGATTGATTGTCAGGTTGATCACTCATAAGCATTCCTCCGGCATGAGTTCCCGCAATTTTTTCATGGCATAACGCAGTCGGCTTTTTGCCGTTTCGAGTGTTACGCCAGTAATTTCGGCAATATGCCCGAGGGTATGTTCACCTTCATGTTTCAGAATAAACGTTTCATGTTGCTCGTCGGGTAACCGGCTGACATGGGTTTGTAATTGTTCAATGCAGTCAGCAGTGTGTGCGTGCTGGTCCGGGCTATGGTTATCCGGGCTGGCAATGTCTTCATGACCGGTTTCCGGGTCGTTGACGGGTCTTGTAGAGACTCGCCTTACGTGATCAATGATTCGATTACGGGCAACCTGGAACAAATAGGTGCTAAAACGCGCAGAGGGTTGGTATTGCTCCCGGGCACGAATCAGGTTGCTCCAGACTTCTTGAAAAAGCTCTTCTGTTACTGCGTGATTGTGTCTGGTTTGTTTTAAAATATAGCGAAACAAAGGAGCCTTGTGCCGCTCATATAACACGCCAAAGGCAGAAGCATCGCCATCATGGGAAAATTTCAACATTAATTTTTCGTCGTTATTGTCGTGTATCACGTATTTTCCAATGCTATGACGACAGGAAAAATGGTACACGGCCGGAATCACTGTACCGTGCACCATTTTGTTTAATCATTTATTTACATCATATCTACAGGTTGATTGTATTGCTGTGCGGGCTCGCTTGCCAGTGAATTCGCAAGATTGACTAGACGAATGAATTCACCCCGATAACCGAAAGGGTCTTCACCTTTACTGTTACGTGCAAGCGATAATACATTTTGATACTGGAATACGCCGGTATATTGGCCACCGCGCAATAATTGTCCAAATGCGGCGACACTTGCGGCAAAACGAAAATCGATACTGGTTGTATCCAGCTTATGTTTGATATTACGGGTATAAATAGGGTGTTCTATCAGGGTGCTGGTATTACTTTCTGGAAGCTTATAGCGCAGCCGCAGGAAGGCCAGTTCAGAGGATGCGGCTTTACCTGAAGAATTTACAGTTAGTGGTTTTGTTGCCTGATAGCGCAGTGGATCAATCGATTGTGATTGACTGTTGACCAGGCTCAGTTCATACAGCGCTGTTACCCGGTATCCTGCGCCGAGCTCACCGGCATCGACTTTGTCATTATTAAAATCCTCTTGTTTGAGAGCACGATTTTCGTAACCAATCAGACGGTATTCACTCACAACATCAGGATTGAACTCGATCTGAATTTTAGTATCTTTGGCAATGGTTTGCAGGGTTGATGAAATTTCGTCAACCAGTACCTTTTGTGCCTCATTTAAGGTGTCGATGTACGCATACTGTCCATTTGCCTTGTTTGATAATTGTTCCATTAACTGGTCATTCACATTGCCGGTACCGAAAGCGAGGGTAGACAAAGTAATGCCGGTTTTACGTTTTTCTTCAACAAGATCAATCAATGCCTCGAAGGACACTGTGCCAACATTAAAATCACCGTCTGAAGCCAATATAATCCGGTTAATACCCCCCGGTATAAAAGCCTGTTCGGCAAGCTGATAGGCCAGACGAATGCCCGCACCACCATTGGTACTGCCGCCTGCGGTGAGTCGGTCAAGAGCAGAAAGGATGTGTGAACGCTGATTGCCGGGGGTTGGATTTAATACCACGCCCGAGGCACCCGCATAAACCACGATGGAGATTTTGTCCTGCTGCCGTAATTGTTTGGTGAGTAATCGCAGTGATTGTTTCAGTAATTCGAGCTTGTTTGCGGAGCGCATGGAACCGCTGACATCCACCAGATAGACAATATTTGATGCGGGCAGGTGGTTTGCATCCACGTTATAACCTTTTAGGCCAATGCGTAATAAATGACGCCCTTGTGACCACGGGCTTGGACCGATTTCTGTGGTAACCGAAAAAGGATGATCCACATTGGCAGGGACAGGATAAGCGTAATCAAAATAGTTTAAAAATTCTTCGACGCGCACTGCGTTTTGTGGCGGCAGATGCCCCGCCATGATCATGCGTCTTGTGTTGGTATATGAACCGCTGTCTACATCGATGCTGAATGTGGATACTGGGCTTTTGGCAACACGAATCACCGGGTTTGTATGAATTTGGGCATAATTTTCATGATTAACCGGCTCGGTTGGCCAATATAATTGAGGCGATAATGTTGACATGGAATGGGAATAATCCGCCATACCTGCCATTTGTTTCTGTAAGGGGGCTGAGTGTAATATTTTAGCGTTGAGGGATTGGGTGAGAGTATCTGTGCGCGTTTTATGTCTTTCCGGGGTAACAGCAGTTTCGTGTTCTAGCCTGATATCGTTTGTTTTCTTTTCGGTAAATTTGGTGACGACTGAAGAGTCATTTTTTTTGCTTTCCGGTTTGGTTTGGGTGATTTGTTGGCGATTGTCTGCGGTATTGGTTGTGGGTGTGCCACAGGCAGTCAGACTCAGTAAGACGATGCTGCTGATAAAGTAGCGTGTAATAAACGTGGTGTTCACAGTTGTTCTCCTTCGGTTTAATGATGTTCATTAGTTATAAACGCAGCCGAACGAGGAGTGGGGTTAATGTTTTATTGAAAAATAATGTTTTGCCAGAGAAACGTACAATTTTTAGAGGTTGGAAAATATACTTGACTTGTTACCAGCGCATAGCCTCTACACTGCAAAGCGATATGTTTTAGATTTTAACGGATGTTGCGCGCTCGAATAATCGTTCCCGTGTAGTAGGGAGGTTATGTTGGTCTGGTACTGACAAGTGGTGTGTTTATAAATGCAGAGGGTGCAAAGACGCAGAGAACGCAAAGTTTTTAGTGTTTTTCTTTGCGTCCTTTGTGTCTCTGTGATTTCTGCGTTAAATACCCGGTGATTCTTAAAACAGATGTTTTTAGCGATTAATTCACATTTGAGATCTGGGTGACATCAGACCTTAATTTCAATTTTGCGGACATGGGGTCGATTTCAAGTTATTTTTTACTATGATGGGACGGGATCCCGGTTTTTTATTTCCGAAGGTTGTCGTTTTGATATATCGTTAGGTATTTTTTAATAACTGACTATATATACCCGTAGCGATTGAGATTTAGGTCGTGTGCACGCCCTATTTACCCCATGGCTGCGTTGAAACTCCTTGCAATAGAACGACTATTCCGCGTCAT
>VAPF01051209.1_pt1 | contig 11706 bp, 14 predicted proteins | sample 3393931 | NCBI WGS metagenome assembly VAPF01 (sample SAMN08290437, study PRJNA428436) | hydrothermal vent metagenome | isolation source: Deep-sea hydrothermal vent chimney | place: Atlantic Ocean: South-mid Altantic Ridge | depth 2773 m m | reverse complement strand
GGGGCTTAAATTAAAGGTTAAGCCGCAAATTAATGAAGGCAATGAAATTTACTTAGAGATTGATCATGAAGTGTCAAATGTTTTGCCCAAGGGTGAAGCGGTTGATATTCAAACCACCAAACGCCAAATCAAAACACGGGTTATTGTGGGCGATGGAAAAGTGATTGTGTTAGGAGGGTTGATTGATGAGCAAGAGACGGTAACAGAATCTAAGGTTCCTTTGTTAGGCGACATTCCATGGATTGGGGGATTGTTTAGGTCAACAGAGACTAAGCGTGAAAAAGTAAACTTAATGCTTTTTTTACGCCCCGTTATCATTCGTAATAATGAGACCAGTGACTATTACAGTCAGAAAAAATACAGTTATATGTCGAAAGAACAGAATAAGTTATTGGAGAGAGAGAGTCCTAATTTGTTGGATAATTCATTAAGACCACGCTTGCCCACGCTTGAAACGTGGAAAGAAGGTTCTTTACCCTCTAATAATCAAACGATGCCAGCAGGCGTGCCCAGTCGTATAGATCCGGTTCAACCAAAAGAGCCAGAGATTGAACGTACAATATCGACACACGTTCTTGAGATTTTGGATTTATGAGCCTATTGCTTCCGTTTAGCTTTGCGCGAAAAAATGAGTTGCTTCTCAGTGAAAATCCCGCAACCGAGCGTAGGGTTTTTTATACGGAAAATACGCCATTAATTGCATTACAGGAAGCACAGCGTCGTTTGTTTGAGTTGTCTTCGACATCTTTACACGAAGACGAAGCGATTCAAAATATTGTGTTTGAAATGTTATCTGATGACGCATTTGAGAAAAAAATTCAGTTGAGTTATGCCGCCAGCGGACAAAGTTCAATGGACTCGCTTGAATCGATTGAGACGGATGATTTGGTCACCATTTTTTCGGAACTGGATGAAGCGGAAGATTTGTTAGACAGTGCCGATGAAGCACCTATTATTAAATTATTGAATGCTATTTTATCGGAAGCAATTCGAGCCAATGCCTCGGACATTCATATTGAGCCGTTTGAAACTCAATTGCGAATTCGTTTTCGAGTGGACGGTGTGTTAAGTACGTTGTTTACTCCAAAAGCCACGTTGGCTGGGATGTTGGTGTCACGAATTAAGGTTATGGCGCGTTTGGATATTGCAGAGAAACGTTTGCCACAAGACGGTCGTATTGCGCTTAAATTAGGCGGGCGTGCCGTGGATTTAAGGGTCTCAACCATTCCATCTAGCTTTGGTGAACGAGTGGTCTTACGTCTCTTGGATCGCAGCATGGAACGTTTAAATTTAACCGATTTAGGCTTACCCCAAAATCTTGAAGAGGGAGTACAAAAGCTTTTGGCAAAACCGCATGGTATTTTATTGGTGACAGGGCCAACGGGTTCAGGTAAAACCACCACACTGTATGCAGGGTTGGGTCGTTTAAATGACAGCCAGCGCAATATTATGACGATTGAAGACCCTGTCGAATATAACATTGAAGGCATCAACCAAACGCCCGTTAATCTTAAGGCCGATATGACGTTTGCTAGAGGGTTAAGAGCCATTTTGCGTCAAGATCCAGATGTAATTATGATTGGTGAAGTGCGTGACTCTGAAACCGCTAATATTGCGGTGCAAGCGTCTTTAACTGGGCATTTGGTTCTCTCAACCTTACATACCAATACTGCGGTGGGTGCCATAACGCGTTTACGAGACATGGGCGTTGAACCCTTTTTGTTGGCATCCAGCTTAATTGGAGTGTTAGCACAGCGATTGGTTCGACGATTATGCACGCACTGTAAATCACCACATGTTGCAGACGCTGCCGAGTGTGAACTTTTGGGCGTAACCGAGGCAGAAGTTTTTCTTCCCAAAGGGTGTGAACACTGTCAGCAGAGTGGTTATCGTGGACGAATGGGGCTGTATGAGTTGATGCCTGTGGATGATGAAATTCGACAAATGATTCATTCAGATGTTTCAGAGTCTAAAATTGAGAAGCTGTTAAGACAACAAGTTCCTTCTTTAGCAGAAAGTGGTTATCGTGCGGTATTAGATGGTAAAACCAGCTTAGAAGAAGTGCTACGTGTCACGCAACGCTAGGGAATCATAAATGGCCGTATTTGAATACAAAGCATTAACCAAAGAGGGTAAAACCACAAAGGGATTACAGGAAGGAGATTCTGAACGGCAGATACGCCAAATTTTACGGGACAAAGGCCTTACTCCCGTTGCGCTAGTGCAAATTGAAAAGAAAAATACGCAAGCAAACGCGGCGAAAAAAAGTTTTTTTGTACCCAAACTAAAAGTGGCAGAGTTGGCGTTGTTTACCCGAGAATTGTATACGCTATTAGATGCTAGCACCCCGTTAAAAGAGGCGCTTAAAGCTCTGTCAACGCAAAGTGAATCAAAACAGGTCGCGCGTTTTATTACCAGTTTGCACACCCATGTTTCAGAAGGGTACTCACTCGCAAATGCGATGTCGCTAGCGCCAGTGAGCATTCCTAGAGACATTATTGCAACCATTCAGGCGGGAGAAGAGAGCGGGCATTTGGATAAAGTACTGTCTCGTTTGGCCGAATCGGTAGAGCAACAAGATAAGCTAAATAAAAAAATGAAAACTGCCCTAATTTATCCCATGTTAATGGTGGTGGTGGCCATTGTGATTGTTTTTCTCTTAATGATTTATGTCGTGCCTAAAATGGTCAGTATGTTTGATAGTATGCAACAAACCTTGCCACCATTAACGCAAGGGATGTTGAGTTTAAGTGCGTTTATTCAAGCCCAATGGCCATTGATGTTGGTGGTGGCCATTGCGGTATGGTTAGGCAATATTTGGGCCATGAAACGACCTAAGTGGCGTTTTGCTGTGCACTCGTTTTTATTGAAAATCCCTGGCTTAAAACGTTTTTTGGTTTACTCTGCCACCGCGCGTTGGTCTCGAACCTTTGGGGTTTTGGTGTTAAGTGGGGTGGCGATTAAAGATGCGCTCAAAATTTCTGCCGAAGTGATGACTTTGGATCCCATGAAAAAAGGGGTATTAGACATGGTCGAAGAGGTTAGAGAGGGTAAGCCCGTTCATCATGCCATGAAAACGGTTGGATTTTTCCCCCCCCTCCTATTAAATCTAGTTAAAACAGGCGAAGGAAAAGGGCAGCTTGATACCATGTTGATTAAAGGCGCGGAACATTATGAGAACGCTGTCGAATCAGCCGCGACTGCCTTAATGAGTATTTTAGAACCTGTGTTAATTGTGGTGATGGGCGGAATCGTCTTAACGATTGTTATGGCGATTATGATGCCGATGTTTGAAATGAATCAAATGGTGGGTCAATAGAGGAGCCTCTCGAGTAGGCATCCTAATTAGAGAATTTCAAGTTATGTTTTTAATAAAGAGAAGGGAAAAATGAAAAATAATTATTTAAAAGCACAAAAGCAGCGTGGTTTTACATTAATTGAGTTAATGGTCGTGGTGGTAATACTGGCCGTATTAGCTGTAGTGGTTGCACCGAATTTAATGGAGCGCCCTGATGAGGCGCGTATGGTAAAAGCCAAACAAGAGATTAATTCCATAGCATCCGCTTTGCAACTTTATAAGTTGGACAACTATAACTACCCAACCACCGACCAAGGCATTGAGGCTTTGGTCACAAAACCCACCGATGGGCCAGAACCTAAAAAATGGAAAAAATTACTGGATAACGTACCAAAAGACCCATGGGGCAACCCATACTTGTACTTGATGCCAGGAACGCACGGTGCGTTTGATCTGTTTACCTATGGTGGCGATGGCGTGGAAGGTGGTGAAGGTGTCGATGCCACAATTGGTAATTGGAACGCAGAGCAGTAAGTGCTTTTACCTTTGGTTTTGATACAGTGAAACAGACGATATATTCAAAGCAATCTGGGTTTACACTCATTGAGCTCATGGTTGTGGTGGTCATTATTTCGGTGGTGGCCACCATGAGCATTCTCTCTTTGAGTGGGGGGGATAAATCTAAGCTCACGGCACAAGAAAACCAGTTGAAAGCGTTTTTGGGTTTGGTACGAGACCAGTCGGCTTTTAATCGACGGTTGTACTTGGTTGTACCCGACAAAACGGGTTTAAAAACCTATGTTTTACTTAAAAAGAAGTGGGAAGCGGCAACTAAAGTGGACTTTTTGGCGTGGAGCTCTGGTGTAACGGTCGCTTGGTCGGTGGATGAAACCTTTGCAAAAAATCAAGAATTGCCCGAGGCGGGTTGGATGTTTTGGCCAACGGGTGAAACTCTAGAAGGGGACATTACCTTTTCGGTGGGTGGCGATGCGTTTCGTGCGCCTGAAAAAGAGAATATTGTGAAAGTATCTTGGAATGATTTATTACAATTTGATGCGTTAGATGCATCAAAAGAGGATTGAGTCATGCCAGTATCCCTCCTAAAATTAGGACATTAAGTGAAGCATCTTGAAGGTCAAAAAGGGTTTACCTTAATTGAGGTGATGATTGCGTTGGCGATTATGTCGATTGCGGTGACGGGGTTAACGAAATCGTTGGGCGATACCGCATTGAGCCAAACACAGCTGGAATCACGAATCATCGCCACTTGGGTGGCTGAGGATGAGCTGGTTAAACAGCATGTTCTGTCAGGGGTACCGTCTGAAGATAATGCGTCATCAGGGCAAGCGACCACGGTGACGCAGCTTGGTCGAGAGTGGCGCATTGATTTTCGTTCTGAATCTACCACGTTTCCTGGCATTAAAAAATTGTTGATGACGGTGACGGACCTGAATGATGACACGGCTTCGGTTGAGTTAGTGACCGTGGTTGCAGAGTAGCGTGTTGATGAAAGAGTCAGGGCAGCAAACCTTACTTGTGGTCGACAAGTTTCGTCAGTGTCAGAAAGGGTTTACCCTGATAGAACTGTTAATTGCGTTGTCCATTTCTACAATTATTTCGGCATTGGCGTACCAAACCATTAACAGTGTTGTAAATGTACAAACCCAAGTGCAAAGCCATTCAGAGCGAATGGAATCGGTGCAACGCGCTATTTGGTGGATGGAGCAAGATCTGATTCAGGTGGCACCACGCGGCATTCAAGATGGATTTGGCTCGTCACTTTCTGCCTATGTGTATCGAGCCGATTTAGGATTGGAGCTTACCCGAGTTGCCGAGTTGCCGACCCCGCGAGCCTCGGGAGGGTTGTTGCGAGTTGGGTATCAACTTAGAGAGGATACGTTGTATCGTTTAACTTGGCCTGTACTGGATCGTGCGCCCAATACAAAGCCACGAATTATTCCCATTTTAACAGGGGTTAAGCGATTTGAAATACGTATTTTAGATGAAAAAGATCAATGGGTCACGAGTTGGCCATCGGGAGAAGGGCAGGGTGCTCTTCCCCCTTTAGCAGGGGGGGGGAGTATTCCCATGCCTCAAGAGAGCAAGTTACCTAAGGTGACAGAAGTGACCATTGAATTGGATGATTTAGGCGTGTTAACCCGTTTATTTATGGGGGTGATGTAGCGTGAAAATCACATGTGAATTGTTTCAATTAAAATACGTTTTAACAAAAAAAGAAGCGCAACAAAAAAATAGAGGGGAAACCCAGCAAGGGTTTGCCCTGCTAACGGTGTTAATGATTGTCGCATTGGTCGCCATGATGGGCAGTCAATTGATGTATGAACAATACACCAACATTAAACGCAGCAGTCACATGATGCATCAGGCTCAGTCACTTGCTGTGCAATGGGGGGTAGAATCGTGGGTCAAAACGGGCTTAAAACTGGATCAAGAGAACAATAAGTTCGATGCTCTGACAGAACAATGGGCGGAACCATTTGGTCCAATCCCTTATGAGGGGGGGGAGATTTCTGCCAGGTTGTTGGATTTAAATAGCCGTTTAAACCTGAATAACGTGTTGGCAGAAAAACAGTCTGAACGTAAAATTTGGCGAGCGGTATTAAAACGTTACGCGACCCAAAATGGCTTAAGCGAGCGGTTTTCATCGGTGGTGATTGATTGGGTCGATGCCGATGATACACCCCTGGCAGCGGGGGCAGAAAGTAATGTATATCTATTGCTCAAACCTGCTTACAGTACGGCGAATAAACCTATGGTGGCATTGAGCGAGTTAAAACTGTTGGACGGGCTGCAACGGATTGAAGCCGATGTTTGGCAAGTGTTGCAAAAGGATTTGATTGCGCTTCCAAAAGTGGCTCCAATTAATGTCAATACCGCTGAACGACGCGTGCTAATGGCTCTGGCGGATTGGCTAGACGAAGGTGTGGTCTCGGCTTGGGAGGCTGAACGTTTGAGTGAACCCGCTAAAAAATGGGATGACTTTATTACTTTTTTGGTCAACGCAACGGGCTTACGCGCTGCGAACATTAAGAAAGATTTACCCAACTGGATGGTTGGGGTGAAAAGTCAGTATTTTTTACTGCATACACAGGTTGATTATGGGGACTCTGAACAAGCCATGTCGGCTATTTTTTTTCGAGATGATGATAATAAAAATGAAGTTCGCTTGGTACAAAGGTGGTTAAGTGCTGAATAAACAAATGGATACAATGCCTGCCGTGGCAACGGTAGAATCGACCGCATTGGCATTGAATAACCTTACGGTTCGATTTAATTTAGCGGGCGAGTTGGTCATTGAAGATGACAGGGGTCAAACGTTAGACACTGAAGAGACCCTTGCTCAATTAACGGCACAAGGCCGCTTAAGTGCGTTATTGTCTACGGTATGTGTTCCCACGCAATTGGTGCTGCTCACCGAGGTTTTTGTGCCTGGAAAACGTAAATCTGATTGGGTCAGTGCGTTGCCCTATGCACTGGAAGAATCATTGTCCGAGCCGGTTGAAAATTTTCATTTTGTTGTGCTTAACCGCACCCAAGAGAGCATGGTTTCAGTTGCGATTGTGGCGCATGAACGGATTCAAGCATGGATAGAGCATTTGTCTTCTGTTGGGCTGGAGCATGCGCAACTCATTCCCGATTGCTTTCGTGTCCCTTTTCAGCGTCCGATATTGGCCGTGGACGAGGGTGCGCATGTTTGGTGCATGGCAAAAGAGAAGCACGTCTGTTATATAAGGCAAGGAAATTACTTAGGGTTTTCGGTCAATGAGGACGGGGTTGAAGTGTTTAAAAACGCCGTTCAAAGTGCAGAAAAAACCGTGTCGATCACACGATTAAATCCAAGCGAATTGAAAAATAGCCAAGGCCGTTCAGACCCTATGGTTTCATCGCTTAATTTACGAACAGGTGACTATCAAGCGCATTCAAAATCCTTAAATTATTGGCAGGAGTGGCGTTGGCCGGCACTGTTTATTGGGTTACTGTTGGCAACATCACTGGCTTTTACGTGGCAAAAAACACAAGCTTTAGTAGAGCAAACCGCCATTTATCAAGCGCAAACAGAACAACTGTTTAAAGAGATGTTTCCCAATGTTAAGCGTATTGTAAACATTAAAATGCAAGCACAGACGCGTTTAAATAATCAAACAGGGGGGGGGGAGAAAAAAACCGATTCGTTAATGCAACTTTTGCAAGCCATTGAACCCCTATTTCAAGACAGTCCGGATGTAGGGATTCAATCCATTAAGTGGCAAGCCAATGCACAAGGTGGTCAATTAACCGTTTTTGTTGAAGCCGAGCAAACTCAATCATTGCAACGAATTGTGACCATGAGCCAGCAACAAAATAAAGTCGCGAATGTTTCGCTTGAGCTTAAAAATGTGACCCCCTCATTGGTCGAAGGAGTGTTGCATGTCAATAAAAAATAACCCCATATGGACACAGCTTGCCGAGCGTGAAAAACACTTGGTGATTGGTTTGGTCATTTTTTTAGGCATTATGGCCGTTTACCTTTTGATTTGGTCGCCCATTCAAACCAGTGTAGAGCAAAAAAACGCAGCGCTGCACAAAGCCGAAAGTGAATGGATGTGGTTGGTTGAGCAAGCGCCTAAAGTAACCCGTGCTTCAAAAAATAGTACCCTATCTGTCCATTCAAAAACCGCCTTAATGGATTCGTTGCAAAAAAGCTTGCGTCAAAAACGTTTATTGCAAGAAACCGAAGGGCTTAAGTTAAATAATAATGGCGTCACGGTTAAGTTTGATCAGGTAGACGCACCCCAACTGTTTCGATGGATCGCAGAGCTTGAACAAAAAGGGTTAACGGCAACGTCAATGAGATTAACACCCCTTGCAGAAGGGATTACACAAGCCGAAATTATCTATGAAGTGGTTAACTAATGTTTAAAAAATGGGTAGGAAGCTTCTCTCTTAAGTGGTTTTTTGGTTTAGCGACACTGTTTATTTTGGCGCTGTGTATTTCGATTGTCACTCATTTGCCAATCAATTGGTTGTTGGCACAACCAAGCATACAAAAGCAGATACCCGATACGGTGCAACTTAACCCAAGCCATGGTACGTTGTGGCAAGGAAGTACCCATCTATCCGCGCTAAAGCCAACCTCAAATCACTTAGGTGAATTGAGCTGGAACCTCTCTTTTTGGTCTTTATTCATTGGTCAGGCCAGTTTAGACAGTGTATGGAAAAAAGAGCAAAGCCAGCTACGGGCGCGCATTAAAGCCCCTCTGTTTTCAGAAGCAACCGAGTTGGAAGCAAGAGGTCTTGAAGGCAAAATAGTATTATCACAGCTAATTGAACTGCTTAATTTGACCGACTTAAAAGAGATGGCAATTGAAGGCTCTTTAATGTTAGAAGAGATCGATTTGGTGATGGATTTACAAACGCAGTGGCCAAGCGTATTAACGGGTCAATTAAAATTAAATAACCTGAACGTATTGGATAACGCCCTGCCTTCGATCACGATTACTCCTGATTTAAGCGAAAATAAATTGGTGTTAAACATCGAAGGGCAGGCGCAAGCATGGGCGCTCTCAGGAAAGCTTGAACTCTTTAAAAATCAGCAATACAGCATTGATTTAAACGTTACAGCACAATCTGAAAGCGCCATGCCAGACTGGGCAGGGATGTTAAAACAACAAAGCCCAACAAAGGCAGTATTAAACCATCGTGGACGTTGGTAACGTTATTTGTTTGAAAAAAAGGGGGAGAAAATTAATTTGAGCGATGTTCCCTCGCACCAAAAATATCCGTACCAATACGAACCAGTGTTGCCCCTTCTATAATCGCCGCCTCCAAATCTCCCGACATGCCCATGGATAACGTATCCAGTTTCCATTCAGGGTGCCGTGTATTTAACTGCTCTAACAGCTTGCGTACTTGACGAAAAGGTAGGCGCTGTGCCTCAATATCAACTTGTTTTTGTGGGATCGCCATCAAGCCTCTTAATTTAATATTGGGCAGCGCCACAACTTCCGACGCAATTTGCAATATTTCAGAGGGAGACAATCCCGCCTTTGTTTCCTCTTCGCTAATATTGACTTCCAATAGTATATTTAAAGGCGGCATTCCACTTGGGCGTTGACGACTCAAACGCTGTGCAATTTTTAAACGATCTACACTGTGAACCCACTGAAAACTCTCCGCAATGGACTTGGTCTTATTGGACTGTATTGGCCCAATAAAGTGCCATTCTAACTCTGGGCATTGCGCTATTTTGGTTAAAGACTCCTGTAAATAATTTTCACCAAAGCAAACCTGCCCATGTTGAGCAAGCACGCTAATTTTTTCAATTGGCTTGGTTTTACTTACCGCAAGCAACGCAACGGAATCAATGGGGCGGTTTGCCTGCAAACACGCATTTTTAATACGTTGTTTAACGGATTGGTAGCGTTGTGTGAGGTCGGCTAGAAAAGGGGGTTGGTAAGTCATTTTTTATTTGTGCATCCACTCAAGCAAAGACCTCATTATAAAGGTTTTTATGTGGAACTTTAGTAAACCCTAAAACCACTTTAGATGGGTATTTTTCCTTATCAGTTTTTTTGTTAACCTGCCATAAAAAGGATTGAATTCGGTCGTACAATTTTTAAAAAATATAGGCGTATACTAAATAGGTTAAACCAATTTTTTTAAATTAAACAATTTGGAGGATAAATGAAAAAAGTAAAATCGAGTGAAGGTGGTTACCCTTACAGTGAAAAAATTAATAATAAGGAATATGAGAAAACCAAGCGCTTGTTGCAAATTGAGTTGTTAAAATTGCAAAAGTGGGTCAAAGAGAATAACGAGCGGATTATTTTGGTGTTTGAAGGGCGTGATGCCGCAGGCAAGGGGGGAACCATTAAGCGTATTATGGAGCACCTTAATCCACGTGGCGCGCGTGTGGTGGCATTGGATAAGCCCAGTGAAATTGAAAAAGGTCAGTGGTACTTCCAGCGCTATGTGCAAAATCTACCTACGGCGGGCGAAATTGTGCTGTTTGACCGCTCTTGGTACAACCGAGCAGGCGTTGAGCGCGTAATGGGCTTCTGTTCACCACAAGAGTACACGCAGTTTATGCGTCAAGTACCCGAATTTGAACGAATGATTACCGAGGATGGCGTTAAGCTGATGAAGTTTTGGTTCTCCGTAGGACGAAAGGAGCAGTTACGTCGTTTTAATTCACGTAAAAACGACCCACTAAAACAGTGGAAGCTAAGCCCGATGGATTTAGCCTCACTGGATAGATGGGACGATTACACCAAAGCCAAAGAGGACATGTTTTTCTACACCAATACCACACAAGCGCCTTGGACGGTGGTGAAGTCCAATGATAAAAAACGCGCTCGATTAGAAACCATGCGATACTTTTTAAACATGGTACCTTATGAGGGTAAAGATGAATCGGTGGTTGGCAGTAATGACCCCTTAATTATCAGTTCGGGTGAAGATATTTTTCAGGTAGATTAATACTGTTAATCGTAAATAACGAGGAGTACAAATATGAACATTGAAACACACGCGTATCAAGTCGTGGATGGCTTTCAAAAAAGCTTAAGTGATGAACAGCTAAAAGCACTGGGAAAAGAAAGCTTAGAAGAGTTGCATATACTCATTGAAGCAGCACTGGGCAAAGCAATCTCCACCGCATTGCACGATACCGTAAAAGAGGTGGAAGCCTTAGCGCAATCCACCCGTAAACGACTAACATCCATTGAACGACTTGAACAAAATTGTGATGAGGCGTTATAGTTTTACCGCTGTTAAAAGTGCTATATAAAAATGCTTAGACCCTGGGCTCCATTGAGCAGGCCTAAGCATTTTTTGTTTTTATTGAAAATTAGCGCCCCTCTTTTCGTACAAAAATCTATGATTTTGTTGTAAAATCCCTCCTTTGCTTTTGGTTTGTAGGAGCGCGATAGGGTGCGTAATACCTGAATCTGTATCTACACACTGCGGCACAGAACTTAAGCCCTGTTATCCACAATGAAGTTACGGATCCAGATAATAGTTTGGGTACTTAGTTTTAGAAGGTGTTAAATGCGATTAACGATTGAACAGAAAGAAGCAATTAAAACGGTATTTAAGCAAGTTTTTACACAAGGTAAAGTGATACTTTTCGGTAGCCGTGTAGACGATACGAAACGGGGTGGAGACATCGATCTTTTTATTGATACCCAGCAAAATACTCAGAATTTGTTCACCCTAAAAATAGAATTTCTAGTGAAGTTAAAAAATAAGATAGGAAGCCAGAAAATTGACCTCGTTTTAGCGCCTTTTGTCTCGTTAGATTTTAAAAAAGAAATAAAGGAAAAAGGGGTTTTGTTGTGTCAGATATAATTCAAAATAAGCTGAATCGTTTGATTGTTGAGTGTGATAAGCATCAGTTAAGGATTGAG
>VAPF01032903.1_pt1 | contig 11710 bp, 9 predicted proteins | sample 3393931 | NCBI WGS metagenome assembly VAPF01 (sample SAMN08290437, study PRJNA428436) | hydrothermal vent metagenome | isolation source: Deep-sea hydrothermal vent chimney | place: Atlantic Ocean: South-mid Altantic Ridge | depth 2773 m m | reverse complement strand
TACGCATATCCCGGATTATTCTTATTGCTCACACAGGAAGACAAAGCCAGAGCAAACAGTAAAAGAATAAAAAGAATTGATTTGTTTTTCATTTTAAAATTTTTCGTATTAATTATTGCTCATATTAACCTCAACCGCTCCGCTATTCTTCAGCAATTTATCGATTTCCCGAACGGCATCCTCATCCATACCTTTGTCCTTTTCAATGACGATGACAAATTTATCGTCCATGCTTCGCGGATCTGGTAATTTAGCACCTTTGCCAGGCCACATCTTTTCACGAATCAGATAGGTAGCCAAAGTAAAGATAACGCCGGAAAGAATGGTTATTACAAACATTATAACCACGAACGAAAGGGAATTGAATGGTTTACCGCCAAAATTCAACGGATAATTAATTACCCGGGTCCAATACATGAAAGCAAAAACAGAAGCGGTTCCCAGAGCACCATATAAAAAGGTAGCATAAGGAATGCGGGTTTTCATTTCCAGTTTTTCCCATACTTCTTCCAAAGGAAAAGGAGAATAAACATCTTTCACCTTCACATTGTGACTCAACAGTTCACCTACGGCAGCCGTTACCACATCAGGGTCATCGAAAACGCCCAGAATTAGATTTTGATTATTCATGATTTTCTGTATTTTGCGTTACAGTACTGGTTTCTTTGAGTATTCCCTTCAATTCACTAATCGCCATCATGGGAAGGAAACGTAAGAACAAGAGTATTCCCATTATAAAAAAGCCCAACGTCCCCACAAATATAGCAATTTCGGTAGCCGAAGGCGTGTAGCTATGCCAGGTAGAAGGCAGCCATGTTTTTGAAAGAGATGTAACCACAATGGTAAAGCGCTCAAACCACATCCCAATGTTTATCAGAATACTGATAAGGAAGACAATGGTAATATTTTTGCGGATTTTCTTAAACCAAAATAGTTGGGGAATAATAGCGTTACATGTAATCATTGCCCAAAACTCAAATGCATAGTCACCCACGACCCTGTTCTTGAAGAAAACATACATTTCGTAAGGAGAGTCCGAATACCAGGCGATAAATATTTCGCTGATGTAAGCCACAGCCATAACGAGTGAGATAAATGTTAATATACGGGCTATAGCGTCTAAGTGGCCCTGTGTCACGTATTCCTCCTTTTTGTAAACTTTCCGCACAATAATCATCAAGGTCATCACCATCGCAAAGCCTGAGAAAATAGCACCAATCACAAAGAAAGGGGGAAAGATGGTGGAATGCCATCCCGGAACAATACCGGCAGCAAAGTCCATAGCCACAATGGAATGAACCGAGACAACAAGAGGTGCTGTCAGTCCGCCCATAAGCAAAGCAGCTGTTTCAAAACGCAGCCATCCACGAGCCGAGCCAATCCAGCCAAAACTCAAGATACCGTAAATTTTCTTTTTAATTTTTGAAGTTGTTCTTTCCCTAATAGTGGCAAAGTCAGGCACCATACCCATATACCAAAACAGGAAAGAAGCCGTAAGATAAGTGCTGATGGCTACAACATCCCAAAATAAAGGAGAATTGAAATTATCCCATATTGGTCCTCTCGTGTTGGGATAAGGAAAGATAAAAAAGCCATCCCAGATACGTCCCATGTGAATCAGCGGAAACATTCCGGCTGCTATCACAGCAAAAATAGTCATGGCTTCGGCAGCACGGTTGATTGAAGTTCTCCATCTCTGGTGTAATACGAGCAGGAAAATGGAAAATGCGGTTCCGGCATGCCCGATACCAATCCACCAGACAAAATTAATAATTGCCCATCCCCACGAAACGCTGTTGTTCAAACCCCAGGTTCCCGTACCAACGGCAATCGTATTATAAAAACCCCAAATACCCCAAATCAACATCGAGCTGGCAATGAAGGATGCAATCCACCACCATCTTGGTGTTGTTTTGCTCAGCAATGGGTTGGTAATATCCCGGGTAATATCGTGATATCCCTTATTTCCTTCAATTAATACGCCTCTGACTTTTATATTATACATAACTCTCTTTTATTATGCTTTTTTATTTCTAACTTTGGTTAAATAGCTCAGTGATGGCAAAGTGTGTAATGATTCGAGCAGGTGATACATCCTTCCCGTATCGTTTGTCCTGCTGACCTCACTTTTCTTATCCAACAAGTTACCAAACTGAATAGCATCCGTAGGACAGCTTTGCTGACAGGCCGTCTGGATGTCACCATCGCGCAATTCACGATCTTCGGCTTTTGCCTGAAGTTTCTTTTCCTGAATACGTTGTACGCAGAAAGTACATTTTTCAACAACACCTCTCTGTCTGACCGTTACGTCAGGATTGAGCACCAGTTTGCCCAAATCACTGTTCATGTTGTAATCAAATTTATTGTTGTTTACAAATTCATACCAGTTGAAACGCCTTGCTTTATAAGGGCAATTAGCCATACAATAACGGGTACCGATACATCTGTTATAGACAACCTGACTTAGCCCTTCATCACTATGGCTAAGGGCTGCAACCGGACAAACATTCTCACAGGGAGCATTATCACACTGCAGGCACATGACAGGCTGGTGAAATACTTCCGGATTATCAGCCATTTCAGAGTAATACCTGTCTATCCTTATCCACTGCATTATTCTCCCGCGTTTCACCTGGTCTTTTCCCACAACAGCAACATTATTTTCAGCCTGACAGGAAATAACGCAGTTGCTACAGCCTGTACAGCTGTTCAGGTCAATAGACAACCCCCATTGGAAGGCATCAAATTTAGGCTCCGGATATAAGCTAAAGTTTTCGTCCTTTAGGAATTTTACATGTTCTTCGTTACCGGAAGTCGGATCCTTAATGAAAGAGCCGAGCACGGTTTCGCGCACAATGGGGCGACCTTCCATAACGTGATGCGTTTGGGTAAGTGCCAGCGGATATGTTTTTGATGTTTTCTCCATCGTCACAGATGTGCCCAACAGATTTTTCAATCCGCCGGCGATATTCATCAGCTCATAAACATTTTTCCCAACTCCATCTCCTACTTTTCCGGCATGACTACGGCCGTAGCCCAACGCAATACCAATAGTTCCTTCTGTTTGTCCGGGCTGAATAAGTACCGGAAGTTCCAGTTTACCATTAACCTTGACCACATCTTCCTGTTTCAAACCTTGCGCTTTGGCAAAGGCAGGGGAAACTGTGACATAATTATCCCAGGTTGCGGTTGAAACGGGATCAGGCATCTCCTGTAACCACGGATTATTAGCATACCTGCCGGATCCCATGGCAATATTTTCGTACAATGCCAGTTCCAAGGCATCTTTTTTGGGCTTTCCGGCTTTTAGTTCCCCCACTTTAAAGGCAGGCTGAGGTTGTTCTTTTGAGGCGATATAATAAACGCCTTCCTTTTTGCATTTAAACCAAAACTTATCAAAACTGTTAAAAGCCTTTTGTTCAGCAAAAAAGTCTGTCTTCCAATTTTCTTCGAGGTAATCAGAAAAAGATTGGTCAGCTTCCATCCAGTTTAGCAAGCTATCCTGAAACTGCCGTGTATCGAAAATAGGACGAATGGTAGGCTGGGTAAAACTATAAAAACCCTGGACAGGTTCGGCATCGTTCCATGATTCAAGGTAGTTGTTATCAGGACAAACATAATCGCAAAGCTGAGCGGTCTCATCCATAGTGGAAGCAAAAGAAACTTTCAGAGGAAGCTTTTTCAGCGCTTTTGTCAAATTCTCTTTATGAACACAATCGTAAACCGGATTGACATTATAAAAGAAGATACCACCAACTTTGCCTGATTGTATCCCGTTTATGGTCTGCATCATATCACTTTCCAAACCCTGTTTCAGGTTGACAGCAGTATTCAGATCAATAGTTTTACCATAATTGTCAAGCAGACTATTAATGGCGTTTACTATCAATTGTATTTTAACATCATTGGTGCCTGAAACAACAAGAGATTTGCCTTTTGCATTGAGCAAATCTTTTGCAACCATAGCTACTTTGGTTTTTACCGCAGGGGCAGCAACAACAGTATTTCCGGTTTTTCGTGCCAATGTATTATACAATTTCAGTAAAGTGGCAGCTTCTTCCGAAGGTTTTATCTGATATCTATAGTCTGCATTGGAACCGGTAAGCGACATATTAGTTTCAAACTGGTATAAACGTGACATTTTTGTCTGCCCGTCCTTCAGTTTGCGACCTTTGGAGAACTGTCTGGAAAAAGTTACCGGCATAAGCCAGGTACCGAGGAAATCGGCATTAAAGCCAACCATCACCTCTGCATTTTCAAAATGGTAATAGGGAATAACAGCTTTCCCGAAATTGACTTCATTGGCTTTGCGCATGGCAGACATAGGAAGGCTGTCATACTGCACCCATTTTACGTTGGGATAAGCTTTTACAAATTCACCAATCAGCTTACGCGTTGTTGGGCTGATGATGGTAGAAGTCATTAAGATGACCTCTTTGTCATCGGTTTTTAGTATTTCCAGTTTACCTTTAATCTCCCCATCAATAGATTTCCAACTGCTCTGGGTTCCGCCTTTGGAAGGTCCTTTCAGGCGGGCGTCGTCATAAAGATTTAAGACAGATGCCTGCACTCTGGCAGAAGTTCCCCTTTGTGAGATATGAGACAAGTCATTTCCCTCTATTTTAATGGGGCGGCTCTCGCGGGTTTTCACGAGAATGCTACAATACTCCTCGCCATCGAAAAATGTAGAGGCATAATAATTGGGGACCCCCGGAATAAGTCCCTTGGGGCGATTCAGTAATGGTATTGCTTTGCGGACAGGCATTTGGCAACTGGAAACCAGTACTACAGCACCCACCGAAAAGCCCATCATCTTTAAAAAGTCACGGCGACTTGATTTTCCCTTTATTTCGGATTCATCCAGACCATCGATAGAAAATTCGGGCATTGCTTCTTTATCGGAAACAGAATTCTTCTTCATTTCGTCGTAAATCTCCAGACTTTGCCAGTATTTTTTTTCCATAATATCTTGAAATGGAATTAGTTTATAATAATATTCATACTTAGTAGTGACATTTTGCACAATCCTGGCCACCTACCATTGAAACCGTAACCTTATCAATTTTCCCTTCTCTTAACTCCTCGTGCAGTTTTTTGTATTGGCCATAAAACTTATTGCTGTTAAACTGCACCTTATGCTTACGGTGGCAATCAAGACACCATCCCATACTTAATTGATGCACGTCAGCCACCTGATCCATCTTTGCAACATCTCCATGGCATACCTTGCAATCAATTTTACCTACCTTAACATGTTGTGAGTGATTAAAATAAACGAAATCAGGGAGGTTATCAACTTTAACCCATTGAATAGGTTTTTTTTCTTTGATAGCGGCGTAAATCTTGGCAATTTCTTTTTTACCCGTACGCTTACCTTTTTTAACTTGTGAGTGGCAATTCATACAGACAAAGGCAGGCGGAATACCGGCATGCATGCTGGTTTCGGCAGTAAAATGGCAGTATTCACAGTTAATTTGATTTTGTCCGGCATGTACTTTATGTGAGAACCAAATCGGCTGGTCAGGCTGGTAGTTTTGCTGACGCCCAAGGCCGGTGGTATAATCCCACGACCACTCCCCGAGAATCCACAGGGCAAGCAAAATAATGATATAGTGTATCCATCTTGCTTTTAGGTATTGGGTAAAGATTAGGTCAAAAATACTAAGCACCAACAGAATACCAAAAATAATAGCGGCTATAGCCAGATTACGGGTTGACTCACGTTTTTGTTCAAAATAGCGATCTTCCTGGTTTATTTGTGGGACAGGAGCTACTACAGCAGTCTTAACCGTTGCCTTTTTGGCCGCCAAACCTGCCGGCAGTTTACCGCCATTTTTAATATAAAGCAGGATGTCTTTCACCTGAGCATCCGTCAGGTTATGGGAAGGCATGGGTATTTTATTGTACTCATTGAAAATTTTCACAGCCCTTTTATCCCCGGCTTTCACCATTGCCTGCGAATTTTGAATAAATTTTATCAGCCAGGCTTCGGGGTATTTATCGGGAACACCTTTTAAATCGGGGCCTACGAGACGCCCTCCGCCAATAGTATGGCAAGCCTTACATTCAGCAAAATTTTTCGCAGCATCAGCAGTTTGCCCGAAAGAAGTAGAAATTGAGGTAAGAAAAAGGACGAAAAATAAAAACAGGGAGGCTATAAGGCTAAACGATTTCAGCCTTCTGACATTCACAAACTTGTTCATTATCATGATGTAAAGATTATCAGAATAGATTAATTTAATCAAGATTATATTGAAATATTGAAATATGTACGCTATAAATATATAGTCGGCAAAACTATTTAAAATTTTCTAAGAAAAACAACTTATTAAGTATTTAATTATCTAATTTCAGTATAGCCAAATTACAATTATCAAATTTTCAACATCTTAGAAGTATTTTTTTTTATCAACAGCTGTTGAAAACATCATCAATCGTTTGCTTTTTCTTGAAGCAGGGGTACAAAGCGGAAACTTCCGAACTGTTCTTTGGATATTTTTCCGTCTTTCAATTTTGTATAGCGAAACATAGTTTGAATATCCCCACGGCCTACAGGAGAGACCAAAACGCCTCCGGTTTTCAGCTGATCAAACAGACATTCCGGCACCTCCGGAGCTGCTGCCGTAATGAGGATTCCGTCGAAAGGAGCATGAGCGGGGAGGCCGAGATAACCATCACCGTAAAACAGGTTTATTTTGAAACCCAGCTCAGGAAGAAAGCTCCTGGCTTTATCATAAAGTTTTTTTTGTCGTTCTATTGAATAAACCTGCGCTCCGATAGCTGCCAGCACACAAGCCTGATAGCCGGAGCCTGTACCAATTTCCAGAACTCTTGCCCCATGTTTCACATTCAGCAACTCCGTTTGAAAAGCAACCGTATAAGGCTGTGAAATAGTTTGCCCCGAGCCGATAGGAAAAGGCTTGTCTTCGTAAGCATATTTCAAAAAACCCGAATCGAGAAACTGATGGCGTGGCACACGGTATATAGCTTCCAGAATTTCTTCATTCAGAATACCCTTTTTACGAATTTCGTTCACCAGTTTACGGCGCATACCTTTATGGCGGTAAGTGTCTTCCATTTATTAACATTCAAAGGTTGGTTATTTCTTTTTCCCGATGCGAATTTAAACATTTCAGGCTTTATTTTTGAAAAAAAATAACCATGATAAAAATCGGGGTTGCCGGTATAGATGAAATTTCCTTCCATCACCTAAAGGCCATACAATCTCTTGCAGGCTTTCAGATTTCCGGAATTTATGATTCCCATACCGAAAATGCCCCGGAGCTTTGCAAAAGAGGCGGGCTGAACTATTTTGAAGATTTCGGGGAGCTTTTACAGAATTCAGATGTCGTTGATATTGCCTCCCCGCACCTAAACCATTTTCCACTTGCCATCGATGCCATTAAAAAGTCGAAACACCTTTTCATAGACAGCCCCGTTGTCTCTTCTCCAGCAGAAGCATTGCAACTGATTAACTTATCTGAGGAGGCAGATGTAAGAGTTCAGGTAAATTACCCCGAGCGGTTCAACCCGGCTTATACAGCAACGCTGCCCTTTCTTACCCGTCCGCTGTATATTGAAGCCCAACGCCACATTGCTTTTGAAGACCAGCAAAAAGAAATTCCCATTGTCATGGATTTGATGATGCACGACATCGATATTATTCTAAGTATTGTAAAAGCCAATATCCGGACAGTACATGCAACGGGAGTAAGTGTATTCAATGGATCGCCCGATATTGTCAATGCCAACCTTGAATTTGACAATGGTGTAGTTGCTAACCTCACTGCTAACCGCATTGCATCTAAAAATATCCGACGGATTAAATTTTACCAGCAACAGGCACACGTACAGGCCGATTTTTTAAAGCACAGCGTAAAAATTCTGCGAAAGCAAAATGAAAAAATTGATGATCGGTTTCTTATCAAAAATCTAAATGCACCTAAAGAGGATAAGCTACTAATGGCACTCAGCTCGTTCTACCAGTCACTTATCCAAAATAAGAAGCCACTGGTCTCCCTCGAAAGTGCCTATCAAAATCTGAAAGCTGCTTTTCTTATTGACGAAAAGGTGCAAATGCTGACACCCTGAGTTTTTCGGATACATCCATAAATTTCAAAACCTCAACAATAAGCTTTATGCTTTTTCGTTAGCCATAAAAAAGAAACCCAGCATCATATTCATGAACTGGTTAAGCTATTTTTCAATTCGATTTACTTCAGTGGGTAGTGTCTGTATTATAGAAATAGAAAGCAATAGATGAATAGACGTTTACAAGTTACAAAATATATTTTCCTCGACTGGCTCAGCGCTCTGTTAGCTTGGACATTATTCTTCCTGTACAGAAAGATAAATGAAAACCTGCATATTTTCAGCCATCTTAACGATATCTTTGATGACCGCAAATTTTGGATGGGGATTCTTTTTATTCCGCTGTTCTGGATGGCGTTGTATATCATGGCGGGATCGTACCGGCGCATATACAGGAAAGCTCGTTTAAAAGAGCTGGGACAGACATTAATCACTGTCTTGATTGGTGTGATTATCCTATTTTTCATCCTGATTTTGAATGACAAAGTCCACGGGTACAGGGACTATTATGAATCTTTTTTTGTTTTATTTTCTTTACAGTTTGGACTTACTTATACTTTCCGGCTTCTTCTGACCACACGAACTGTACATAAGGTTCACAATGGCGAGATTGGTTTTAGCACCGTGATTATTGGAAGTAATGGAAATGCAGAAAATGTTTACCATTCCATTATGAATCAGGAAATCTCATCGGGAAATAAGTTTACAGGGTTTGTAAATATTCACGACCGGAAGCATTTCAAAATGAGTAAGTATCTTCCCCACCTTGGCAACTACATTGAGTTAAACAATATCATAAAGGAAAGGGAGATAGAGGAAGTTATCATCGCTATCGAGCATTCCGAGAAAGAGACTATCCAGCGTATTATCATCGAGTTAGAAGAAGTTAACGTCATTATTAAAATTATACCACTGCTGCAGGATATTATGTTTGGAACGGTAAAAGTTGACAACGTTTTTCATACGCCACTCATTGAGATCTCGCCAGATTTAATGCCAACCTGGCAACAATATTTGAAACGTCTGCTGGATATTTTCATTTCTTCAATAGTACTTATTCTTTTTTCTCCTGTTTACCTGTTTACTGCTATTGGCGTCAAGATTTCCTCTCCCGGCCCCATATTCTTCAGGCAAGAGCGCGTTGGCTATAAAGGAAAGCCTTTCTATATGTATAAGTTTCGTTCTATGATGGTGGATGCCGAAAAAGACGGCCCGCAACTGTCATCAGAAGGCGATCCCCGCATAACTCCTTTTGGTAAGGTTATCAGGAAATTTCGCTTGGATGAAATGCCACAGTTTTTCACGGTGTTGAAAGGACAAATGTCGCTGGTAGGGCCACGTCCCGAACGGCAGTTTTATATCGACCAGATTGTGGAAAAAGCGGCTCATTACCGGCTACTACTGAAGATAAAACCGGGTATAACTTCATGGGGACAGGTAAAATACGGTTATGCTTCCACTATTGACGAAATGGTTGATCGCCTGAAGTACGATCTGCTTTATCTTGAGAACATGTCCCTTTCTATGGATTTTAAAATTTTAATCTACACCATTTTGATTGTTATCCAGGGAAGGGGAAAGTAGAGATTGATTTGGAAATGTGGAAATTTGAGAATTTGAGAATGTGGAAATTTGGAAATGTGAGAATTTGAGAATGTGGAAATGTGAGAATGTGGAAATGTGAGAATATTTTGATTATTTTAGAAAATAACTTTCCGCTCACAGTTTACCCGCTTCAATCAGTCGCACGATGGCTTCAATTTGCCGGTCTTTTCCCTCAGGGTCGTAACGTGTTTTCAGATTATAGCCCCAAATACGGGCAAAAGCCTGATAGAAAAAAGCGGTAAACTTACCACGAAGTTGTTGCAACAAACCGTAAGAAGTATTACCCGTTTCACGGTCAATTAATTTAATCAATATGAACCCTTGCGAAAAAGTTAGCTTTTTCAACGAGTTGCCGTAACGAACTTTGATTTCCTTTTCTGCCTGTTTCATAATTCTTTTCCTCTCGGCATCATTTTTGGCATGCTCCAGCCTTACATTGTAAACACGCAACAAGGCGCCGGCTGTTTTGGCATAAGGATAGACCTTTTTCACATTCCTGATAAGCCGGTTCAGCCGCCAGCGTGTCCAGAAAGAAATGCTGTTTTTGCGTGAAATAATTTCAATTTCCTGTAGATTAACGGAAGGGATAGAATCTGCTTGCCGGATAATCGTATCGGAGGAGATGGGGCATCCCACTGCCCTTATGGGAAGGGAGGATATCAAAACAAAAAACATGGCAGCAAGCAGAAGATGTCTCATGATTTTTTTAAACAGCAAAGATAATACCCAAACAGACGAAGAATGAAAATACGAGAAAATATTATTGAAAGGGGACGGAGTGACGGAGTGACGAAAGAGCGAGGGGACGGAGGGACGGAGAGACGGAGTGACGAAAGAACGAGGGGACGAAGGGACGAAGTGACGGAGTGACGAAAGAGCGAGGGGGCGAAACTTAAAATTGTAATTCGTTTGTTTTAAAAAAGTTATCATATATTTTCTTCCAGTATCTTTAAAAAATCTTTGCGTGGTATCAATCGGGCACCCAGACTGCGTAAATGAGGCGTATCTTGTTGTACATCTATTAGTTTAAAACCATTCTCCAGCAAATAATCTACCAAATGCCATAAGGCCACTTTGGAAGCATCGGTAACGCGATGAAACATGGATTCGCCGAAAAATATTTTTCCCAGCACGACACCATATAAACCTCCGGCAAGCTTCCCGTCAATCCGGCATTCCAGCGAATGGGCAAAGCCCAGTTCAAACAGCCGGGTATAAGCCTCCTGCATTTCTTTGGTTATCCAGGTTCCCTCCTGCCCTTTCCGTTCTGTCTTACCGCACGCTTCAATAACGCCCACAAAATCCGTATCCATTGTAATCATGAACTTTCTACTCTGCACCAGCCGCCGAAGATTTTTGTGTCTTTTGAACTCTTGTGGAAAAAGCACCATGCGCGGGTCGGGCGACCACCACAATATGGGCTGACTTTCATCGTACCACGGAAAAATTCCGGCAGCATAAGCGAGAAGAAGTCGCTTTGGTGAAAGGTTACCTCCCACGGCCAGAAGACCGTCCGGCTCGGCAAGGCCGGGTGGTGGAAAAACAAGCTCGTCGGAAAGCTGAAAAACAGACATGGTTATCGGATACGAATAAGGTTGGAACTGGCTTTGGCCAGCAACCGCTTTTTGGCCGGAAGCCACAACTCACACTCCACATTAATGACCGTTTTTCCTTCCTTCACCACTTTGGTGACAGCATGAATGACATCTCCAAATATAGCAGGTGCAAAATAATCCACCGACAGGTTTACCGTAACAAAGATGTCGCTTTTTTCAAGGCTGTAAACCGTCGCACCCATAATATCATCAATAATTCCGGCAATAACGCCACCGTGAAGATGTCCCATGGGATTAGTCATTTCCTCTCTGATTTTATACTCAAACGTCAGCGAACCGTATTCAGCAGCTAGAGCTACCGGTTTCAGCCAGTTCATAAACGGTGAGGGTGAAAGCTGCTCTTCTTTCCCGATAACCGACTTTATTTTTTCAATAATCTTTGTCGTCTTTTCCTGCAT
>VAPF01055981.1_pt1 | contig 11772 bp, 13 predicted proteins | sample 3393931 | NCBI WGS metagenome assembly VAPF01 (sample SAMN08290437, study PRJNA428436) | hydrothermal vent metagenome | isolation source: Deep-sea hydrothermal vent chimney | place: Atlantic Ocean: South-mid Altantic Ridge | depth 2773 m m | reverse complement strand
CTTAAATTACATAAACTCAAATTATTGACTCTTATTAAATTTTATGTCTACACAAATAATATATTGACACCCAAAAATTAAAAGCTGTGGATTTTTACAAAAGTCAACACTTAAATGTCACATTCAAGATTAATTTTTCCTCCTCTAAAATGCTACGTCAGAGCATTCGCCTTCAATCGCTACAGATTCACCTTGAACCCAGGAAAATCACCCAGAATAAATCGGAATAAAAATAGACAACGATTCTCCTTCAAACGAGCTTTCAATACACCTAAATAATAAGTGCATTAAAATATTGACTTATGGAGGAAAATCCGGCATAAAACTCTGTTTACTCTCTTAAAGTAAAGAAATTTCTGATTACGTCGATTAGAAGTTCTTTAAATACTGCAGTACATTTTAAGAATGCGCATTCACTTTACAAAAATGCATGGTTTAGGTAATGACTTCATTGTCATTGATGCTATCAATCAAAATATAAATCTCGCCGAAGAACAAATTCGCTTGATGGCTGATCGCCATTTTGGAATTGGTTGCGATCAACTACTTATGGTTGAGAATTCGAAAGAAGCAAACGTTGATTTTCATTATCGGATTTTTAATGCTGATGGAAGTGAAGCTGAACAATGTGGCAATGGCGCACGTTGCTTTGCACGTTTTGTCAGAGACCACTATCTTACTGATAAAAATAATATTATAGTAAGCACCGCCACGGGAATCATCAAGTTGCATATCGAAGCAGATGGACAAGTCAGTGTGAATATGGGGCTCCCAAAATTTGAACCAGAGCAAATTCCCTTTAAAGCCCCAGCCCTTGCTGGCCGCTATTTTCTGGACTTGGAAGACCAACGTGTTGAGATTGGTGCTGTCTCCCTGGGTAATCCTCATGCAGTATTGCAAGTGGATCATGTTGCTGCAGCGGCGGTTCATCAACTGGGCTCAGAAATAGAGTCACACCCTCGGTTTCCTGATCGGGTCAATGTAGGCTTTATGGAAGTCGTGACACGCAACTATATTCGCCTGCGAGTTTTCGAACGAGGCAGCGGCGAAACACTGGCTTGTGGCAGTGGTGCGTGTGCTGCTGTAGCAGTCGGTCAGCGCCAGGGAATAATTGATCAAAATGTGACTGTCGAGTTACCGGGTGGCACATTAAAAATATGTTGGACAGGAAAAGAGAAAGAGCCTATATGGATGACAGGCCCCACCAATACCGTCTATGAAGGTGATATTGAACTATGACTATAGAACCATTTTTACAATCAAACACTCTGAATGCTCAATCTGTAATTGACTACCTACAGGCTCATCCTGATTTTTTAGTGAATCATACCGATCTGTTTAATAAACTGAGTACATCCAGATATACAAAAGGTACGACCTCATTCTCTGAGCATCAAACCAAAGTACAACAGGAAACGATTAAACAACTCAAACAACAGATGCATGAATTGGTTGGCATTGCCCATGATAATGACAAAATCAATCAACATGTTCGAGGATTAACATTAAAGTTACTTGATGCAAAAACACCTGACAAGCAAATATCGGCTCTGTATGATTGCCTTAAAATTGACTTTAATACGGACCTTATAACACTCAACTTATTTTCAGACAGCAATCAGCACGCAACAAGTGCAGCGCTTAAAATTAAGTACCTAGACCGAACTGATGAAAGTCTGGCTTCTTTTGAAGAGCTCTTGCAGGTAGGAAAATTTTCATGTGGAAAGTTAAATCCTGAAATACTAAAATGGCTATTTGGTCAGCAATCCGAGAAAATTCAATCGGCTGTGTTTTTGCCATTGGGAACAAATCATTGCTTTGGTGTACTGGGACTCGGGAGCTTCGATAAAAATCGCTATCATGCGACCCAAGGGACTCTGTTTTTATCTTTTTTAAGTGAAATTATCAGCCACTCATTACGACGTAACTTTACTCTTTAAACTAAAGCTCTTAAAAAATCAGAAGCGGTATATTTTACCGCTTCTGTATGCAGTACAATCAGGTTTATGCACAACCGACTCCCACCCCATGAAACTAAACGTCTATTAAAACTGGCGACCTATGCGTCGGTATCTATTGCTTTTCTTTTAATTGCGACAAAATTGATTGCCTGGTTGATGAGCGACTCAGTCAGTCTGTTAGCCACGCTGATTGACTCCTGTCTTGATGCAGCAGCATCTCTTCTGAACCTATACGCTATCAGACATGCACTGCAACCCGCTGATGACGAGCATCGCTTTGGCCACGGTAAAGCTGAATCACTCGCCAGTTTGGGGCAATCTGCATTTATCGCAGGGTCAGCCGCCTTTTTATTGCTCGAAGCAAGCAGTCGTTTGTTTAACCCTCATACACCGGATGCAATTGGTATTGGAATCGCTGTGATGATTTTTTCTATTTTCGCAACATTAATTCTACTTTCCATCCAGCGATACGTAATAAAAAGAACGAAGTCCACAGCCATTCAAGCAGATTCACTGCACTATAAAATGGATCTTTTGATTAATTTTAGCGTGATTATCAGCTTGCTGCTTGCAAGCATGGGATCACCTATATTTGATTCAATTATCGCAATAGCAATCGCAGGTTTCATTCTTCACAGTGCCTGGAAGATTGGCAATGAATCTGTTCAGCTACTTATGGATCGTGAACTGCCCGACGACGAACGCTACCGCATTGAGCAAATCGTATTAAGGCATGCTGAGGTGCGAGGCATGCATGACCTGCGAACACGTCGCTCAGGGATGTTTAGTTTCATTCAGTTGCATTTGGAGTTGGATGATGAGCTAAGCTTACTTCAAGCTCACACCATTGCAGATGATGTTGAAATTGCACTGCTCAAAGCATTTCCTGACGCTGAGGTTATTATTCACCAGGATCCTGCCAGTGCCAGTGCCACTCTCTCAATTCCCAGATCTTGAGCGACGCTAATTTTTTTGTGACCGTTCCTTTGTTATACTGCGCCGTTTCAAGCAAAGAATACCGATTTAAAGAATGAACCCCAATTTAGCCAAACTGAGCCCTTATCCATTTGAATTTCTTGCAAAGCTCAAAGCCGGGGTCACACCTCCCACTGACAAACAACCTATTTTGCTCTCTATCGGTGAGCCCAAACACATGCCACCGAGCTTTGTATGTGAAGAGGTGATCACTCACATGCACAGCTTATGCCGCTACCCGACCACCAAAGGATCGGATGAATTACGTGAAGCCATCACTGAGTGGCTAAAAAAACGCTTTTCACTGCCAGAGAACAGTCTGGATGCTGCAAAAAATATTTTACCTGTCAACGGCACACGTGAAGCACTCTTTGCATTTGCTCAATGCGTTATAGATCGCACAAAAAACAACGCCAAAGTTTTAATGCCTAATCCTTTTTACCAGATCTATGAGGGCGCTGCATTTTTGTCAGGAGCGCAGCCTTACTTTCTCAATGCAACGGCAGATACAAATCACCAACCTGATTTTGATAAAGTTCCTGCATCAATCTGGGAGGATTGCCAGTTACTCTATTTATGTTCGCCAGGTAATCCGAGTGGTGCGACCATTGAAGCACCTGTATTTAAAAAGCTAATTCAACTATCAGACAAACACAACTTTATTATTGCCTCTGACGAATGTTATTCAGAGCTTTATGATGATGAAAGCAAACCACCCACGGGCCTCTTGGAAACAGCGGCACAAATGGGACGCAGTGACTATAAAAATTGCATCGTATTTCATAGCCTTTCCAAGCGTTCAAACCTACCAGGCTTGCGTTCAGGTTTTGTTGCGGGTGATCAAAGTATCATCGAAAAATTTTTGCTGTATCGTACCTACCACGGCAGCGCCATGCCACTGCACACTCAAGCTGCCAGTATTTTAGCTTGGCGAGATGAAAAGCATGTACAAAAAAACCGTAAAATGTATCGTCAAAAATTCGATGCTGTGCTCGAAATATTAAAACCCGTCATGGAGATAGAACGCCCTCCGGCAGGTTTTTATCTATGGGCAGAAACACCTATTAATGATACCGACTTTGCCGAGCAACTTTATGCCAAGCAGAATGTGACCGTGTTGCCAGGCCGTTACATTTCTCGTCATGCCCATGGTTTAAACCCAGGAGAAAATCGTATCCGAATGGCTCTGGTTGCGCCGCTGGATGAATGCATTGATGCAGCAAATCGTATTAAAGAGTTTATCAAATCACTTTAAAGTTTTAACATTAACTTAATCTATTATTTAGTTGTTTTTAAAAGGAAAAATAATGAGAAGCATTGAACAAATCATTAATGAAGCATTTGAAAAGCGTGCAGAAATCACACCTCGAAATGTTGATACGCATGTTAAAGAAGCCGTCAATGAAGCGATTGCATCTCTGGATTGTGGAGAGCGTCGTGTTGCCGAGAAAAAAGACGGTGACTGGGTTGTTAACGAATGGCTGAAAAAAGCAGTGCTGCTCTCTTTTCGCATCGAAGACAATTACCCAATGAATGGTGGCGAAACCAACTATTACGATAAAGTTTCCCCTAAATTTGCAGACTATAATTCACGCGACTTCCGTGAAGCAGGCGTTCGAATTGTTCCCCCCGCCACGGTACGTAAAGGTTCATACATCGCTTCGGGGGTTGTATTAATGCCTTCTTATGTCAATATCGGTGCTTATGTAGATAGCGGCACCATGGTCGATACTTGGGCAACGGTAGGATCATGTGCTCAAATTGGTAAGAACGTTCACCTTTCGGGCGGTGTTGGCATTGGTGGCGTATTGGAACCACTGCAAGCCAGCCCAACCATTATTGAAGATAACTGCTTTATCGGTGCTCGTTCTGAAGTGGTGGAAGGTGTGATCGTTGAGGAAGGTGCGGTGATTTCAATGGGTGTCTATATTGGCCAAAGCACTAAGATTTTTAACCGCGCAACGGGCGAAGTCACTTACGGTCGTATTCCTGCCGGTTCAGTCGTTGTTTCTGGTAATTTACCTTCAAAAGATGGCACTTACAGCCTCTACTGTGCAGTGATCGTTAAACAAGTAGATGCAAGAACTCGTAGCAAAGTCGGTATCAACGAACTCTTAAGAGATATTTAAGGCTGAAACCTGGCTCGTTTTTTTTAGAAAATCGAGCCATTTTTAGATAAAAAATCATGACAACAATATACGGCATTAAAAACTGCGATACCGTGCGAAAAGCCATCAAGTGGCTCAACAATCAAGGTATCGAACATACGTTTCATGACTTTCGTAAGGACGGCATTGACGAAACTACCCTACATCACTGGATTGCCTCAGCCGGATGGGAGACTGTTTTAAACAAGCGCGGCCTTAGCTGGCGACAGCTCTCTGATGAAGATAAAAAAAATATTGATGACAACAAAGCGATGAAATTGATTCTTGAAAACCCCACACTGGTTAAGAGACCCGTATTAGCACATCAAGATGAAATTTACATAGGCTTTAATGAAGATACTTACACTAAAATTTTTAACAAATAAAAACGACTATCTATGAGCCCAACACTAGAACTTACCCAAGCCCTCATCAACTGCCAATCTATCACACCTGATGATGCCGGTTGCCAACTGATGATTATTCATCGCTTAGAAGCCATCGGTTTCAAAATTGAAAAATTACGTTTTGGTGATGTTGATAATTTTTGGGCTCGACGTGGTAATGAAGGCCCTCTGTTTGCTTTTGCAGGCCATACCGATGTCGTACCGACGGGGCCAGAGTCACAATGGGACTCCCCTCCTTTTGCAGCGGAGATAAAAAATGGCTACCTGTATGGACGAGGTGCAGCCGATATGAAAGGCAGTATCGCGGCAATGGTCACCGCCTGCGAACGCTTTATCGCTGACAACCCAAACCATCAAGGCTCAATTGCATTTCTGATTACCAGTGATGAAGAAGGCCCCGCTGATGATGGCACGGTGAAAGTCATAGAGCACTTAGAAGCACGCAACGAAAAAATTGATTGGTGCCTGGTTGGCGAACCTACTTCAGGTCAGCAACTCGGTGACATGATTAAAAATGGCCGACGAGGCTCACTCAATGGCAAGCTCACCATTCATGGCGTGCAAGGCCACATCGCCTACCCTCACTTGGCAAAAAACCCCATTCATCTTGCAGTGCCAGCACTCACAGAGTTAAGCACCAAAAAGTGGGATCAGGGCAATAAATTTTTCCCACCGACAACATTTCAGGTTTCAAATATTAACGCAGGTACTGGAGCCACCAATGTCATTCCAGGCGATTTGGAACTGCTCTTTAACTTTCGTTATTCAACCGAAGTGACCCACGAACAACTCAAAGAGAGTGTTCATCAGGTACTTGATAAACACCAACTGAAATACACACTAGAGTGGAATTTATCAGGCCAACCGTTTCTGACACCTGAAGGAGCACTGGTTGATGCCGCCTGCGCCGCCATCAAAGAAGTCACCCATATTGAGACTGAAATTTCGACAACGGGCGGCACATCAGATGGACGATTTATCGCACCCACAGGCGCTCAAGTGCTCGAACTCGGCCCGCTTAACGCAACGATTCACAAAATCAATGAATGCGTACGTGCAGAAGACCTGAATATTCTTTCTGATGTTTATGAAAGAATGTTGGGCAAATTACTCACTTAGCTTTAGTGTAGGCAATCTCTGTTTTCCACTGAAACTGCCCTTTAGGTTTTTCCAGCTTATCCAGTTTCAGGTATTGATCGAACATAACAGTTTGCCCTGGTGCGACCTCTTTCCATATTCGCATTGAGCCTTTAGAAGAAAAAGTGCAATCACTCTGGACACAATCTTCGATCACCACTTCCAGTGCCAGCTCGGTTAACGTATAGTCTGTCGAGCTGTTCGTGATCTGGCCACTGAACTTACGATTAAATGAAAACGCCAAGTCAGTCAACTCAATTTCACTGGCAGGAATTAACATTTGTGCAGTATCACGTGAGTTTTCTCTTTGCCAGAAAAAATAGAGAGCCATCATGAGAATAATAGTGAAGAGTACGATATAAAATTGTATAGAGTGTTTAAAACGCGGTGCAATCACGATCACAACAACCAAAAATAGTGCAATAAAAATCCAAGCAATCATTTAAACGTATCCATTAACTTATGTTGCATTTCATACTAACGCGATTAGCCAGCGCTGTCTTTGTTATTATCGGCGTTTCCACTCTAGTCTTTCTACTTATTCACCTCGTACCTGGTGATCCTGTTGAAGTGATGCTGGGCGAAAGTGCGAAGCCGGCTGATCGTGAAGCGTTACGCCATGCATTAGGGCTTGACCTCCCCATTCATCAGCAACTTGTTAACTACTTTGGAAACCTGCTGCAATTCGACCTCGGCACATCACTTCACTCCAAACGCCCCATTACTGAACTACTCGCTGAACGCCTTCCAGCAACATTTCAACTGGCAGTCGCAGGCTTGCTGGTCGCAGTCATCATTGCTTTTCCTTTAGGGATAATTGCTGCTATCCGGCGTAATACCTGGTGGGATCACGGCGCAATGGGAGTTGCACTCATCGGCGTATCCATGCCCAACTTCTGGCTAGGCCCCCTACTTATCCTGGTTTTTTCACTCTGGCTCGGCTGGCTGCCCGTCAGTGGCCATGAGAGCTGGGCAGCTTTGATTTTACCCGCGATCACACTAGGCACGGCAATGGCAGCTATTTTATCAAGAATGATACGCGCCGCCCTGCTTGAAGTGATGGATGAAGATTTTATTCGCACAGCTCGCGCCAAAGGACTCAAAGAGCGTCGCGTTGTTTTAAAACATGGTTTAAGCAATGCCTTGCTACCCGTTATTACCATTCTGGGTTTGCAACTTGGCGTACTACTTGGCGGTGCTGTAATTACCGAAATTGTTTTTTCATGGCCCGGAATTGGTCAATTAACAATTGATTCAATCAATCGTCGCGATTACCCCGTTGTGCAAGCCTGTATTTTGGTGATTGCTCTCACTTATGTTGTTGTTAATACATTGACTGATGTAGTTTATGCGTTGATTGATCCACGCATCCGACTTGGAAACTCATAACGGTGCGCTTCTACATTCCACTCGCAATCGTCATTTTATGGCTGTTTTTTGCTCTATTCGGCTCCCTGCTCCCACTTCAACCAAATTTAGTCAATCTCACTGAAATATTAACACCACCCAACATAGAGGCATGGCTGGGTTATGATGATCTTGGACGACCCCTTTGGGATCGTCTGGTGATGGGTGCAAAGAGTTCATTTTATGTCGTATTCTGGGTGATTTTAATCTCCACAGTGGTAGGAACACTCGTTGGCGCTTTTAGTGCCTATATTGGCGGATGGTGGGATCACCTTATTGTGCGAATCATTGATATATTCCTCGCTTTTCCTGGCATTCTTCTTGCCATCGCCATGGCAGGCTTAATGGGTCCAGGTATAGATAATGTTGTTATCGCACTTTGCACAGTCGGTTGGGTTGGCTATGCACGTCTCTCTCGTGCCCAAGTGCTTTCTATCAGACAAAGAGAGCATGTGCAGGCCGCAGAAGCACTCGGCATCCCCCCTTTTCAGATTGTAATTCGACATCTACTGCCACTGATTATGGCTCCATTGATTGTTGAAGCCACATTCGGTGTCGCTGCCGTAATTATCGGTGAAGCAGGGCTTTCATTTCTTGGCTTAGGCATTCAGCCCCCCGATGCATCATGGGGTAGCATGATTCGTGATGGCGCAAGATACATGTTAGTCGCACCTCATATGGTAATTATTCCAGGAATTGCTTTAATGCTGGTGGTACTTGCAGTAAACTTGCTCGGCGATTACTTACGAGATCGACTCGATGTTAAACAGAGGAAAATATAATGAAAATAACAAATAAAGTTTTAGCCGTACTGATTAGTAGCTCATTTGCTTGCAGCGCAGTCAGTGCCGGAATTATGGTCAAACAGAAAAGTGGCGATAATATTGAAGCTCATATTTTTCAAAGTGGTACATATATAAATCAGCAAAATGGCACTCTGTCCGCCATTATTGATTTCAACAGTAACAACTGCACACAACTCAATCACAGTGAAAAATCGTACTTTATGGGTGACTGCAAAGGCATGGCACCAGCTTTCAAGAGTTTCATGTCCAGTAAAGTCGAAGAAGGCAAAGCTGCAATGAGCAGTGAAGACCAAGCCTATATGAAGCAAATGATGGAGCAGATGTTACCAAAACAGAGTGATGTAAAAATCACCGTAAAAAAAGAGGGTTCAACCTCTATACAAGGCTATGATTCTGATCTGTATGTATTAAAGGTAGGTGATGAAAAAGTCAGCGAAATATGGGTTTCAAAGGCATTAGAGAAAGATATTTCCAAAGAGATTGATATTAAAAAACTGGATAAACTATCCAAAGAGTTCAAAGAGACAATGGGCGGCATGCAAGAAGCCATGTTCGGCAAAAAAATGAAAGATCCTGAAAAAGATGCAGAAGCGACGTTAGATGATAAAGGCTATTTTATTAAACGAATCAAGTACGGTAACGGTATGTTTGCAGCGACTCCAGATATGCCTCAAAAAACTAATTCCAAGGATGACACAATACGTGATGAGCAAGAGGTCATTTCAGTAGAAAAAAAGAAATTTGACCTTGCAAAATACTCGGTTCCAAAAGATTATCAAGCGGCCACCTCATGGAAAGACTTTGTAGAATCATCAATTAAAGGATTTTAAGCTTTCTTTAAGAACGTTCACAAAATAAATAATTTTTAAAACAGATTGAATAGCGGCGCATTATCACTGATAATGCGCCGATGTTGTAAAACAACAAAAGTTTATGGTGACTTGTATCGGTCTTCTCGCAACGCTACGCTGTGAACCCCGCCAGACTCGGAAGGGAGCAACGGCAGCAGCAGATGCGTGTGCCGGGATTCGGCGGGTACAAGTTGCCACCCATATACTCTTAAGCTTGGAAATTAGCAAGCTTTAAAACAGGTGCAGCTATGGGTTATCAAGTGCTGGCGCGTAAATGGCGCCCAGGCATCTTTAGCGAAATGGTCGGTCAGACTCATGTACTGCGCGCAATCACCAATGCGCTGGATAACGACCGCCTGCACCACGCCTACCTTTTTACGGGTACCCGGGGCGTAGGTAAAACAACCATTGCCCGCATTTTTGCCAAGTCACTCAACTGTGAAGCGGGGGTCAGCTCGACTCCATGCGGTCAATGTAGTATTTGCCAAGAGATTAATGACGGACGTTTTATTGACCTGATTGAAGTTGATGCCGCCTCTCGTACCAAAGTGGAAGATACCCGAGAGTTACTTGATAACGTACAATACGCAGCAACGCGCGGTCGCTACAAAGTATACCTTATTGACGAAGTGCATATGCTATCAACGCACAGCTTCAATGCACTACTAAAAACTCTGGAAGAACCACCACCTCACGTCAAATTTTTACTTGCAACAACCGACCCGAAAAAACTACCTGCCACCATTCTTTCTCGTTGCTTGCAGTTCAACCTGAAACGTTTACCTCCAGAGCTGATTCAAGAGCATTTAAGCTATGTGTTGACAGCTGAAAAAATTGAAGCAGAAAACAGCGCATTAAAGCAACTTGCGCGTGCTGCTGATGGCAGTATGCGCGATGCACTCAGCCTGCTTGATCAAGCCATAGCATACAGCGGTGGCCAACTAACGACCGCTCAAATGCATGAGATGCTTGGCACCATTGAACAAACACATGTATTAAAATTGGCACAAGCACTCGCCGAAAACAGTGCAGAAGCTTTGCTAGGCTGCGTTCACCAACTCGCCGAGCAAGCCCCGGATTTTAATGGCGTACTCGCTGATCTGATTGCCCTGTTTTATCGTGTTGCACTGCAACAAACCGCTCCATCGGCTTTTAGTGATGATGAGGATAATAGAGAGATCATCGTACAGCTTGCAGAAAATATATCACCACAAGATGTTCAGCTTTATTATCAAATAGCCTTAATGGGTCGACGAGATTTATCCTTGTCACCCGACTTACGCACGGGTTTCGAAATGATCATGTTACGTATGCTGGCATTCAGACCTGTACCTGCATCAAATACGACTCCAAACTCAGAAAAAAACATACAACCCACCGCTGCAGTTCCACAAAAAAAACCGGCACTGGCTGCATCACTGAATATAAAAACTCAAAAACCACCCAAAGCTCCAGAGCAGCAACCTGAAGCACCCGTTCTCAGCCCAGCAAAACAGGCGATTGCAGCCGCTAAAGAGTTAGCAAAATCTAAACCTTCAAAGCCAGAAGTGACACCCCCCCTTAAAACTTCTAGGCAAAAAATACAGACTCAACCCGCAGCTTCTCCTTCAGACGATTGGCATACCATCGTTGAGTCATTACAATTAACAGGCCTGGTTCAACAACTGGCACTTAATAGTTTGTATAAAAACCGTGACGGCAATACGATAACCTTGCAAGTTGATCGTAATGGTGAGCGATTACGCAGCCCACAATTGATCGAAAGGCTGGAAAAGGCGTTACAACACTACTTCAGTGCTCCAGTAAAACTTATATTTGAATCAAAAGACCAGCTGAAAAGTGAACCAGCAACATCACTCAAAACAGAAACACCCGCTGTACGCCAGCAACGTAAAGCGGATGAGCGTTTAGAAATGGCCAAACAATCCATTTCTGAAGATGCTCATGTTAAAGCACTGCAAGATAGATTTAATGCCAGAGTCGTTACTGACTCAATAAAACCACTTCCCTAGCCCGAACAAGTTACATTATAAAAGGAGACTGCTATGAAAAATTTAGGCAACCTGATGAAACAAGCTCAG
>VAPF01009964.1_pt1 | contig 11786 bp, 7 predicted proteins | sample 3393931 | NCBI WGS metagenome assembly VAPF01 (sample SAMN08290437, study PRJNA428436) | hydrothermal vent metagenome | isolation source: Deep-sea hydrothermal vent chimney | place: Atlantic Ocean: South-mid Altantic Ridge | depth 2773 m m | reverse complement strand
GAATCAGGATTTAAAAACAGGCTTGCGGGATACATGCCGCAAGACAGAGGATGTAATATAAAAAGCTTCGGATGTTATGTCTTGCGCAGTCCGCGAACCTGTTACTCTTAACCCATGAAAGTCGAACAATCAAAATACCTGGCCGAGGTTTCCAGGTGTGTGCGCTGCGGGAGCTGCAAGGCATACTGCCCGACGTTCAACAGCAGTGAACTGGAGGCGTTTGGCGCAAGGGGACGGCTGAGGCTTCTCAAGGGTCTCCTGTCCGGCCAGTTGCAACCGTCTCCGCTGCTGAACGACCGCATATTCAGTTGTATCCTCTGCGGCGCGTGCGATGATGCCTGCCCGTTAGGTGTTGATATTACAGGCGCGATATATCACGGACGGAGACTGCTGCATAAAACCGACAAAAGGAGGAGATACCTCCGTTCTATGGTGAAGTTCTCCGCAAAGCGTCCGGGGCTGAGTCTTGGCATTCTGCGCATGAGCCAGAATATTCTGCTGCCCGCTCTTGTCAGAAGGGGGATTATCCCGTTTAATCCGGAACTCCCCGATGGTTTCCCAGGGAACAAAGACCAGGTATACAGTGTGCCAAAAAAGAGGGGCCGGGTCGCGATTTTTACGGGGTGCAGCGTCAATTTTCTTCTGCCTCACCTTGGGGAGGCGCTGATAAACGTGCTTAAAAAACTCGGATATGAAGTTATTGTCCCAAAAGGCTCGGTCTGTTGCGGAACGCCCCTGCATACCCTCGGGCTTGAAGAAGAGGCGGCTGAACTTGCAAAGAAAAATCTTCGGGTCTTCAGCAGGCTGAAGGTGGAGGCGATACTGAGCCTCTGCCCTACCTGTACTCTGGCCTTAAAAACTGAATATCCGAAAATCACGGGTGAAGGGCTCGAAAATGTTATGGATATATCCGTCTTCTTCAACGACAGACTCGAAATTTCCGCTCCGATAAATAAAACATTGGTATACCATGATCCATGCCACCTTTACCATGGGCTTAATGTCAGAAAAGAGCCGAGAGAGATTATCAGGAAGGCCGGCATCGGACTTATAGATATGGAGGATCGAGGCTGCTGCGGCTTTGGCGGGCTTTTCTGTCTCTCCAACAGGGAAATATCCGGGCACCTCCTTAATGAGCAGACAGAAAAGCTTATAAATACAGGGGCTGATGCCGTAGTTACCTCATGCCCGGGATGCATGCTCCAGTTAAGCCGGACGATTACAGACAGGCCTGTGCTTCATCTTGTTGAGTTGATTGAAGAGGCATATTGCTTCAGGCAATCCGGTAAAGAGGCAGAGGGATAAGGGCATGGCGAGCCATGTCCTTACAGAGACATTCCTTGATTTTAGTTAGAGATAATAAATAGAATGGATGACTATGAAAATCCGGCTTGAAAGCGGACAGGTAATTGCCGCAGAGACTAAAGAAAGCATTTATCATACGTTTAAGGATAACGGGATATATCTTGTTTCTTCATGCGGAGGCAAGGGCGTCTGCGGAAAGTGCCGCGTCAGGGTCCTCAAAGGAAAGAGCCGGATCGAATCAACCGGTAAACTGAGAAAGGATGATATCGACAGTGGGATCGTGCTGGCATGTCAGGCATTCCCCGAGGAAGACCTTTTCGTTGAGATACCCGAAGAATCCAGGCTGTTAATCGGCGATAAAATAGCTGTCTCAAAATCCAGGGACTTCCTGGATATTCTGATTGCCGACGGGCAGGGTCTGTCGCCGATCGTCAGACATGTTGATCTTGAGCTTACACCGCCGTCGTTAATGGATAACATGAGCGACCTGGAGCGGCTCAAAAGGGTGCTGGAAGGGAAGGGCGTTCAGCTCAGGTATTTCTCATACGATTTTGTTGCAAGCCTGGCAAAAGCACTTAGAAGCGCTGACTGGAAGGTAAGCCTTGCCTACACGGAAAATTTCGAGGCTGTGTCCCTCTCGCCTGCTGAAGGCAGAAACAAGTTCGGTATAGCTGTTGATATCGGCACAACGACTATAGTCCTCTATCTTGTAAATTATTCCGACGGAAGCCTTGTAGATGTTGGAAAGACTTATAACTCGCAGATGCGTTTCGGCGATGATGTGATAACAAGAATAATACATGCCACGGAAGGGGGAGGCCTCAACGAACTCCGCATGGCCGTGATTAACGATATAAATGATCTTCTCCTGCCGTTAGTGGAAAAACATGAGATTAGAAAAGAGGATGTTGATTCCGCAGTCATCTCCGGAAATACAACCATGTTGCATCTCTTCTGGGGGCTTGATCCGTCATCAATCAGGGAGGAGCCCTATATCCCGACCCTGAATGCTTTTCCTGAATGGAACGCGAAAAAGGCGAGAATCAGGATTAATCCCCGGGCCCCGGTTTACACTGCTCCATGCGTCGGTAGCTATGTGGGAGGAGATATTGTGACCGGTGTCCTGGCGTCCGGGATGCACAGGAATCCGGAGGTGGCCCTGTTCATGGACATCGGCACAAACGGAGAGATAGTTATCGGAAATAACGAGTGGCTGATAACCGCCGCATGTTCGGCCGGGCCGTGTTTTGAAGGGAGCGGAATCAGGTACGGCATGAGGGCAACCGAAGGTGCAATCGAATCCGTAAGGATTGATCCTTCAAGTTTTGTTGCCGAGCTGGGAGTTATCGGGAACACCAGCCCTGTCGGGATATGCGGCTCCGGCATGATCGACGCCATTTCAGAGCTTTTCTTTTCAGGGATAATAGACCAGAAAGGCAGGTTTATATCCGGCCTTGAGACAGACAGGATAAAGATCCGGGATGAAGGGCCGGAGTTTGTATTCCACCGGGGAGAGTTCCGGGAGATTGTCCTTACAGAAGTTGATATCGAGAATATCCTTCGGGCGAAAGCCGCTATTTATGCGGGTGTGACGCTCCTGTTGAAAGAAGTAGGCCTGACGCTTGATATCGTTGATCGGGTATATATTGCCGGGGGGTTCGGCAACTATCTGGATATTAACAAGTCTATAATGATCGGTATGCTTCCGGACCTTCCGATAGAGAAATTTTCTTTTATCGGAAACACCTCCATTGCGGGAGCTTATCTCTGCCTGCTTTCGGAAAAGATGCGAAAAGACGCCGGAGAGATAGCGAACAGAATGACTTATATCGAACTTTCCGTCTCAACGGGTTTCATGGATGAATACATGTCAGCCCTCTTTCTTCCGCATACAAACCTCGATCTTTTCCCGTCGGTCAAGGCATTGTACAGAAAGAGAAGATAAAACCCGCCAACCCGGAATGGATTTTACCGCCTAAGAGGCATTTCCGGGTTAAAAGCAGTTTTGAAGGTAACTACCGGTCTTCCCCTCTTGAAAAGTCGAAGCTCCGTATCAGGGGTGGAACATGCAGACGGTGAATTTCAGGGTTATGCTTTTCTTGACATCGATTCAAACATATGTTTAAATCGAACGTATGAAAGTTAAAAAACCTAAAACCCGGCAGAAAGACACCAGGCAGCTCATTCTTGATTCAGCAGAGCGTCTTTTCGCGCGGGAAGGGTTTCATATCACTTCTCTTAGGGCCATTACGGGAGTGGCAGGTGTTAACCTGGCTGCTGTAAATTACCATTTCGGCTCCAAGGAGGCACTGCTTGAGGCTGTATTCGAAAGGAGGCTTATCCCCCTGAACCAGATCCGCAGTGACAAGCTGGAGCAGATCAGGGATGAGGCCGTGGAGAAAGGGAAGAGACCTTCCACAAAAAAAGTGCTGCAGGCCTTTATTGAGCCGACGCTCAGGTTCAAGGAGTCAGAGTCGGGTACGGAAGACTTTATCGCCCTTGTCGGCAGGTCTTTCACAGACCCTGATGATACAGTGAGAAGGATATTTTTTCGCTTGATCGGGCCTATATTCGAACTGCTGTTCGAAACCCTCCGCGATGCGCTGCCTGAACTCCCGGAGAATTTACTCTACTGGCGCCTTCATTTTGTGCTGGGCTCGCTTGCCCACACCATGCATATGAGCTGCTGCGATAAATTTCTGCCCGCTCATTTTTCCGATGGCTGCGGCAATGAATCATTGCTTTCGATGCTCATTCCATTTGTTACGGCAGGTATGGAGGCACCATGAACGCCATATTCCTGAAAATATCCGCCTATCTGCTTATAACGCTGATTGTATCCGGTTGTTCGGTCCATCGGCTCAGGAAAGAAGAACCCGTTATTAAACTGCCGGATGCATTTTCAGGTGCTGGAGCAGAAGAAGGTCCGGCTTCCCCTGCTACGGGATGGTGGGAGTCTTTCGGAGACAGCCGGCTCAACGCCCTGATGGAAGATGCTTTCCTTCAGAATCTCGACATAGCCCGGGCCTATGAGCGGCTGCGGCAGGCGCAGGCGGTTATGCGTTCAACAGCTTCATCCCGCAGCCCGCATGTTGCTCTTGAGGGCCAGGCAGGACGTGTCCGCCAGCAGGGTATGTTCGGCGCAGCCACAACCGGCAGTTATAGACTCTCTGTCGCAGCCGGATACGAGATAGACCTGTGGCATAAACTCAAATCACAAACAGAAGCTGCCCGGCTGGATGCTCTGGCTTCCAAAGAGGATATCAAGACACTCTTTATAAGCATTTCAGCCCGGACCGCAGACCTCTACTACCTTGCTGTTGAGCAGCGCGCGCAGATCGAACTGTCAGCCCGCAGCATCGCATTATTTCAGGATACACTTGAGCGGGTGGAACGCCGCTATCGCGAAGGGCTTGTCCCTGCCATTGATGTTTATCAGTCTCGCGGGAACCTTGCGGCTGTGCGGGCACAACGCCCTGTCTACGAGTCAAACCTTGCTGTTGCCCTCAACGCCCTTTCGGTCCTCACCGGCCGTTTCCCTGACAGAGAATTGGCCGGAAACAGCGTTGAACTCCCGGAACCGCCGGTATTTCCTTCCGGGATTCCATCGCGGGTGCTTACCCGGCGCCCTGATGTCAGGTCTGCTCTCCTGAGGCTACAGGCCAGTGACTGGAGGGCCGGCGCGGCAGTTGCCGGCAGATTCCCTTCGTTCAATATCATCGGAAGTTACGGCGGGGCGAGCGAAAGGATCAAGACCCTGCTGGATTCACCAAATATTTTCTGGAACCTGCTGCTTGAGATCGCCCAGCCCCTTCTTGACGGGGGCAGGCTCAAAGCTGAAGCAGAACGATCAGAGGCGGCTTTCAGGGAACAGCTTTTCAGCTATCACCAGGCTGTATTGACGGCATTTAAGGAGGTTGAAGACGCCCTCGCCGGGATAAGCGCCGCTGAAACACGTCTTTCCGTGCTTGATGCGGGTCTTACTGCAGCATCCGGCGCACGGCGCCTTTCCCTGGACCGCTATGCCCAGGGCCTAACCGATTACCTCCCGGTTCTGACAGCGCAGCAGCGTTATTATGAATCCGAAAGCTCAATTATCGCTGCCAGGCGACAACGCATTTCCGCCGCCATTCAGCTTGCCAGAGTGCTGGGAGCGGAATGGGCCGGCGGAATAATCGAACAAACTTTAACTTCGGGAAGGAGAGAGGGAGACACGCATGGGCAGTAAAGAAAAATTAATTAAGATAGCCTTGCCTTTCATAATAATTCTGACCGGCCTCGGCATCACGGCCGCGCTTATCGCCAATCGTTCCGGACCGGAAAAGGAGATAAAAGCCGACAGGGGGGCGCTTGTCCGTATAAGCACAGTCGAAGAGCGGGACCGTCGGGTGATTGTCAGAGGAACAGGCACGGTGCAGGCCTCCCGGGAAGTAAAAATAATACCACAGGTGAGCGGTCTGGTGGTATGGATTTCTCCTTCAATGGCGGCGGGAGGATTTTTCGGTGAAGGGGACATGCTGTTCGAGATAGACGATACTGACTACAGGCTGGCGCTTGAGAAGGCAGAGTCCGCACGGGCAAAGGCTGAATATGAGTTGGCGGCCACCGAGGGCCGCGCCAGGGTGGCGCGCATGGAGTGGAAACGTATAGCGGGAGAGGGTCATGAAAAGCCAAATCCGCTTGTACTGTACGGTCCCCAGCTTAAAAACTCCAGGGCAGCGCTTGCTTCAGCCGACGCCTCAATTAAGCAGGCGGAACTCGCCCTTGCCAGGACCGGGATCAGGGCGCCTTTTAACTGCAGGGTGCGTCAGGAGAATTTGGCTATGGGCCAGTATGTCCGGGCTGGAGAAAGCGTGGCTGTGCTCGCCGGCACGGATACGGCGGAGATAGCCGTGCCCCTGTCGCTGGAAGAGATATACTGGATAAATATACCCCGCACAGGGACGGGAGAAGAAGGAGCTTCCGCGAAAGTTGTGATTAACAGCAAAATAGGCAGGTACGAGTGGAACGGAAGGGTAGTCCGTTCAACCGGCGAGGTTCGGCAGAAGAGCCGCATGATGGATGTTGTAATCAGAGTGAATGATCCTTATGGAGTCGATGGCGCAGGTGGGCCGGGTGGGCCCTCGCTCGCAACCGGCAGGTTTGTTGAAGCTTTTTTAGAGGGTAAGATGCTTGCGGGCGTAATCACTGTCCCGCGGACCGCCCTGCATGATAATTCGACCGCATGGATCATGGATGAAGAAGACAGACTGCGTATCCGGCCGGTTACTGTAATACGGTACGAACAGGGGGATGCGCTTGTGGTGGAAGGACTGGAAGACGGGGACCGCATAGTTCTGACCAGCCTTTCCGGGGCGGCCGACGGTATGAAGCTGAGAGTCGTTACAGAGGGCAATTAATAGTGAAGAACGCAGTGCGCTGGATGACGAGCAACCATGTGGCCGCAAACCTTCTGATGATGGTCTTTATTGTCGGCGGTCTGGTTATGGGGTTCTCTGTGAAGCAGGAGATATTTCCCGAGGTGGCTCTGGATATGATCCAGGTCTCTGTCGCTTATCCAGGGGCCGGACCCGAAGAGGTCGAAGAGGGTATCCTGCTCAAGATCGAGGAAAGCCTGACCGGTGTTGACGGCATCAAGCAGATCAGGTCGGTGGCCTCCGAGGGTTTCGGAACGGTAATAGCCGAGATGATGATCGGTGAAGACCCGGATATTGCACTTCGGGACATACAGACGGAAGTAGACAGGATCACAACCTTTCCCAGGGACGCAGAGAAGCCGGTTATCACCAAGCTACTGAACAGGATGGAGGTCATCTCCGTGGTGGTTTACGGCGACCTCGGGGAGAGAAGCCTGAGGGAACAGGCTGAAACGGTCCGCGATGAACTACTGAACATCCCGCAGATTACGCAGGTTGACCTGATGGGCGTTCGTCCATATGAGATATCTATCGAGATACCGGAAGAAAATCTCCGCCGGTATGACCTGACCACAGAGCAGGTGGCCCGGCGGGTGAGGGAGGCATCTCTTGATCTTCCCGCGGGATCGATCAAGACGGCCACGGAAGAGATACTCATCCGCACCAGGGCGCGGCGTTATACCGGCCTGGAATATGGCCGGATCGTCATAGTCACAAACCCGGACGGAACAGAGGTCAGACTGGATGATATCGCGGAAGTCAGAGACTCTTTCCGCGAGACGGACGTGAAAGCTCTCTTTGACGGCATGCCTGCCGCCATGGTCAGAGTCCATAGGGTGGGCATGCAGAAACCGACCGAAATATCCAGCATAGTGAAGGCCTATGTTGAACGGAAACGGTCTTCGTTACCGGACTCGGTAAAGATTGCAACATGGAATGACACATCCGAACTGCTTGAGAGCAGAATGAACCTTCTGCTGAAAAACGCCCTTATCGGCCTGGTGCTGGTTTTTCTGATCCTCGGTCTTTTTCTGCAGATACGTCTCGCCCTCTGGGTCATGCTCGGCATCCCTATATCGTTTCTGGGCGCCATGTTTCTGTTCCCCTGGCTGGATGTATCCATTAATATGATATCGCTGTTTGCGTTTATAATGGCGCTTGGTATTGTGGTGGATGACGCCATTGTGGTCGGTGAAAACATCTATGAACACCGCCGCAAGGGAAAAACATATTTCCAGGCTGCGGTTGACGGGACGCTGGGGGTCGCCAGGCCGGTGATTTTTGCCGTTCTCACCTCCGTGGTGGCCTTCCTGCCTCTGCGATTTGTCAGCGGTATTATGGGTAAATTTATCCAGGTCATCCCCATGGTGGTCATCTCGATACTGCTTATCTCACTGATCGAATCACTATTTGTTCTTCCGGCCCACCTTGCGCTCGGCAAGCCCATCCACGCCACCCGGGGGTTTGCCGGACTGATCGAGCGGGTGCGCAAGGGATTCGGCGGAAGGCTCGAAAATTTTGTGGACGGCCCCTACAGCCGGTTTCTCGAACTCTGCCTGCGAAACCGCTATGTCACACTCGCCACGGCGATAACCGCGATCCTGCTGACAGTGGGTATTGTCGGCGGCGGGCTGATAAAGTTTCGTTTTATGCCCGAAGTGGACGGGGACGTGGTGCTCGTTTCGCTGAAGATGCCGCGCGGCATTTCAGTTCGGGAGACGACCGGCGTACAGGATTATATTGTTAAAAAAGGGCAGGAGGTGGTTGGAGAGTATGACCGGGCCCGACAGGGAGACGATTCCGTCCTGCGCCATATATTTTCACTTGTCGGCACAACCTTTGTTGAAGGCGGGCCGTTCGGCGGCGGGTCATCAAGCGGGACGCATCTGTCGGCAATAGCGATGTTTCTGGCTCCAAGCGAAAAACGTGGGATTCCCGCCTCTGAAATTGCATCCCGTTGGCGCAAACGGGTTGGAGAAGTGCCCGGGGTGGAATCTCTCACGTTCATCACTAACCTGGTGCATATGGGCGCGAATATCGACGTCCGTCTGGCCCATGGAGACATCGGTATGCTGGCCGCCGCCGCCGGCCGGCTAAAGGATTCCCTGTTGCAGTACCAGGGGGTGGGTGATATCGCGGACAACTTTCCGAAAGGCAAAAAGGAACTGGAGATACGCCTGAAGCCTGAAGCCCGCACACTGGGGGTTACTGAAGAGGACCTGGGCAGGCAGTTGAGGGGAGCTTTCTTCGGAGCCGAGGCATTGCGGCTGCAGCGGGGAAGAAACGAGGTGAAGGTGATGGTCCGGTATCCCGAATCAGGACGCAAGGGGATCGAGGATCTGGAAACCATGCGCATCAGGACCCGTGACGGAGGTGAAATCCCTCTCTTTACGGCGGCATATGTAAAGGAAGGCAGGGGGTTCAGTCAGATCAACCGGTCGGACCGCAAAAGGGTCATAAATGTGACCGCCAGCGTTGACAGCGGGGTTGCGAACGCAGTGGATATCCTTGAGAAGCTAAAAAAGACCGTTTTGGTTAAACTCGTCGCGGACTATCCAGGACTTACTTATAACCTTGAAGGAGAAGAAAGGGAACGCAGCGAGTCTATCGACAGCATGAGCAGGGGTTTTCTTCTGGCGCTCTTCGGCATCTACGCCCTGCTCGCAATCCCGTTCCGCAGTTACAGCCAGCCGCTTCTGATTATGGCCGCGATTCCCTTCGGCATGGCCGGTGCGGTGTTGGGACACTTGATCATGGGTTATGACCTGAGCATTCTCAGTGTATTCGGCATCGTCGCCCTCTCCGGCGTGGTAGTGAACGACTCACTTCTCCTGATCGACTATATCAACGAATGCCGGAAGGACGGGATGCCCCTGTTTCAGGCGATAACAGCAGGCTGCAAACGCCGCTTCCGCCCCATACTTCTTACATCTCTCACGACTTTTTTCGGCCTGATCCCGATTATACTGGAGACGAGCGTGCAGGCGCAGTTCCTGATCCCGATGGCCATAAGCCTCGCCTTCGGTGTCCTTTTTGCTACCGGCATTACATTACTGTTGATACCTTCCCTGTATATAATACTGGAAGATCTGCGCGGAATCTTCCGGCTGAGGCCTTTCCACGCAAACAACCAGGATTAGCCCGAAACAGGGACGGCTTATTACGCGGACATAATATGGCGATAAAAACAGTCGTGAAGAACTATACTTAAAACTGCCCTCTGTCCATGGTCCTGTACTGTACCGCCTCAGAGATGTGGTGAGACAAGATGATTTCCGATGCTTCAAGGTCCGCTATTGTGCGGGCGAGTTTTAAAATTCTCGTATATGCCCTGGCTGACAGGCCCAGTGCATGCAGCGCCTTCTCGATAATGGCCTGGGCATCGTCTCCCAGCTGGCAGTTCTTTCTTATATGCCTCGCCTTCATCTGGCTGTTACAATAAATCTTATCGTCCTTGAATCTTTCGGTCTGTATCTCCCGGGCTTTGACTACCCTTTTTCTTATCACCTCCGACTTCTCACCCGATAAATCCGCTGAAAGCTCCTTGTAAGGGACAGCCGGGACCTCAATGTGTATGTCTATTCTGTCCAGCAGGGGGCCCGAGACCTTTCGCCTGTAACGGGCTATCTGGCTGGGAGCACATGTGCACTGATGTTTCGGGTCGCCGAGGTAGCCGCATGGGCATGGATTCATGGCGCTGACAAGCATAAATGAGGCGGGATAGGTGATGGATGCCGCAGCCCTTGAAACGGTTACTTCGCCGTTTTCGATCGGCTGTCTCAGGACTTCAAGAACATTCCTCTTGAACTCCGGTATCTCATCCAGAAATAAAACCCCGTTATGCGCCAAGCTCACCTCACCAGGCTTTGGCGTCTGCCCGCCGCCGATCAGCGCGACATCCGAAATTGTGTGGTGCGGCGACCTGAAGGGTCTTACGGCCTGTAATGGCCGGCCGTCCCTCAGCAGGCCGGCGACACTATGTATGCTCGTGGTTTCGAGCACCTCATCAAACGTCATGTCCGGAAGAATAGTAGGGAGCCTTTTGGAGAGCATGGTTTTACCTGATCCGGGCGGGCCGATCATCATAAAATTGTGACCACCGGCTGCCGCAATCTCGAGCGCCCGCTTCGCGTGCTCCTGTCCCTTTACTTCCGAGAAATCATTGTCATAAGCAGAATGGCTGTTCATTATCAGGGAGCGGTCGATTATAACAGGCTCGATATTTCTCTCTCCCCTTAAAAAGTCTATAACTTCCGGAAGGTTGGAAGCGCCATAGACGTTCACCCCATGAACGACCGCTGCTTCGGTCCCGTTTTCGACCGGAAGGATGATTCCCTTCAGGCGGTTCTTCCTTGCCATGAGCGACATCGAAAGTGCGCCCCTGACAGGCTTAATCTTTCCGTCGAGAGACAGCTCTCCGGTAAACAGATAACCGCTCAAAGCCGCAGGGTCTATTAAGCCCTCTGAAGCGACTATCCCGATGGCGATCGGCAGGTCAAAGGCCGAGCCCTCTTTTTTGAGGTCCGCGGGCGCAAAGTTCACGGTGATCTGCTTTAAAGGGAAATTAAAGCCTATATTTTTCAGGGCGGCCCTGACCCTGTCCCGGCTTTCCTTAACGGCGGCGTCTGGAAGACCCACCATGGAAAAATGCGGGAGCCCGCGGGAGGCGATATCCACCTCTACCTCGACTTTATGAGATTCAATTCCTATAACGCTCGCGCTTAAGATTTTTGAAAGCATGGAAATATCAACCTGTGTTTTGTTTTGATTATGCTAAGAATAGCATTAAAGCAACTGACAGGGCAACAGGTTCCGGTTATGGGAGACCAGTTTCTCCCGGGGGTTCAATATTCTCTTTACCACGAAAACACCAAAGGTAAAGATTGTTAAAAATAATACCGATGATAATAACTTTATAGAATGCGCTGTAGCATTAAAAGCGGTTGCGGTTATAACAGGTGACAGGGAAGTCCTCGCAATAAAGGAATATGCGGGTATCAGGATATTGACGCCACGGCAGTTCTTGAAAATTCACCAGCTTCAAACCTGATCGTCTGATTATTG
>VAPF01002738.1_pt1 | contig 11787 bp, 9 predicted proteins | sample 3393931 | NCBI WGS metagenome assembly VAPF01 (sample SAMN08290437, study PRJNA428436) | hydrothermal vent metagenome | isolation source: Deep-sea hydrothermal vent chimney | place: Atlantic Ocean: South-mid Altantic Ridge | depth 2773 m m | reverse complement strand
TCTTTCCAGGCCATGGCCGTGTCGTAATTTCCGGTATAGGCGGAACCGACGCAGAGATACAGGGTCCGGCCAAACTGGCGGCAGATGCTTTCATAGCGGAGATGCCGCTCAAAGGTGGAGGCCTGGGCCGTCGTTACCTTTCCGCCCGTTCGCATCAGGCAATACAGGTCATTCGGGGAACACAGGCTTTCTGGCCGAGACCAGCCATTGGCAACAATATAGCTGTCAAGCAGGGTTATCGAGTGTTGTCCGGCCAATGCCCTGGTAAGCGAACCGGCGGCATCGCTCATAAGATGGACCTGCCGTCCTGCCCCGGCAGCAGCCAACCGCGCCGCCCCTCTTTCGTCGATGGCCTCATCAGACCAACCGATGACTTCACCAAAGGCGGCAAGACGCGTCCGCAACTGCTCAGGTTCAGGGGTATGAATATGAATCTTCAGCCGGGTGGCATCCGGCACCACCACCATGCTTTCCCCCAGCCCGGACAATTCATCGAGAGCGGCGGTCGGGCTGCTATCTGTTTGAATGACCGCATCGACGCAGTAACAGTTGGTGCGGCCCGCCTGGAAATCACTGTTGACCCTGAGTCTGCCCTGAAATAATTTGAGCACGGAAACGGCGATCTCCTGCTGTCCCGTAATTTGCCGGAAAAATCCGTCAAAAAAAATAAACATGGCCAGGGCACCGGCATCAACAACCCCGGCCCTTTTCAGATCAGGGATAATTCGGACACCGGCCAGGACCGCCTGCCGGAGTTTTTCGCGTAAGACCGGATATAAATTATTCCTCTCACATTGCTCAAGGGTCGCCGCCAGAGCATCAAACACCGTCAACATGGTGCCGGGGCAGGGACTGGCGACTGCCTGCCAGGCCCTGTCCCGGCCAAGCGCGGCTTTCGCCGCCAGGTCCAGCGGATTTTTCACCCGGACAAATTCTCTGAAAAAAGCGGCGGCTATATTACCGGAATTTCCGGTGGCACAACAACCAAGCTGATCAATGACGGACTCGCCCCCGGCCTCAAGACCCAGGAGCGGTGCCAGGCTGAGACGAAGATTGGTACCGGTATCGCCATCAGCTACCGGAAACACGTTGATCCGGTCCAACAGATCGGACCAGGCGGCGACATATTCGTAACCGCCGGCAAAGGCTTTATGAAGTCCTATCATGGCGACAACAGACGCAGGAGGGCTTCACGGTCGTATTTACCGTTTTTCTTCCGCGGGATCTGCCCGACGATTTTGATCAGCCGGGGCAGGGCATAGGGTTCCAATGCCGCGGCCAGCGCCGTTCTGATCTCCTCCGGATCACAATTTCCCTGCACCAGGGCAACAATCCGGTGTTCACGCCCGCCGGCTTCAGGTAAGGCCAGGGCAACACTGTCCAGAACTCCGGGCTGTTGTTGAAGGATTGTCCGAATTCCCTCCAGGTTCACTCGTTTGCCACCCACCTTGGTGATATTATCTGCCCGCCCTTGCAAAGAAAAGCTTTTTTCGCCAAAGGGTTCGACCCGATCTCCAGTCAGGAAAAAACCCGGTTCGTCACATGATGCATCAGGAGAAATATATGGGGAGCGGACAGACAGTCTCCGGCCGGAAATCTTCCATTCAACAGCAGGAAAAACGGTAAATTGCTCTTCTCCCAGAAATCGATTGCGACTGGCAATGCCGCCGGTCTCGGTGGCGCCGTATATCTCAACAAGGCCGACCTTGTTCTGCCGCGTAAAATCATCATTATCCGCTTTCTCCAGCATGCCGGCCGAAGAGACGGCCAGCCGCAGGGTTCCCGCCGATGTTTTTTTGCCCCGCAGTGCCCGGTAATGGGCCGGCACGCTGACCAGCAGAGTGCCGCTCTGTTCCCGGACGGATGTGATGATCTCGCCGGGGAAAGAAGGGGTACCGTCCAGGACGGTGGCCGCAGAAACAAGCGGCAGGACAACGGAGAAGAGCAGGCCGTAAATATGATAGGGTGAGATGGTGGCGACAATGCAATCGTTTTCCGTGACCCCGAGCCAGTTGGCCAGAAACAGCGCTTCCAGGAATATATTGGCCGCTGTTTTCGACCAGACCTGCGGCATGGCGGTTGTTCCCCCGGTAAAAATTCTCAATAGTTCGGATGCAGGTGACAGCGCGGTTGCCGGCGGATTTGGTGGCGATGTTGCTGCTTGCGGGCAGATGACCTTGATTCCTGGCGGCAATGCACGAGTCGTCTCTGCAATAGCTGTTTGAAAACCGGTTGCCTTTTGTATCCCGGCAAGGGCCTGTCCGGAAAAGGCAAAGGGCAGCAGCAGGGCCGGCCCGCCGGCAAGGGAAGCCAACAGGGAGGCGGCCATGATCCCCCTGTTTTCGGCAGCGAGGCAGACGGTTTTGTCAGCATTGCCGGTACCGGCAAAATACGTCCTTAACCAGGCAGCCATCGCATACACTTCGGCAAAGCTGTAGCCGGAACGGATAAATTCCTTGGCCGGAAATTTCGGCCCGTTAAGCAACGAGACGAGGCCCGCCATCTCGGCCGTAGACAAATATCTGCTCATGATCCGGCAACCCTGCCAAACGCCTGCCCCGCCAACTTCCGGTCTCTCGGCTTGAAGGTGTTATCATCCATCTCTTTTTTCATTACCTGCTGGAACAGCTTGACCATTTTTATTTTTTGTGACTCATCCTGATAAAAGGTGTTCCAGGCATAATCAAACATATCCTGGAGCTTCTCCGGGCTCATATTTTTAGGCTGATATACCACCCTGTCAGCGGAATAATCATTCCAGTCATAGGAGAGGATGCGTTTCTGCTGCTGGAGTTCGGCAAAGGCTTTTGTGTGGGGGAATGGCGTCAGTACCGTAAATTCAGCCAGATCAAGTTCTATCTCCAGCAGAAAATCGATAAGCCGCCGGATGGAATCTTCCGTATGACTGTCAAGTCCCAGTAAAATCGTACCCTCAACACCGATTCCATGGTCGTGATACCGCTTGACCCGCTCCCTGATATAATCCGAGGTATCAAAAATAGCCTGATACACATACCAGGCCCCGGCCCGGGCGGCCAGGTCAAGCACCTCCGGTTTGTCTTCAATGGGATGGGAACACCACTTTTTTTTCAGCGGAATCATCTCCCGGAACAGGTCCTTTTCCCACTCGGTATCCTGGGCGAGAGAGTTGTCAACGATAAACAACCGGTTATTATCGATGCCGGCCATCTCGGCGACCGCCTTGTCAATCGGGCGCGGCCTGAAAACCCGCCCGCCGAGATAGGAGACGGCACAGGGGTAACAGTTAAAACGACAACCCCTGGAGGCATGCACCAGGTCGACCATCTGCACGCCCTTGTAATTATACAGTTTACGATTGAGGATATCCCGCCGGGCAGGTCCTACCAGTGCGATATCGGGCCTCTGGTTTATAAAGTTGTAGCAGGGCTGCAAGTTGTCCTGCCGGAAATCGGCAAGTACCTGCTCCATCCTTCCTTCGGCCTCGCCAAGGAAGATGGAATCCGCATGCTTCATGGTTTCCTCGGCATGGAGCATGGTCGCAATGCCGCCAAAGATAACCCTGATCCCTTTCCGCCGATAGATGTCGGCGATTTCCCAGCCCCGTTTGACCTGGACGGTCAGCATCATGGATATACTGACAAAATCGACAGGCTCGTCAAAATCAATGGTTTCCAGATTTTCATCAACAAAATCGATATCAACATAATCAGGAAGAGTGGCCGCAAAGACCACCGGGCCATGCGGCGGCAGGTGGAATTCGGTCTGCCGGGCCAGCTTGGCCCACCTGGGATAGATAAGTTTAAATCTCATTGGGCGGCGCTCTTCTGTTTGGCCGTGGCTGCGGTATGTATTTTTTCAGCGCTCAGCAGGGTCATTTTCAGAGTATAACCGCTCGGCCCGGGAACCGTCAATTCAAGCTCCCCCGGAATCCTGGTCGCATCCACTGTCCTGCAGGACCGGGCCACTATAGTCAGGGTCTTTATCAGTTTGCTGCTGTAGGTATTGATGCGCCAGCAGCCGCTCGCCGATGGCATGATATCCGTTACCCGGCCGTCGGCCGCTATTATGCGGCAACAGTCCGGGGCATCCCGAAGACGTCCATACAGGACATCCTTGCCTGCCGGGCGGACAAATATCGCCCGCACATCATTCATAAGGCCGGCGGCAAATTCCGGTTTGTTAAACGGCGGCACGGCCCGAAGGACCTCAAGCCTGCCGGTAAGACGTGCCGCAAAAAGCGTAAAGCCCTCTATCGTCATGAGGGCGCAGCGGATCTCTTTGCCGTCCAGAACGGTAACCCCGACCACCTTGCTCCCGGCACCGTTTGCCATGGTAAATTCGACGGAATGCACAAATTGCCACCTGCCCTCGGGATAGACCGATGCACAGGCCTTTTTCTGTTCAGCCTGCAAGGAAAGCGGCGCTGCCGCAACAAATTTTGGCAGTTGCCGTGGTTTCTCCGCAGCGCAGGAGGTGAGAAAAAGCAGCAGCATTCCCAGGCAGAAAAGACGGGCTCTCATGGTTTTGTAAACAGGGCGGCCGGGATAGGCCGATTCAGGACAACATGAAAAAAGACCAACTTGGTAAAGTCTCCAGGCCCTTCAAAAATGGTCACGGAATGCAGAAGACCGGCCTGGGCGGCAAGCTTGAGCTCGATGGAGCTGATGAATGGACGCAGGGATTCTTCTTTCGGGGTAAGGCGAATGGTCCGCTTATCTTCGAAGCTGGCCTTAAAGGCGGCGTTATCCGTGAAACGGCCATTCAGCCAACCTCGGATCTGGCCCAGGACAACCTGCATCGCGTCGAGCTGCAGCCCTCGGTCTTCAACCAGTTTTCCATCTATGTCGGTAAACTTCCTGACCCTGCCCTTAAACATGAGCAGGATGGAGCGAAAGGGCTCCCTGTACTCCCAGCGCAGGGAGCCGGGCGCTTGAAAAACAAACCGTCCCCTGGAGACAATGGGCCGGGCAAGGATCTTCAGATGTGTTTCCTGGGTAAAATCCGCCTGAATGGACTTCAGCCGGATGGCGGATTCCGGTGCCCCGCCCCTGCCTTGCGCCGAGGCAAGGCCGAGCAGAAAGAAGACCAAAACAACCGTGCCGGCAAGCAGGGCTTTCACTAAAACATGCCTCCATTGACGGAAATAACCTGGCCGGTCATGTACGACGCCGCCTCGGAACAGAGAAAACCGACCACCATGGCAACTTCCTCGGGCCTGCCTATGCGGGCCATGGGAATCAGGGTCTTGATGTGGTCCTTGGGGGCATCCTGAATCATGTCCGTCTCAATCAGGCCCGGTGCGACTACATTGACCCGGATACCAAGGCGGGCAACCTCGGTGGCGACTGCCCGGCTGGCCGCATTTAATCCGGCCTTGGCCGCCGAATAGTTAGCCTGCCCCCGGCTGGCCATGAGTGACGCTGCGGACGAGATGGAAACAATGGACCCCTTGCGCTTGCGGACCATTGTTTCCAGCACCGGACGGGTCATGTTGTAAAAACCGTTCAAGCTGGTGTCGATCACCGACTGCCAGTTGTCCCGGGACATCATCATAAAGAGACCATCGGCAATAATCCCGGCATTGTTGACGAGTACGTCTATACCGTCGAATCTCGAGGCCAGGTCCTCAACCGCGCGTTCCGCAGCCTGGCCGTCCCGGACATCAAACTGACAGATTTCTCCCTGGGAACCGCTCTCCTCAACCATGGCCAAGGTTTGCTCCGCCCCTTTTTTATTGCCCATATAATTAATCGCAACATAATAGCCGGCCCTGGCCAGTTCCCCACATATTGCCCGGCCGATCCCCTTGCTGCCGCCAGTGACAATGGCCACTGTCTTGTTTTTTTTCGCTGTCATCTTTATCAGGCCTGAAAAAGTTGCAGGGTTACCTCGGCGATCACCCTGTCATCCAGATGCAATGCACAAAAGACTTCCCTGAGGTTATCAAAGTTATAGGTGTTTTCCGCCCTGGCAATAACCGCACTGTCAAAAAATATGCGCTCGATATGAAAACGTGCCCGCTTGATGCCCACCAGGTAACCCATCTGGTCCGAATCCAAGCCCTGGGTTATAATCCTGTCCCAGCCGTTACAGACCCCGGCGGCCTGGGCCGCCAGTTCAACCAGGATCAGGGGATGGACCCCTTCCTCATCAGCCAGGGGCCAGGATTTCCTGGCAACCGAGCGGGTGACGGCATAGGTGCTTTCGACCTCAAGGACCTCGTCAATCAACAGCATATTACCGCGATGCGGCAGAAGATTCTCAAGAGTCAGGCCGGAGAGTTGTAGTATGTTCACAAATAGGCTCTTCCCCGGGTGTCGCCTCACCCGGAATTCAAAAAAATAACTGCCAAATCAGATGACAACTTGATAGAGTCATTATATATACCATTATTTGAGATGCAGCACAATTCTCGGGCCGCAACTCTACTTCACAGCCTTGGGGCTGTCTACGTTCCATGATGCCTCAATAGCATAAACCTCGATAAAGGTATAGGCGGAAACATAAAACGCATGGATGCATTAATAGAAGAACTCAAGGCCAAGCTCATTGATATTCTGAACCTCACCGGCGTCAATCCGGCAGACATTGATAAAAACGCCCAGCTTGTCGGCGGTGATCTCGGGATCGATTCCATTGATGTCCTGGAAATGGTGGTCATGGTAGAAAAGGATTATGGCGTAATCATCAACAGCCAGGATGTCGGCGAAAAGGTATTTTCAACCCTGGCGTCTCTGGCTGAATATATCAAAGAGAACTCCGCCAACCTGTCCCCTCTGTCTTCTTGAGTTCGCCTCCAGTATACATTGCCGGAATCGGCATTATCAGTTCACTTGGTTCCGGGTTGGCCGCCACGGAACAGGCGCTGCACGAAAACAGAACCACTGTCGGCCCATTGCAACTCTTTCCCCTGCTCCAGGGGTGCCCTCTGCCGGTAGGGCAGATTCACGGACTCCCCGATGCAACTCCTCTGCCCCGGACTCATCAGCTGGCGGGTATTGCGGCAGAACAGGCCATGGCCGGCTGCCGTCAACCGCCAGATGCCGTCATCCTCGGCACCACTACCGGCGGTATCCTGAAGACGGAACAACTGCTGCGGGAAAACGAGCAAACGAAAACATCGTACCGGTACCATGGGTTGACCACTGTCGCCGAGGAGCTTGCCCGGCAATGGAACTGTAGCGGCCCTGCCCTTACAGTCTCTACGGCCTGCTCCTCGGGGGCGGTCGCTATCACCTTGGCCCTGCGGATGCTCCGGGCCGGCAAAGCGGCACAAATCCTGGCCGGCGGGGTTGATTCTCTCTGCCGGCTGACCTATTTCGGCTTCCACTCCCTGCAGCTTGTTGATCGTACCGGCTGCAGACCTCTGGATGTAAACCGGCAGGGAATGGCCGTGGCGGAAGGCGCGGCCTTACTGCTGTTAACCACCAGACGGCCCCGGAAACCTCTTGCCGAACTTACAGGGGCCGGCCTTTCCTGCGACGCCTATCATCCGGCAGCTCCCCATCCGGATGGTCAAGGCGCTCTCATGGCAATGCGGGCCGCACTTGCAGATGCAGGCCTTGATCCGGCAGATATTGACTACATCAATCTGCACGGCACCGGCACTCCGGATAACGACCTGGCTGAATCCAAGGCCGTCCGCAGACTTTTTCCCGTCCCGCCGCCTCTTTCCTCCATCAAGGGAGCAACCGGGCATAGTCTTGCGGCTTCCGGAGCCATTGAAGCCGTGGTGGCGGCGATAACGGTTTCCCGCGGCCTGATCCCCGCCAACACGGGTTGCCGTGAACCTGACCCTGCTCTTGGCCTGCATCCGGTAACGCAGCCGCTCACACAACCGGCGGCGGCCGTCCTTTCCAATTCCTTTGGTTTTGGGGGCAATAACGGCTGCCTGGTGATCGGGCAGCCACGTCCCTCTACCTTTTCCGCGGCCCCGGTTCCGAAGCAGCATGAATACCGGCTGGCCATTCACGGCAGCGCCTGCCTGACCGGATCAGGAGCACAACCGGCCACCATGGCCCGGCTTCTGCAAGGCAGTGCTGTCTGCGGCATGGCTGAACTTGATCTGATTGCAAAAAAACTGCCCCCGCGGATGGTTCGCCGCCTGAAACGATTGCCCCGCATGGCCCTGTCACTGGCCCTTGCCGCCCATGAGCATTCCGGGCTGACCAGAAAACCAGCAGCCATCTTCATGGGCACCGGCTGGGGGGCGCTCTCGGAAACCTATGATTTTCTGGCCCGTCTCACCGATTCTGCAGAGCGGTTCCCGAGCCCCACGGACTTTGTCGGCTCCGTCCATAACGCACCGGCCAGCCAGATCGCAATCATGTTCGGCGCAACCGGGGCCAACATCACCACAAGCGGTGGAGACTACTCCTTTGAACAGGCCCTTCTGGCGGCTGATCTCCTGCTCAAGGATTCGGATCAATCCGCCCTGGTACTCGGCGCTGACGAAGGACATGATTATTTGTCAGCGCTCCTTGACCCGTCCATTACGCCCGGAACCCCACTGGCCGACGGCGGCGGGGCCCTGGTTGTCAGCAAAACGACCAGGGGAACACAATGCCGGGTCAGAGTGCCATTTTACTCCAGCCGCCGGGCTGATGATGTAATCGCCGCACTTGTTGCATGGTGCGGCGGACAACAGCAGGTCCGGGAGAATTGCGGCCTGGTACTTGCCGGTATTCCCGCAGCCATGCGACAGGAGGGCGAGACGCAGCTGGCGCAATTCCTGAGCCGGACAGGGAGCCCGGCACCCGTTATCCGCTACCGGACCCTGACCGGGGAGTTTGCCTCCGCCTCGGCCGTAGCTGCCGTTACCGCGGTATCCGTCATGGAACAAGGCAGGGTGCCGGGAACCATGATCAAGGATAAAGACATACCGCTTGCGCATAAAAATATCCTGGTGCTTGGCCTGGGAAAATACGTTACGGCCATGGAATTCGCCCGCCCGTGAACATCCTGCTCATATCCCCCAATACCCTCACGGTCCCCTATCCCGTCTACCCAATTGGTCTTGATTACGTGGCTGGTGCGGTTGCCGACCGGCACCAGGTGCAAATAGCTGACATGAACATTCTCAGCCGGGATGCCCTTGCCCGGATCATCCGGGAATTTTCTCCTGAGGTCATCGGCCTGTCCTGCCGCAACATAGATAATACCGAGGCCGGCGACCCGCTCTTTTTTATCAACGGTTACCGGGAACTCGTTACCTGGCTGCGTCAACACAGTGAGGCGGTCATTGTCTGCGGCGGCAGCGGCTTTACCATCATGCCGGCAGAGATTTTATCCGTCCTTGGCGCCGATTACGGCATAATCGGCGAAGGAGAACGATTCAGGCTGCTGGTGAACGCCCTGGAAGACGGAGAGGACACGACAAAACTGCCCGGAGTACTCCCTGCCCGGGGACGAGTAGAAACTCCCCGGCCATGGAACGGCAGCAGGACGAGGGAATTTGGCAATGCGGCCCACTACCGGTTTTATCTGGAAAAAGGGGGCATGTTGAACCTGCAAACAAAACGTGGGTGCTCGTTTCGCTGCATTTACTGCCCCTACCCCTATATTGAAGGAAAAACACATCGTCTGTCGGCACCGGAGGAGGTAGCCCAAACAGCCCTGCGTCTGCAAGAGGCTGGAGCGCAGTATCTTTTTATCACTGACTCCGCCTTTAATTCGGATATCAAACACAGTCTGGCTGTAGCGAGGGCCTTCAAAAAAATCGGCATCAAGATTCCATGGGGGGGGTTTTTTGCCCCTGTCGGGCTGCCGGCTGATTATTTCACGGTCATGAAGGACGCCGGTCTCAAACACGTGGAGTTCGGCACCGAGTCCTTGTCTGACAGCATGCTGCAGTCATACCGGAAGCCCTTTCGCACCAGGGATGTCTTTGCCGCCCACCGGCAGGCGCGAGAAGCCGGCCTCCATGTGGCCCATTACTTCCTCTTGGGCGGACCGGGGGAATCGGCCTCGACGATCACGGAGAGCCTTGATAACATCGAAAATCTCAACAGGACGGTGCTGTTTTTTTTTATCGGCATCAGGATCTATCCCCGGACGGCGCTCTACGACATCGCGCTTAGGGAGGGTAAAATAACAGCCGGTATGAATATGCTGGAACCCGTCTTTTACGAAGCCGACGACATTGACCGCGAAGCCATCGTTACCCTGGTCACGGCCAGGGCCGGCCGGCGCATCAACTGGATCATCGGCTCTGGTGGCGCCAGGAGCGCCGCAACGGTCAGCAAGATGCATGACCGGGGTTATACCGGACCACTCTGGGAGTACCTTGTACGTTAATGCCCGCTTGAAATTGAAGTTCAGCTTATGAAATATCATTCATCTTTTCCTGAAAAGGTGCTGATCATCGGCTCTGGTGCCGGTGGCCTAAGCACGGCAATTATTCTTGCCAAACTGGGCTTTGACGTTACCGTCCTGGAAAAAAATCCCAAACCGGGTGGCCTGATGCGCAGCTACACTCGAGACGGGATCAAGTGTGCTGTCGGGGTGCATTACCTGGGGTCGCTGGGCCAGGGGCAAATCCTGCGAAAATTTTTTGATTATTTGGGGGTTACTGCCGCGATTCCGGTAACCAGAATGGGGCAAAACGGTATTATCGACCGGTATCTTTTCGACGCCTCCGGCACTCATCCGGCAACGTTTGATTTACCGCCGGGGATGGATGCCCTTGAAGAGAATCTCAAACAGACTTTTCCGGCAGAACGGGGAAAAATTGCTGCAATAGTAGACCCGATACGAAAAGCAGCCACTCAACTGCACGCACTCGATTTACTCTATGCAGCCGGCAACGATTTTTCACTGCTTGATCAGTCCCGGCCGTTGGGGGAGATTTTAGACCAGCTCCAATGCTCGTCCGGGTTGCGCAGTGTCCTGGCGGTACCCTCATGCTGGCTCGGCGTTCCGCTCCACGACTGCCCGGTATATTATCATAATATGGCTCTTGCCTCCTATGTTTCTTCCTCGTGGCGTTTGAACCGTAGTGGTTCGGATATGGCGGATGTCCTGGCCGGGCGTCTGCAAGAATTGGGGGGGGAAATTATTACCGGTGTGGCAGTCAGTCGTATCCATGTCAGCTCGCGCGTCGTTACGGGCCTGCAATTAACGTCCGGAGACCGCCTGGCAGCCTCAACCGTTATCGGAGCTGTGCATCCGAAAATTGTTCTAAAGATGCTGCCCCTGCAAGGGGCCGTCAGGCCTTCGTACCGGCAACGGATTACCGGCCTGGAAGATACCCATGGTATTTTTTCAGTCCATGCCCGGATTGATGGTGATGCCCATCCGGAAATCTCCTATAATATCTTTAAAGTAGATGCGGACCGGGATGGCAATGTGCAGGATCTAAGGTATTATCAAATCCGGAAAAGCGAAAGAGAAGGCATTAATCTCCTTTCGATCCTTACCTCTGGCAAGAACGAATTATGGGCACCCTGGGAGAATACCCGAAGCGGTCGCCGTGGCAATGACTACCTGGAGACAAAAGAACGACATGCCCTGCAACTGGTCCGGGAGGCGGAAGAACTGTTCGGTTCTTTTAAAGGGTTGAAGATTCTTGATGCATACACGCCCCTGACAATGCGGGACTGGGTCAATAGCCCGGGAGGAAGCGCTTACGGGGTGCTACGTTCTTCCAGCCAGATACTGGCCACGGCCCTGCTGAACCGCACCTCCGTGCAAGGACTGTATCTTGCCGGCCAGAACGTGATGGCCCCGGGAATTATCGGCACCATTATGGGGTCTTTCAGTACCGTAAAACTGATCATGGGGGCAGATGAGTTTAGAAAAGTGATC
>VAPF01009550.1_pt1 | contig 11798 bp, 9 predicted proteins | sample 3393931 | NCBI WGS metagenome assembly VAPF01 (sample SAMN08290437, study PRJNA428436) | hydrothermal vent metagenome | isolation source: Deep-sea hydrothermal vent chimney | place: Atlantic Ocean: South-mid Altantic Ridge | depth 2773 m m | reverse complement strand
TTTGCCAAATAATCAGGGTTAATCCAGCCTGCTTTGCTGGCAGTTTCAATGAAACGGCGCAGTCTCTGCAACTTGTCATACAATTTTTTTTGTTTAACAAAAGTTCGTTGTAATATCGCCCGGCGAATCTTTGCTTCAGCGTCTCTTTTCTCGTCCGGCACCACCTTGTCCAACCGATAATGCAACCGCTGAATAATTCTGTAGTCGGTATTCTTGCCGGCAAAGAGTAAATCAGGCTCCAGATCAGCCACGGCCTGGCTGAAAGCTTGCCGCTTCAGGCTGAGATCATCAATCAATATCCCCGCTTTATCCCTGATTCTAGCCCGGTACTGTTGATACGACTCATCATCGTGACGAGCCAGGCCGACCTTGGTAAGTAACTCTTTGAATTGCCGGGGCGACAGGCGGTCGCAGAGATGATAAAGTAGCCATACCGAAGCGATGTTCTCCGATTTGGTGCCGGCCCAATTCATTGACACCCAGTTATAGGGGCTGGCATGGTCGGGTTTGGGAATATAGACCTGCTTTTGATAGACAAAGGCATCACGTTGATTATTCAAAAGATCTGCGGAGTTCCAACCAAGTTGAATGGCTGCCGTGTAAACTATTGGTTTGGCTACAGACCCGACCAAGCGCTTGGCATCAATAGCTCGGTTAAAAAAGCGGTTTTCCATGCCGCCGATCATGGCGTCAATTTTACCATTCCGCAGACTCAGCACCCCGCCCTGGACATCGGGGTATTTTTCAAGGCTCAGGTGCACCCCGGTTGTCTCCCCCGCATCATTTACCCTGGCGTAAACCAAATCGCCAAGCCGGAAATTAGCCAAAAATTTTCTGTAATCGGCATTCGCGGCCTTGGACCAGCGCTGTTTTTGGTATTTAACCTCTGCATTAATTACCTCCTTCAGCCCCTGCTTATCGATAATCGCAGTTGGATGCGGTGCCGCTTGACCTGTAGCGGCCAGGGAGACCATAACCGTCATTTTTCGGCGATCTATCCCCACAATATGGCCGAATATAAAGGCTCCTGGCCTCAGAGCTTTACCCCTGTACTTATCCGCCAATTCTGGATAAGACCGCCGCAGCTCTTTAAAATCGTAGCCCTTCAGACGGACAGACAAAATAGACAACTCCTGCCGCAGAGCACTGAGAGAAAAATGCTGTAATTTTCTGTCTATTGAGGTAAAAATCTGAATACCGGAGGTAGCAATATTATCAATGCCATGACTCAGCAAAGCCTCTTCTACTTCCGGTTCCGCCAGGGCATCTCGCACCAGATCCATCACTGTATTCGAGGCATAAGACATCCGCCCCTTTTTGAAGGGAATAGCCCTGCCGAAATCGCGCTGAAATTCAGCTCGGCCTATCATCTTTAAATTATACATCTGCCGCAGGACATATCCTGTCCGGACACGCGCCCTCTCTCTGGCTTTGAAGGCAGATTTTTCATCGTGTTTTATAAAGGGATTGTAATAATTTGGTCGTTTAACACTGCCGGCAATAAAGGCACTCTCCAATACGGTGAGCTTGGCGGCCTCTTTATCAAAATAATATTTCGATGCCACGCCAAGCCCGCGGCCATTGCCGCTTACATAAAATTGATTGGCATAAAACTCCAGAATCTTTTCCTTTGAATAACGGTATTCAAGTCGCCAGGCGTACAGCAGCTCCCTTAGTTTTGCCGAAATGGAACGGCCGTGGCGTTTAAAGAGATTCTTGGCTGCCTGCTGGGTAAGCGTACTGCCGCCCTGAACCACTCTGCCAGCCCTAATATCAGCGAGCAGGGCGCGGATGATGCCGAAAAAATCCACGCCGTGATGGTTGAAAAAATTATGATCCTCCGCCGCAACTATGGCCTTAACGAAATTCGACGGGATGTGCGCGTAAGTGAGATATTGGCGGTGGTCATTCCGGAAAAATACCCCGATCTTATGTTGGCCATCGTGATAAAATACCGGAGATTCAACAGCCAGTACTTTTTGGAGATTAGCGGGTTCAATAGCCTCTCCTGGCTGCACTGCGATGAACCAGTAGAGCAATATCCCGGCGCAGAGGGACGCTACTATGACTACGAAAAGCAGGAGAATATAGATTTTTTTTTTGGTCATTGGGTAAAAGTTATGATAAATAAGTGCCTTATTGCCTAATTTCTGTTACAAAAAAGGCGGGTTGCTATAGTTTGCGGTAGATTTTTAAAATGTGGTAACTATTCAGTTACGGTTACGAGTTGAGGGTAATTTGCAACCCTCGCTGAATGGTTACAAAAATGTTAAGGTTACATTTGGTATGTTTTTAACTGCGATAGCCTCGTTTGTCATGTAGAAAAGGCATAAGCTTTGCCTCTCAAGTTCCCAAAGCACTATATATGTCATCTTATTGTAACTATATTAGGTGTGACTGTAAATTGCCCTAAACAGTTACATCTTAATTTAACTTTGCCACTCCATTATTTATGCTATATCCCAGATTTTATTGCCGGGCACTGATAACTGCAGTCTGCGCCATCCCGCTTTTATGCTCCTGCGCGGCATATCAACAGACAGCTAACGGCCCTTTCCCCCATCATGTAATTAAAATAGCCAGGACAACCGCCGTGCCGGAGGTTAAGTCTTCGGAACAAGTGGATGACGAAATTCCGCCGGAGCCGGAGCAGACCGCCGCTCAGGAGGTTAAAGATCTGGATACCCTTGGCCCCTGGAATGAAAATGCCGGGCTACCGCCGCCCAAGGTAAAAAAATTATATGATTTCCCCGTAACCATCAATCGTCAGGTAAGATATTATCTTAACTTTTTCCAGTATAAAATGCCGGTGTCATTCAGGCGCTGGCTGGTGAGATCAGGGCGTTACCTGCCTATGATTAAACGCCAATTGCGGGCCTCTGGGCTTCCCGAAGATCTGGCATATCTGCCCATGATTGAGAGTGGCTATAGCCTTACTGCTTATTCAAGGGCCAGGGCTGCGGGGCCCTGGCAGTTCATCCGTTCCACCGCGTTAAATTATGGGCTCACGGTCAATCGTTATGAGGATGACCGCCGTGACCCTATCAAATCCACCCAGGCTGCCTGCCGCTATCTTACGGATCTGTACGGCCAATTTAAGTCATGGCCCCTAGCTGTGGCAGCATATAATGCCGGCGAGGGCAAGATAGCAAATGCCGTTAGGAGATACAAGACGCATAATTTCTGGGAGATCGCCCGGCACAGCTACTTAACTGTCGAGACCAAACGCTATGTGCCAAAGCTCACCGCCGCCATCATAATTGCCACCAATCCGGCGCAATACGGTTTCCGTAATCTGCAATATGATCGACCGCTTAGTTATGATACCGTTGAGGTGCCGCCCTGGACATCTCTCCATGCCGTTGCCCTGGCCTGTGGCTCAGATTTTAAGACAATCCTCAATCTGAATCGGCACCTGCGGCGAGCCATAACCCCGCCCTCAACGGCTAGTGAGATAAAAGTGCCGCCTGGCAAAAAAAGGCTATTGACCGTAAATCTTCCCAGAGTTGTGGCTGCGACTTCGATACATTTTAAAATCCACGTTATCCGCCGCCATGACACCGTCGGCAAGATATGCCGCCAATACCGGATCAGTCTGACAACTCTGTTAAAAGCCAACAACCTGCACAAGGCGAAACTAACTCCGGGGCGTCATCTGCGGATTCCCTATCAAGAAACGAAATACACCCTGCTAAGCCGGAGAGAATATGCCCAGCGTCAACGTCTGGCGCATGCCGGCATGGATCCCAATATCATGATCCACCGAGTCAGAGCGGGGGAAACAGTCTCGACAATTGCCGAACATTATCACACCCAATCTCACCTGGTTGCGGCCTGGAATGGCCTGCGCAGCATAAACAGAATCAGGGTTGGCCAGAAACTGGTAATCCATCTAACTGGAGCCGGGAATAACCGCATCCGCTATTATAATGTTCAGGGTGGTGACAGCCTATGGACAATCGCTCAAAAATTTAACACCAACGCCGCTAATATAAAGCGTTGGAATAAGCTAAAAAATAATCTCATTCACCCTGGACTGAAACTCCTCCTGAAAAATAATGAAGGATAAGCCTTTAAGGGTATCTGGTTATGCGTATTGAGTCTTTAAATGGCCTGAATGCCCTGGTTCTTGGTGCTACCAGAGGAATCGGCAGAGACATTGCCCTTACTTTTGCCAGTGATGGTGCCAATGTCATTCTGCCCTATTATGACTGGCCGCAGGCCTGCCGGGAAATCATCCAACAGATTCACGCTTTACCTGGCCATCATCTGGCTGTCAAGGTTGACCTCCGTGATCCTAGTCAAATCAAAGAACTGTGCCGGCAGATAGATAATGACTATGGTCATCTGGATATCCTGATAAATAATATTGAAAGAGGCGGCATGCCCATTGTCCACGGGGCTTATACCCCAGAGCAATGGGATCTGGAGATGGATACCACTCTCAAAGCCAAGTGGTGGGTATTTCAGGAGGCCATGCCTCTCCTGAAAAAGTCTAGACAGGCCGCAGTGGTTAACATCTCATCTATTGCTGGTGAAACCGGGCGAGCGGGGCCGGCTGGGATGATATTCAACGATGCCTATGCCGCTGCCAACCGGGCCGTATCATCATTTACGGAAACCTGGGCCAGGCAGGTAGCTCCGATACGAGTTAACGAGTTAATGCTTGGTTTTATAGAGAGCAGGCACGCCCAGGGTACTAGGGGCTGGGACTTGCTTACCGAAGAAGCCCGTCAGAAAATTATCAGTCGTACCCTGCTGCAAAGGACTGGCCGACGGCAGGAGGTAACCAGGGCGGTTCTCTTCCTGGTCAAAGACGCCACTTTTATGACCGGCGCTTCCATCCGCTTGGATGGGGGCTATTGCCTGGGCTACGATCAGATCCCCGCCCTGCCGCAAGGCGCGGAGAACTTGGCCGTATCTCTGGCCGAATAACCTTTTCCCTCGCTAATTATTCGGCAAGACACCAATCCGGGATACGGTGCATAATATACTTCACTGCCGCTTCTTTAATTTCGTCCCGTTCCTGCTCGAAGGCATGTTTTGCTGGTTGGCCGCCAACCTCAGAGACAACTTCCTCGGCATCAAACCAACAAAGTTCTTGGCCGTCATGCCCGTAAACAGTTAGTATTCTTCGGTTTTCTTCGTAAACATGCTCTTCTTCCACCACGTTGGCAACCAGTTTCACTGCATCTTCATAGGCAATAAAATTAACCTTATCTGGCATTATTGTTCTCCACTAAACTTTTGAGGGTAGGGACTCAGGAAAGATCCTGGGGGATAAATATACGATAATACATATTTTGGGCGAAACGATCCGTCATGCTGGCAATATAATCGCACACCCGCCTGACATGGGATACACTGATGGCAAAACTGCCGATCTCATCTTCAAAAAACTCCTTATTTTCAATAAAATAGGCGAATAACTCTCGCAACATTTTCGTCGCTTTGACAAATTCATTATGCACCCGCTCTGAACGATAAACATTGTGGAACAAAAATGCCCGCAGGAGCTGCATCGTCGCCCCGATTTCATGGTCAACGCCAAAAACTAGGCGGTCATTCTTCGGCCTGGTTCCATTGAGAACCCCCTGAACCATTGCCATATTACGCCTTGAATGAGTATCTCCCAAAATATGCTGGCACTGCACGGGAATATCGCTCCGGCGGATGATTCCGCTTCTAAGGGCATCATCCAGATCATGGCTCAAATAGGCAATGATATCGGCAAACCTCACCGCGCAGCCTTCCGCCGTCTCGGGCATATCGTGGTTGTTGGCTGGAATAACCTCGCCATATCCCTTGGAATGTTTGGCAATACCGTCTCTTACTTCGTAGCTTAAGTTAAGTCCCATACCATCATTTTCCAGAACATCAACTACCCTGAGGCTCTGCTGATAATGGGAAAATCCACCGGGAACCAGTTCATTCAGCACCGTTTCTCCGGCATGACCAAAGGGGGTATGCCCCAAGTCATGACCCAGGGCAATGGCCTCAACCAAATCTTCATTGATCTCAAGACCGTGCGCCAATGTCCTGCCAATTTCAGATACCTCCAGGGTATGGGTCAGCCTGGTACGATAGTGATCTCCCGTGGGGGCCAGAAATACCTGAGTTTTGTGCTTCAAACGACGAAAGGCCTTGGAATAGACAATCCGATCCCTGTCGCGCTGAAATACGGTTCTTAAAGGGCAGTCACTCTCCTGCCGCACCCGGCCCCTGGAGTTCTCACTGCGACAGCCAAAAGGAGAGAGCGACTTGCGTTCTCTTTGTTCTGTTTTTTCACGAATATTCATACACTGAAGGAAGTCAAAGTAATTTTTTTGTAAAAATACGTTGTCTTGCCTGCAATCGCAAGCTATTCTTTAGCAAATCATGGTGAACGATGAGAAACAGATGCGGGCGGCTCTGATGGAGGCTGAGTCTGCCTTGGGACAAGGAGATTTCCCTGTTGGCTGTGTAATCTGCTTGGACGATGAAGTTGTCGCCTGCGGGCGGCGGCGGCACAGCCAGCAAAGCAGAAGCCTGCCGGCGAATGAAACCGAGCACGCCGAGATCATTGCTCTCCGTAACCTGCTGGCTGAGCACCCGGAGATTGCGCCGGATCAGGTAATCGTTTACTCAAGCATGGAACCGTGTCTCATGTGTTACAGTGCCATGTTGGTCAATGGCATACGCCATTTTGTCTATGCCTATGAAGATATCATGGGCGGCGGCACCAATCTGCCGCTGCGTCAGCTTAAACCCCTGTATAAAAATATACAGGTGTCAATTACTCCCGCTGTTATGAGAGCGGAGAGCCTGGCGCTTTTTAAACGTTTTTTTGAGGCCCGGCCTGAGTACCTGCGCGACACCATATTGGCCGAATACACGTTATCTGGGTAACTATGCAGCTGTGCTTCAGATTTGGTCATTTATGGTTTCGCAGCGTACTTTTGCTACTCAAGCAGCCATAAATGGGCGAAGATGGAGTGCAGCTAAACAGTTACGATTAACCAAAATAAGCAGGGAGGAAAAAATGCCAAAAATAAACTGGGACGACTCTTTCAGCGTTGGTAATGATGACATTGATCGGCAGCATAAGAAGTGGATCCGCATATTCAATGCTTTGCATGACGCGATACTGAATAATGATCTGACCCCTTACCGAACCATTACTATCCGAGCATTAGAGGATATGCTGAATTACGCCAAAATTCATTTTTCTTTTGAAGAAAAATACATGGCCGGCATAGGATATCCGGATGTGGTGGCTCACCGGAGACTTCACAAAGATTTTGATACCCAAATTTACCAATATTACCGCGATGCTCAAGACGGTAATGCCGTTTTAAATACAAAAATTATCAAAATGGTGCGGAATTGGCTTGTGCAGCACATTATGATTGAGGACATGAAATATAAGCTGTTTGTCCAGCAACGTGGATGAGAGGCAGAAGATTGAAGCCCACAACCCTGGCTTTCCAAGCCGAGGAACGGAATATCTTTTTTCATATTCTCACGGCCTGTAATCTTTCATGCCGCCATTGCTATATAAATACAGGTCAGCATGGCACGAACACGTTGGCCAGAGGAACCATTGCTAACTGGCTCAAATTATTTCATGACCCGGCCAAGTCGGGCAATCTCATCTTTCTGGGCGGCGAGCCGACCCTGCACCCCGATTTGCCCTTTGCCGTCCAGACCGCCAGGGATCTGGGCTACCAGAGCATAACTATCGATACCAACGGTTTTTTGCACCACGATCTGTTGCACAGACTCGCTCCGCAGGACGCGGTATTGAGCTTCAGTCTGGACGGCCCGACTCCGGAGGTAAATGATCCGTTACGGGGTAGCGGCGTTTTTGATATATGCACAAAAAATATCCGCAGGGCTGTGACGAAGAATTTCGAAACTAGCCTTATTTACACGGTAAGTGCCAAAAATATTTCCCATCTTTATAAGATGCCGGAGTTGGTGCAAGGACTTGGCGTCAAACACTTTTTTATCCAGATCATTGGGCTGCGGGGTAATTCCGCTATATCTCCGGCCAATGAAATGCAAATCACTCCAGAGGCCTGGCTAAAGACAGTTCCCTCCGTCGCGAAACAGGCTGCCGAGCTTGGGCTGCACGTCATCTATCCCAAGGTCTTTCTTGAGCCGAGAGAGCCCTTCGTCTGCGCTGGAGAACATGCGGAAAATTTCTTTATTTTTCCCAATGGCCGGGTATATATCTGCCCGCTTTGTGAGGATTTCCCCATTCATGCCTATAATATTGAGAGTAACACCCTGCGGGAACATTCGGGTTTGACTGAAAAAAGATTATTCACCCTGCACATCGCGGAAGGCTGCGTGATGAATAAACTTTTGCAGCCCGACAATCTGCGCTACCAAAAGAACGGCCGCCCAATCCACCGGATTTCATGCTGTCTGCTAAAACAAGAGATGGGAGGTGCTAAAAAAACTTCTTGACAATATTTGCTGATTAAACCATAGTGACGAAATTTCTTATGGTAGTAGCAGAACGGTGAGTCTCTTTGGGACTCGTTTATCTGTTCATATGCGATCGGGCCTATAGCTCAGTTGGCTAGAGCCACCGGCTCATAACCGGTAGGTCCCTGGTTCGAGTCCAGGTGGGCCCACCACTTTAACAGCAAGACATTAAGACGAGAGCGGTAACGGTGAATTCAAAAGATATTGCCCTAAGCAAAAGAATATATTTCAGACCGTTATCAGCGGTTCTATCAGTGAAGAGGTGTAACCAGACCAGGTTACGCCTTTTTTTGTAAATTTTTCAGCCAGGAAATGATACTTCTCCCAATTACGCTGCAGACAATCATCAACATCCTTAACGACATTGCGCCGTTTGCATGGGCGGAGGATTGGGATAATGTCGGAATAATGATCGGCGATCCCGATCAGGAAATCAGCGGCATCCTTGCCGGGCTTGACCCCACCACAGCCTTACTCGCCGAGGCGCGGGATATTGGAGCCAACCTGATTATCACTCATCACCCTGCTATTTTTCACCCCCTCAAAAATATTCAAGCCGATCAGCCGGATGCGGCTTTTATCGTCCAAGCTATCAAGGACAACATTGCCGTTGTCGCCTGTCATACCAACCTTGATATTGTCGCCGGCGGTGTAAATACGGCTCTGGCGGCGAAACTCGGTCTTATTGGTACCACGGCACTTGTGCCGGCAAAATTGCCGCCGCCCGCCATTGGTCTTGGCCTGACCGGCAGGCTTCCCAAAGCCGTGGGGGCGGAAAGTTTTTTTACCAACCTTTGCCAAAAGCTTGGCCTATCGGCTGTCAATATAAGCGGACCAGTGCCGCCAAGCATTGAGCGTGTTGCCGTTTGCGGCGGCAGCGGCTCTGGGTTTGCTTCCGTGGCTCAAAAGGCGGGCGCCCAGGTTTATATTACCGGCGAGGTGAAACATAATACCGCCCGCTGGGCCGAAGAGTCCGGATTTTGCGTTGTTGACGCCGGTCATTTTGGCACCGAAAATGTGGTGATTGCCAAATTGACAAAAAAACTGGGGCAAGACCTGGCCGCCCAAGAGATACATATCCCTCTGGCTGCATCCACCAGGCAGCATAATCCGTTTACACTATTTTACCCGCCAAGCAGGTAAGTTTTTATAATCATAATATAATCTGAGGTAGCTACGTTGAAAGAGGACATTCAAAATCTTATAGAATTACAGACAATTGATCTTGAAGTTTATAAAATTGATACAACAATGGCCAATGAACTTGCCGGGATTGATGAAAAGCAGCAGGATATCGCGGCAGACAGAAATTCCATCAATGGTTACCAGGAGCAGTTAGAGGTAGGCGAAAAAAGATGCCGAGAGCTGGAAATAATCATCGCTGATGAACTGGAGAGAATCAAGGATCGGCAGGTCAAGCTCATGAACATTCAGACCAATCGGGAATATCAGAGCATCCTGAAAGAGATTGAAGACACAAAAACGTCCACGAAACATAACGAGGACGAGTTGTTGATTTTAACCGAGCAACTTGAATCTATGCGGAGCAGGGTCGTTGAGATTACCCAAAAATGTGATGACGACGAGAAGAAATTAGCCGCCGCAAGCAAGACGATAAAGACCGCCGCCACCAAGCTGGAGAATAAGAAGAAAAAAATAATCAAGGCCCGCAATAGCCAGGCAAAAAAGGTAAACGAAAAATTTCTGAAACGCTATGAAGACCTGAAAGAACGGCGTAATGGCCTGGCAGTCGCCAGCGTTACACGTGGAGTTTGCCAGGGCTGCAATATGAACATTCCGCCCCAGATGTTCAACGAGTTGCTCAAGGAAGATGCCATCCTTTCCTGCCCGACTTGCAACCGTATGATGTATCACAAGGCAGAGGTTCTCGAAGAGGAATAGTTACTAAGTTTTAAGGAGTGGGTGCATGATCGCTGACCGCAAGGCCAGAGGAAAGTCCGGACTCCACAGGGCAGGGTGGTTCGTAACGCGAACTGGGGGCGACCCCAAGGAAAGTGCCACAGAAAATATACCGCCACGGCTCGTTCGTGGTAAGGGTGAAATGGCGAGGTAAGAGCTCACCGCTTGTCTGGTGACAGACAAGGCATGGTAAACCCCACCTGGAGCAAGATCAAATAGGGAAACGATTGAGGGCGGCCCGCCCGATGTTTCCGGGTAGATTGCTAGAGGCGGCAGGTGACTGTCGTCCCAGATAAATGGTCATGGTTCGCCGCAGGCGAAGACAGAATCCGGCTTATAGCCCACTCCTTTTTTTCAGCCACAGACACACAGACAAGGCAAAAAAATGCCCCGATAAAAAGGTTCGTTTGTGCCCGTGTTGGGCTGTGGCTCTAGATAAGCAGTTAACGGGAACCCTTAAATAACACCCATGACTAACGCCGCGATTATCACCGCCGGGGGGGTGGGTCACCGTATGGCGGCCAAGCAGCCCAAGCAATTTCTTCCCCTGGCCGGAGAGCCTCTACTGCTCCGAACGATCAAGACCTTTCTTGCTGCCGGTCTTTTTAAGACGGTTATTATCACCATCCCCGCCCCCTATCTTACTCAAGCCCAAACGATGTTAGCAAAATACGATCCGGAGAACTGTTGCCTGATTTTGGCGGGTGGCGTTGACAGGCAGGAGTCTGTTAAAATTGGTTTGGATGCCCTGCCGGGAGGCACGGACTATGTCGTGGTTCACGATGGTGTCAGGCCTCTGATTAGCTGCCGGATTATCCGTGATTGTCTGGATATGGCCCAAAAAACCGGGGCGGCTATAACCGCTATTCCGGTGCGGGATACTATTAAGTCTGGAGAAAAAAATTATATCAGCCACACCGTTGACCGCCAACACCTGTGGCGGGCGCAAACCCCGCAAGCCGCAAGGGTTGATCTTTTGCGGCTTGCGTACAGTATGGCGGCGGCAAAAGGTTTCAGCGGTAGCGATGAGGCCTCCCTGCTTGAGTTAGTTGGCTGTCGAATAAGCATCGTGGCAGGTTCAGAGAAAAATATCAAAATAACCGCCAAAGAGGATTTGCAAATGGCAGAGGCCTTGTTGAGAGAGGAAAGTGGCCAATTTCGCATCGGCCATGGCTATGATGCCCATCGGTTGGTGGCTGGGCGGCAATTAATCCTGGGCGGTGTTGATATTCCCCATAGAATGGGGCTACTCGGGCATTCTGATGCGGATGTGGTTACTCATGCCCTTTGTGATGCCTTGCTGGGGGCCTTGGGAGAGGGAGATATTGGCCGGCATTTTCCTGATGTCGACCCACAGTATAAAGGTGTCAACAGCTTGAATTTATTAAAAAAGGTGGCTGAAA
>VAPF01036691.1_pt1 | contig 11799 bp, 12 predicted proteins | sample 3393931 | NCBI WGS metagenome assembly VAPF01 (sample SAMN08290437, study PRJNA428436) | hydrothermal vent metagenome | isolation source: Deep-sea hydrothermal vent chimney | place: Atlantic Ocean: South-mid Altantic Ridge | depth 2773 m m | reverse complement strand
GCGAAAGCGACTGCGGCAATCTTGAATTTCGTGGAAATACGAGATTGCTTCGTCGTTCCTCCTCGCAATGACAGCCAATCCATAGGGGTGCTGAGTAGTTATGACTTCGCAAGAAGTCATCATGCGTGAAAGGTTCGCACAATAAAACGATGCTTGCAAAAAAAAAGCGCACAGATGTGCGCTAGTGTCCTGTCCCATAGAAAAACATACCAATCAACGGCTCAGGCTAATGCCTCTTCTTTTTTCTCAGCCATTCAAGACGCGCCGTCATGATCCCGAGTTCCGCCTGGGCACGAGCCAGATCCACATCATCATTCCTGGACTCCAGCCTTTCTTCGGCCTTGCGCTGAGCCGCCAACGTAGCCGCTTCATCCATATCCGTCGCACGCTCCGCCGTATCCGCAAGGACGGTAATCATGTCCGGCTGTACTTCCATATAGCCCCCGGAAATGAACACCTCATCGACATCTTCTCCGTTGCTGATACGTAATTCGCCGGCACTTAATGCGCACAGCAGTGGCGCATGCCTGGGAAGAATACCCAATTCACCGGCGGCACCCGGCGCCACCAGTTTTTCAGCCTCACCGCGATAGACTTCACGCTCAGCGGTGGCCACCAGCACTTTAACCGCACTCACCCTTTGGCCTCCATTTTCTCGGCCTTGGCAACGGCGCCTTCAATACCGCCCACCATATAGAACGCCTGCTCCGGCAAATGGTCATATTCACCTTCAAGAATACCCTTGAAACCCTTGATGGTCTCTTCCTTCTTGGCAAAGACGCCCGGCGAACCGGTAAAGACTTCCGCCACATGGAAGGGTTGAGACAGGAACCGCTGAATTTTACGGGCACGCGTTACGGCCAATTTATCGTCATCCGACAATTCGTCCATACCCAGGATAGCAATGATGTCCTGCAACTCCTTGTAACGCTGCAGGGTTCGCTGCACACCCGTCGCCACCTCGTAATGCTCGATACCGATAATCTTCGGGTCCAACTGGCGCGACGTGGAATCCAGCGGATCCACCGCCGGGTAAATACCCAGCTCCGCAATCTGGCGGGAGAGCACAATCGTCGAATCCAGATGCGCAAACGTCGTCGCGGGCGCCGGATCAGTCAGATCATCAGCCGGTACGTACACGGCCTGCACCGAAGTGATCGAACCCACCTTGGTTGAAGCAATACGTTCCTGCAAACGACCCATTTCCTCGGCCAGATTGGGTTGATAACCCACGGCGGAAGGCATGCGGCCAAGCAAAGCGGATACTTCAACACCGGCCAATGAATAACGATAGATGTTATCGATAAACATCAGCACGTCGCGACCTTCATCACGGAAATATTCGGCCATTGTCAGACCCGTCAGGGCCACGCGCAAACGATTACCGGGCGGCTCGTTCATCTGGCCGTAAACCAGCGCCACCTTATCCAACACGTTGGATTCCTTCATCTCGTAATAGAAATCGTTGCCTTCGCGCGTACGCTCGCCCACGCCCGCAAATACGGAATAGCCACCATGTGCCTTGGCGATATTATTGATGAGTTCCATCATGTTCACCGTCTTGCCCACACCGGCGCCACCGAACAGCCCCACTTTACCGCCCTTGGCGATGGGCGCCATCAGATCAATCACCTTGATCCCTGTTTCAAGAATCTCTTGCGCGGGGGCCAGCTCCTCAAAGGTCGGCGCGGCGCGGTGGATCGGCCAACGTTCCTTGGATTTTACCGCTTTACCTTGAAAGTCGATACCTTCCCCCAACACATTCATGATGCGTCCGAGCGTTTTCTCGCCTACCGGCACCTTGATGGCGTCACCCGTATCCTTAACCTCCATACCGCGACGCAAGCCGTCGGTGGAGCCCAGAGCGATAGCCCGGACGGTATTGTCACCAAGGTGCTGCTGGACTTCGAGGGTAAGTTTCGCCTCGCCAATCACCACCGCATTATAAATACCTGGCAGCGACCCGGCTTCAAAACGGATATCCACCACGGGGCCTATCACCTGTACTATTGTTCCAACGCTCATGCTATCTGACCTCTCTTCCAAATCTGACTTCATTCAACCTATTGTGCCGCAGCACTTCCCGCGACGATCTCCGCCAATTCCTGCGTAATGGCAGCCTGACGTGCCTTGTTGTAGGTAATCTGCAAGTCCTTCACGATATCCCTGGCATTATCCGTGGCGCTCTTCATCGCCACCATACGCGCCGATTGTTCACATGCCTTGTTTTCCAGTACACCATGGTACACCAGCGATTCAAAGGCACGTTTAAGCAAACCGTTCAGCACGACCTGGCTGTCCGGTTCGTACAGATAGTCCCAGTACCCCGGATGGGATGGCTCATCCGTCGGTGGACAAGGCAATAACTGGGTCACCCTGGGAGTTTGTGTCATGGTGTTCACGAACTCGCTGTACAACAGGTGTACCTCATCAAAATGACCACTTATGTATTGCTCAATAGCCAAATCGGCCGCACCAAGAATATCGGTTAATTCGGGAGAATCGGATATATCCTCCACGCTGCCACTAACATTCACGCCAACGCGGCGCATGAAAGCGCCTCCCCTACGGCCGATATTGATCACTTCAAATTCGGTCTCCCGACCCTTCATGGTTTGCACCGCCAAACGCAGGGCATTGGTATTCAGGCCACCGCACAAACCCTTGTCGGTGGACACCAGAATAAGGCCAATACGTTTAACGTCTTCACGGTGGTTGAAGAACGGATGCTTATATTCAGGGTGGGCCTGCATCAGATTCGCCACCACGCGTGCAACGCCTTCGGCATAGGCGCGTGCATCCATCACCCGCTGCTGCGCCTTGCGCATCTTGCTGGCAGCCACCATTTCCATCGCCTTGGTAATCTTGGCGGTGTTTTGAATGGCCTTGATCTGACCCCGTATTTCTTTGGCTGAAGCCACCTGTTACTCTCCTGAACCGTACTAATATGTGCCGCTGGCCTTGAACCCGGCAACCGCTTTATTCAACCCTTTCACCACATCATCCGTTAACGCCGGGGTGGTCTCCAGCCCGGCCATCAATTCCGCGGCATCCGATTTGAGATAAGCCTGAAAGGCCTTCTCAAAATCACGTATTTTTTTCACATCCACATCGTCCAGATCGCCATTATTCAATGCATACAGGCTGGCCGTCATCTGAGCCACGCTCATCGGCTCATTTTCACCCTGCTTCAAAATCTCGGTACCGCGCTTACCGCGCTCGATCTGTTTACGCGTGGCTTCATCCAGGTCGGAAGCAAACTGGGCAAATGCGGCCAGTTCACGGTATTGCGCCAAATCCAGGCGCAGACCACCACCCACCTTCTTCATCGCCTTGGTCTGTGCCGCGCCACCCACACGTGATACGGAAAGACCGGCATTCACGGCTGGCCGCTGGCCCGCATTGAACAGGCCTGTTTCCAGGAAAATCTGCCCGTCGGTAATGGAAATGACGTTGGTTGGAACGAAAGCGGACACATCGCCTTCCTGCGTCTCGATAATCGGCAGGGCCGTGAGTGAACCTGTCTTGCCCTTCACCTTGCCCCCGGTCATGTCCTCGACATATTTCGCGCTCACGCGGGAGGCGCGCTCCAGCAAGCGGGAATGGAGATAGAACACATCACCTGGATAGGCTTCGCGGCCCGGAGGACGACGCAGAATCAACGACACCTGACGGTAAGCCCATGCCTGCTTGGTCAGATCATCATAAACAATCAAGGCATCCTCACCCCGGTCACGGAAATACTCGCCCATCGTACAGCCGCTATAAGGCGCCAGATAGAGCAACGCTGCGGATTCCGAAGCACTGGCCGCCACGACAATGGTATGATCCATGGCGCCATGTTCCTTGAGCGTGCGTACCACCGTCGCCACCGTTGATGCTTTTTGCCCGATGGCCACATAGATACAGGTCACGCCGGTTTCCTTCTGGTTGATGATGGTGTCCAGCGCAATCGCGGTCTTTCCCGTCTGACGGTCGCCAATAATCAACTCTCGTTGCCCGCGGCCAACGGGAATCATGGCGTCAATAGACTTGATGCCTGTCTGCAAGGGTTGGTCCACGGATTGGCGCTCGATCACGCCCGGCGCGATTTTTTCCACAGGATCCTCACGGGAAGCCTTGATCGGTCCCTTGCCGTCAATGGGCTGCCCCAGCGCATTGACCACACGGCCCTTCAGCTCCGGCCCGACAGGCACGGAGAAAATTTTACCTGTACACTTGACCTGGTCGCCTTCCTTGAGATGTGTGTACTCACCGAAAATCACAGTGCCAACGCTGTCCTCCTCCAGATTGAGCACCATACCCATCGTTCCTTCGGGAAACTCTAGCATTTCGCCAGCCATGGCGCCTGAAAGCCCGTGAACAATAGCCACGCCATCACCCACGCTGATGAGCGTCCCTATATTGGCATCGGCAGCACCTGCTTCAAAACCCTTGATCTGTTGTTTAATGATGGAGCTGATTTCAGCGGTATCAAGTTTCATATTCTTACCTCAAGTTTCCATATAAGTCGCTCATTATTATCCACATGCCCAATCAAGACATCATCACCCGTTTTAGATCCTGTAAGCGCGTTCGCAGGGAGTAATCCATCTGCCTGTCGCCTATCTGAACCACCAGCCCGCCCAGAATGTCGGCATCCTGGCTAACATTCAATTTAACCTTGCGACCAACCACCTTACCCAACACCCTGGCAATTTTATCCTTCGATGCAGCATTGAGTTTCACGGCGGCCACTACATCGGCCTCAATCTCGCTCGCGGCCTGCCGGGTCATACTCTCGAACAGTTCGGAAATTTCCGGCAGTAAATCGGCCTTACCGCGCTCGCACAATATGTTCACCAGGCGCACAACTTCCCTGGACAACTTCCCTGCCACCTTTTCAATCACCGCAGCTTTATCCTTTGACTGCACTTGTGACATCGCCAACAGTTTACGCACCTCGGCAACGGCAACCACCTCGGCAACAGTGCTTAAAGAGATGCGAATATCAGCGCCTTCCTGCTCAAGCTCGAACAGGGCGCGGGCATAACGGCGGGCAACGGAGCGTGCGCTCATGCGCGACCCATTTCCTTGCTAATCACATCGCCGATCAATTTAGCATGGCGTTTTTCATCCAGCTCAACATCCAATATGCGTTCGGCCGCCAGCATGGCCAGATCCGCCACCTCTTTACGTAGCGCCTGGCGCGCCTTATTGACCTCCGCCCCCACTTCCTCACGCGCGGCATCTACAATCTGTTGCGCATCGCCACGCGCTTTTGTGATCATTTCTTCCTCGATCTCAGCCGCACGCTTCTCGGAGGCACTCAGGATTTCCTGCGCCTTTCCTCTCGCCTCTTTCAACTGCGAGGAAACTTCGGCTTCCGCTCTGGCCCTCGCTTCTTTCCCGGCATCAGCGGCGGCTAGACCCTCCGCGATCTTCGCCGAGCGCTTCTCCATCAAATCACTGAGTGGCCCATACAAGTATTTCTTCATCAACCCAAGAAACGCCAGAAAGACGATAATCTGCCCTATAAATGTCAGGTCTATGCTCATACCTTCACCTCGTTACGCGTGTATGATTCTATTTTTTGCTCAACCCAGGAAGGGGTTGGCAAACAGGAACCACAGCGCGAAAGCCATGATGATGAACGGAAAAGACTCCATCAATCCGGCAAAGATGAACATATTGAACATCAATTGCGGACGCATCTCCGGCTGACGCGCAATACCCTCCAGCGTTTTGGATGTAATCAAACCCCAACCAATCGCCGAACCCAAACCGGCGGCCGCAAGAATCACACCGACCGAAATTGCGGTCGCAGCGGTAATTATTGTATGTGCATCCATTGTTACTTCTCCTTTTTTCCCTTACGTTATTTTAATTAGTGCTCTACCGGCTGGTGCGCGACGGACAAGTACACCACGGTAAGAATCATGAAAATAAATGCCTGCAACATGCCGACAAACGCATCGAACGCAGACCAGGCCAGCCCTACGAAGAAACCCGATGCCACGCCGACAACTCCGCCACCGAGAAGCAGAAAAGAGATCAGTAAAAAAACGACCTCGCCGGCAAACATATTGCCGAACAGCCGGAAAGACAGGCTCAGGGGTTTGGCCAGCTCCTCAATCAGTTTTAGCGTCAAATTCAGCGGAATCAAGAGCACGCCCAGAAATTTAACGACAGGGTTCTTGGCACCAAGCAACAGGCTGGCAAAGGGTTCAAGCAGCAATCCCTTGCAAAAGTGCCACGGTTTGAGCTTGAATTCATAGTACATGGTCATGAAAAATACGCACAATGCCATTGCCACTGGCAGGTTGAGATCATTGGTCGGCACTTGCCGGTAGTGTTCCAGCCCGAACAGGTCGGCAATATGCTCGAACAGAAATGCCGGCAAGATATCAAGCATATTACATAAGAAAATAAAGACAAAAATAGTTAGCGCCAGGGGCGCAATATAGGGATTATGAACTGGAAAATTATCCTTCACGGTGTCGTCAACAAAACCTACGACGGACTCCATAAAATTCTGGGCGCCTTTGGGTGCGCCGTCCGTCAGACGTCTTCCCAGCCATATGGCAAAGATAATCATCCCTGCCGCCACCAGAATAGACGTCAACATGGTATCCAGATGAATTTGCATGAACGGATTGGAATCATCAAACTTGTACGTCCAATAATTCAGGTGTCCCGCGATCCCTCCGCTGTGCCCCTCTTGCGCCAAGCCTTACTCCCCTTTTATACGTTTTGATTCGGTATTTACGGCGCTGCCGCCCGTACTGCCACAAACCACACCACGATAATCCGCGCTACGACAACCCGTGCCACGAAAATCCACCGCATCGCGGCCATTTGCATCCCAATGCCTCGCATGACTCGCCGCGAATGCAAACAATGCAAGCTGGGCCAACAACATGCCACCAGCCACGGCCAGCAAGTGCAATCCTAACCCACAGGCCAGAAACAGCGCCGCCAGCACACCTAGAAACCGCATCGCCGCACCCGAATACAGCAAGCGCTGCCCGGTTGTTTTATCAACTTCGCCAGCACGCTGACAGCGCACGGCCAAAAAGAAGCTGCTAAACACCGTCAGAAGAACGCCGTACACAAGGCTCAACGCCAGCGTCACGCCCAAGGCTAAATACGTCGCAATACTTGCGGCCAAACCCGCGAGCAATGACCAGCGCATCGCACCACGGATATCGGCATTCACCCACATGACTTACGGATCAACAGCTCATCCCATGCAATCTAATTGTATCATCGGCCCTGCTGAACACCACCCCTCCGTGAAAGGTGGCGATTTATACCACCGGACGCGCACCTTTTCAACAATACATAAAATGAGGATTAGCGCCCATAGACAGAGCGCAATCCTTCCAGGTAGCGGTCCTCCCTGGTTTTACCTCCACCGACTCCAGCCTCCGGATTCAGACCAAGCTCGCGCAAGGAGGCTCTGGCATAGGCCCGCTTCTCTTTATTACTCATCAGTTTCCAGTCTCCGGCATTCACCAGGCCGTCACCCGTTTTGTCAAACCGCGCATCCGCCGAGGACGGTTTGGCATGCAAGGGCACGGCAAACAGCAACGCCATAACCATAAAGGTCGCCCATGCTGCCTGGGTCCATGAATAATGCAGGTTAATAGCGATAGTGCTCCGGCTTGTACGGACCATCGACCGGCACACCGATATAATCAGCCTGCTCCCGTGAAAGCTGCGTCAGATTCACGCCAACCTTGGCCAGATGCAGACGCGCAACCTCTTCATCCAGGTGCTTGGGCAAGGTGTAGACTTTCGCTTCATATTGTCCTGTTTGATTGAACAGTTCTATCTGCGCCAGCGTCTGGTTGGAAAAGGAATTGGACATGACAAAGCTCGGATGCCCGGTAGCGCAACCCAGATTCACCAAACGACCTTCAGCCAACAAGGTAATGCGTTTACCGCCGGGGAAGATAATCTGATCCACCTGCGGCTTCACATTCTCCCATTCATATGACTTCAGGCTGGCCGCATCAATCTCATTGTCGAAATGACCGATATTGCAAACGATCGCCTGATCGGGCATCACCACCATATGGTCATGGGTAATCACATGATAGTTGCCTGTCGTCGTAACAAAGATATTGCCCTGCTTGCAGGCATCATCCATATTCACCACGCGATAGCCTTCCATGGCTGCCTGCAATGCACAGATCGGGTCGATTTCGGTGACCCATACCGTCGCGCCCATACCCTTAAATGCCTGCGCACAACCCTTGCCGACATCGCCGTAACCCAGTACAACGCAAATCTTGCCGGCAATCATCACATCGGTCGCCCGCTTAATGCCATCCAACAGTGATTCGCGGCAGCCATAGAGATTATCGAACTTGGACTTGGTCACCGAATCATTCACATTGATGGCCGGGAAAGGCAGTTCACCGCGTTCCTGCATCTGGTACAAACGGTGCACACCTGTCGTCGTCTCTTCGGTCACGCCCTTGATGGATGCCCGGCGCGCGGAATACCAACCCGGCGAATCCTTCAGGCGCTTCCTGATAGCCGAGAACAACGCCACCTCTTCCTCGCTTGATGGATTGTCCAGCACCGAGGCATCTTTTTCAGCTTTGGAGCCGAGAATCACCAGTAGCGTGGCGTCGCCACCATCATCAAGGATCGAGTTCGGCATGCCGCCGTCATGCCATTCCATGATACGGTGGCTAAACTCCCAGTATTCGTCCAGACTTTCGCCCTTGAAGGCAAATACAGGTACGCCCGTATCGGCAATCGCCGCTGCGGCATGGTCCTGGGTGGAAAAAATATTGCATGATGCCCAGCGCACCTCGGCGCCCAGTGCAATCAGCGTTTCAATGAGCACACCGGTCTGGATCGTCATGTGCAGGGAACCGGCGATACGGGCGCCCTTGAGCGGTTGCTCCGCAGCATATTTTTCACGAATCGCCATCAGGCCGGGCATCTCCGTTTCGGCAATCGCCAGTTCCTTGCGGCCCCAATCCACCAGCGACATATCGGCGACAATGCTTTCCCTTACATGTTGTTGTTCTACAGCGCTCATACCATTCCTCCGTTATTACCTGGATCCTGCACGCACAAGCACTTGCAGGATCCAGGTATCAAAATAAACAGGCGCCGTTAACCATGATGTGCCGAGCCTGACCGGCGATCCGGTTGCAGCGCCCCTCGGCGAAAACGAATCAGATCATCAACTCAATGCAGCCTTCAGCGCCTCCACCTTGTCGGTGCGTTCCCAGGTGAATTCCGGCAATTCCCGACCGAAATGACCATAGGCCGAGGTCTTCGCATAAACAGGTCGCAGCAGATCGAGTGCCTGCACAATGGCTTTGGGACGCAAGTCAAACACATCGCGCACGGCATCGGCCAGCTTCGCATCGCTCACCACGCCGGTATCAAAGGTGTTAATCATGACCGAAAGCGGGTGGGCAATGCCGATGGCGTAGGCCACCTGCACTTCGCAACGCTCAGCCAGGCCGGCCGCCACAATGTTCTTCGCAACGTAGCGCATCATATAGCAAGCCGAACGATCCACCTTGGTCGGATCCTTGCCGGAGAAAGCTCCGCCGCCGTGATGACTAAAACCACCGTATGTATCAACAATGATTTTGCGGCCCGTCACCCCGCAATCCCCGACGGGACCGCCGATCACAAAGCGTCCGGTCGGATTGATGTGATATTTCGTACCGGCATGCAGCAATCCGGTTGGATCAAGCACCGGTTTAATAACGTTGTCCATGATCGCTTCCGACAAATCCTTATGGGACACATCCGGTTCGTGCTGAGTGGAAAGCACTACGGCATCTATAGCCACAGGACGGCTCTCCTCGTAGCGCACCGTGATCTGGGATTTGGCGTCGGGACGCAAAAAGTCAAGGACGCCAGCCTTACGTGTAGATGCCTGTTGCTCCACCAGCTTATGAGCCAAATGGATCGCGGTCGGCATCAAAACCTCGGTTTCATCCGTCGCATAGCCGAACATCAGCCCCTGATCGCCAGCACCCTGATCGAGATCCAGACCCTCCCCCTCGTTTACGCCCTGGGCGATATCCGGAGACTGTTTATCGAGACTGACCAGAACCGCGCACGATTCCCAGTCAAACCCCATGCTTGAGGAGTTATAGCCGATGTCCCTGATGGCGTTGCGTACAATCTGCTGATAATCCACAATGGCCGAGGTGGTGATTTCTCCAGCCACCATCACCATGCCCGTTGTCACCATCGTCTCACAAGCGACGCGGCCAAATTTGTCCTGCTCCAGAATAGCATCCAGTACGCCATCGGAAATGCGATCGGCCACCTTGTCCGGGTGTCCCTCGGATACGGACTCACTGGTAAACACGAAATCATGGTTCATGGGTTACTCCTGATATATTTTGACCTATCTACCCCGCATTATTCATCCATGCAGCCATGCCCTTGCCTTCTCCTTTGTCCACAACGAATCCCTCGCCGGTCGCATGGCTGCGAATCCTTTGGCGCAAACGCGGGGCAAGCTAGCCTGCACTATTCATAAATTCTACCGCGTCGTTGTGAAAAGTCATCATCAGGTCCACGTTCGTTCCGTTTTAGCGCCGCAGCAGCAGACCTGTACCTATGGCCATGGCCAGCAATCCCACCGGTAAAAACCACGGCCCGGACGCATATTGCATCACGGACGCACTACCGCCCGCCACGCACACAATGCCACCCACCCGCTGCCACAGGGGAATGCCAAGGGATGGTGGCACGAACACGCTGCCTTCCCGCCCCGCCAATGCCTGTTCAATCCGGGCAGGCAGCGCCAGCCAGCCCTCCAGCCCCGCCCGGACCTCTTCCGCACCCTGCTGCAAACGCGCTGTCGGCCCCAGATTTTTGGCCACCCATTCCGTCACCAATGGGCGCGCCATCTCCCAGATATTGGCCTGATCAGCCAGCTCACGCGCCACACCTTCGATGACCACCATGGTTTTCTGCAACAGCAACAATTGCGGCTGCGTTTCCATCTGGAAACGTTCCGTCACGGAAAACATGCAAAACAACAATTCGGCCAATGAAATTTCAGCCAGTGGTCGGTTGAAGATCGGCTCCCCTATCTCGCGCAATGCATCCTCGAAAGCGGACATATCCGTAGCCGGTGGCACATAACCGGCATCCAGATGCACCATGGCCGCCCGGCGATAATCCTTTTTCAGAAAGGCCAGCAGCATCCCCGCCAGATAACGCCGACTCTTCATGTCCAACCTTCCGACAATACCGAAATCCACCAGAATAATATCGCCATTGCTCGCCACGAAGATATTGCCGGGATGCATATCGGCATGAAAATATCCGTCCACGAATGCCATGTAGAAAAACAGGCTGGCGGCGCGCTCACATAGATTCAGGCAGTCATGTCCGGCGGCCACCAGTTCCGCTTTTTCATCAATGGAGATGCCCGCGATGCGCTCGGTGGTCAATACCTCGGTACGGGTATAATCCCAGATCACGGTGGGGATATACACCCCTTCCATATCGGACAGATTTTCGGCAATACGAGAGGCATGCGCGGCCTCCGCCCGCAGATTCAGTTCACCCTTGATGGTGACTGCAAATGCTTCTACTACACGCGGCGCTTTAAGCCGCCGGTATTCGGGCACATACCGGTCAAATAGATTCGCCAGCAATTGAAGCAAGGCCAGATCAGCCTCGATGGTCTTACGAATCGCGGGCCTGCGCACCTTGACCGCCACCGACCGCCCATCATGCAACTCGGCAAAGTGCACTTGCGCAATGGAAGCTGCCGCTACCGGCGTTTCCTCGAACAACCTGAATACACCATCG